>JRYF01000320.1_pt1 | contig 14417 bp, 11 predicted proteins | sample 235331 | NCBI WGS metagenome assembly JRYF01 (sample SAMN03074217, study PRJNA261475) | activated sludge metagenome | biome: Wastewater Treatment Plant; feature: Wastewater; material: Activated sludge; isolation source: activated biomass of a wastewater treatment plant treating hydrocarbon... ...
AACCGAAGGTTTACCTTATCAATACAATCCGTTGTAGTGAGCAATTTTAAAGGGCATTGTCCATATTGCTCGCATAATACCATTCCCGGCCCTTTCATCAAAAAAGCGTGGGCGGCTCCGGCACTTCGAGATGAAGTTCCGGTGAATTGTTGGCCACGGAATTGACCAGATCGGCCACTCTATACATATTTATTATATGGTCGGGCGGGGTACGCAAAATGCCGAGCACTTCGTCGAGGTCTTCCGATTCCAGCCAACGCCGCTGGTCATCTTCGTTGGTCAGTATAACGGGCATCCGATTGTGAACGGAAGCCACTTCGGCATTGGCATCCGTGGTGATGATGGAAAAAGTTTTCAGCCCGTAGTCACCGCTGTACCACACATCCCACACGCCTGCTATGAGCATCAAGTCTCCGTTTTTCAAAAAAATGCGGTATGGTATTTTTTTCGTGCCCTCCCGCCGCCATTCGTAAAAACTGTCGGCAGGCACCAGACATCTACGTTTCCTCACGGGAATGCGGAAAGAAGGTTTGGATTCGATGCCCTCCCGTCGGGCATTGATGAGACGGCCCGTGTTTTTGCCGTCGTTCGACCAATGGGGCACCAAGCCCCAAGTGATGTACTGCAATCGTTCCGGGTGATCGTTGGTCAGTACGTAGGCGTGTTGTGTCGGTGCAATGTTGTAACTGACGCGCAGCGTTTCCGCAACTTCCAGGAAAGGTAATTGCTTTTGCAGTTTCTCTTTAGATGTGGCCAATGAAAAACGTCCGCACATGTTCAAGTTGGCAGTTTCGGTAAAACGGGATGTTTCCGTCTTGTGGGCATCGCTCCTTTTGCGCCCTGTTTTCCCAACAGTATTCCACAACAGCGGAAAGGCCCGTCCACAACAGAAGTTTTCACGCAAAAACAAATCGTTTGGAGGGCGGATCATCCGTTTTCAACACCCTGAAAAAAGAAATTTCATAAAGGTATAAAAAACAGGCTTTTGGCAAAAAGCACTTTCCACATTTATCTTGCGGAAAAGTGTGGACATAGCCCCCAGTTGTGAACAGTTGCCAAGAACGAGCGTTTACCCTTCCGCTTTTCAGGTACACGTGGAGGTGTTTTTATGTGGAGTGACTGCATTTTTTCGACAGGCAGGCATCGGTTTTCAATATGGGGAAAACCTCCGTTTTATACAGTAGCATGGTTTCCACCGGCTGTGCAAAAGTTTACAATCGCTTGATATTGAATTTACGCAAAGGCCAAAAACCTGTTGATAACATTCAGCCGGATGGGGATAACAACAGCCCTTCAAAAGGACTTTTTTATTTTCAACAAACCAACACCCTTAATAATAAGGAGGGCAAATTTTTTTTTTAAAAAAAGACTATCAATATAACATGAGAGCAGAGGCGTGATTTCACGCCAAACAAAACAATTTAGTTTTGCCCTCTGTGATTGGGCGGATGCACGTTTTCGGGATACCGTCCGCCGGGGCAAAAAAGCGCTACATAAAACGCTGAAACATGCACATATCAAAAAAGGAAATAGCGACCCCTGTGCGCTACTGGCTGTTTGCCGGTGTCGTAATGGTCTTTTTCCAAGTCATCATTGGTGGTGTTACACGCCTGACGGATTCGGGGCTTTCCATCACGGAATGGGCGGTCATACAGGGAACTTTGCCGCCGATGGACGATGCTGCCTGGCAGGAGGCTTTCGACCAATACAAGTCCGCTGCGAAAAAACAATTCGAGGCACTCCATGCGGACATGACCCTGGGCGAGTTCAAGGTGATCTATTTCTGGGAATATGGCCACCGGCTTTGGGCCAGGCTGATGGGCTTCGTTTTCCTGTTCCCTTTCCTGTGGTTTTTATGGAAAAAACAACTGCCCGGATGGCTGCTCCGGCGACTGGCGGTCGTCATCGGCTTGGCATCGTTGGCGGCCGTGTTCGGTTGGATCATGGTTGACAGTGGCCTGAACAACGACAACCGCACTTGGGTGAGTGCCTACAAACTCATCATCCACCTGGGCATAGCGACTACCCTGTTCGGATACCTGTTTTGGACATGGCTGCTGGCCGGCCCGAAAGTTCCTTCAGATGGGCACTACGGAGCGTTGAAAAGGCTGGGCTGGATTGTTGCGGGGGTGCTGTTCGTGCAGATACTTTTTGGTGGCCTGATGGCCGGCATGAGGGCAGGGCTGGTACATCCGCATTTTCCGGTCTTTGTGGAAGGCGGGCGGCTTTGGCAAGCACTGGCATCTCCTTCAACGGATATATTGGACTACGAGCCTAACCTGTTCGTGAAAGCCGTTGTGCAATTGCTTCACAGGATCACGGCTTGGTTGTTGGCAGGAGCTATTTTTTTCTTTTTTGTCAAAATGCGGAGGGAGGTAGTTTCGCCCCGCTTGAAGCTCGGCGGCAACCTGTTGATAACTGCCTTGTCCGTGCAGTTTTTGCTCGGCGTTTTTACGGTTATCAACAGTGTTGGGCGTATTCCGCTGTTTTGGGGAGCGGTGCATCAGGCGGGCGCATTGGTGCTTCTTGCGGTGCTTTTATTTGTAAATTACCAGTTTGCAGGGCAGCCCCGCCGTTGAAGGAACGATGGGGACAAGTACCCATCCAATGCAGTATCAATGCCTTGTTGAAAACTCTTCATTACGCTGAAAAACAGGATTTTATGGAATAGAGTGCCTGTTTTTTGACCAATGGTTGGCAAAGGAAATTACATGCAGTTCGAAGTAAAAAATCATTGCTTCGGTACTGTGCTTGATTGATTTTTGGTCAGGTTTGTAATCAAAGGTTTTTGCCATGTTTTACAGATTGCGATTAAATAGATTTTAAGAAATCAACAAATGTGGAAAATGTTGTGGAAAACAAATTGGCTCGTCATGTAACCTTTTGGATACACCCCGTCAGAGAAGCAGGCAAAAGGCAAAATGGTGTCGTATTTTCTGTTGGGTTGACAAATGAAATTGCAGCGAAATCGTGAAAAAACTATTTTTGCCGCTTCAACCATTACAATCAGGCGAATAAATGGAATATCCGATTATCGAAGAAGATGGATTCAAGTACATAGAAACCAAAGGCGGCGATCAAAACCTGCTGCTCCTTCATGGCCTTTTTGGTGCGTTGAGCAATTTCAACGGGATACTCCATCATTTCGGTGCGACCTACAATGTCGTAGTGCCCATCCTTCCGATTTTTGATATGCCGCTCCGCAAATTGTCCGTTTCCGGTTTGGTGGACCACGTGGCCAAGTTTGTTGACAAAAAGGGGTACGGCCACGTACACGTGCTCGGCAATTCGCTCGGCGGGCATATAGCGCTGCTCTATGCGCTGGCAGACCCGCAAAAAATAGCTTCTGTCATTCTCACGGGCAGTTCCGGCCTGTTCGAGAGCAGTATGGGCACTACTTTTCCCAAGCGGGGCGATTACGATTTCATCAAAAAGAAAACAGAGGCCACTTTTTACGATCCCTCCGTCGCCACCAAAGAACTTGTGGACGAAGTGTTTGACACGGTGAACGACCGCAACAAGGCCATACGCGTAGTGGCAACGGCCAAGTCCGCTATTCGTCACAACCTGCGGGACAAACTGGCCCAAATCGAAGCGCCCGTGCTGCTTATCTGGGGCAAGGACGATGCTGTTACGCCTGCCTTTGTGGGAGAAGAATTTAACAGCCTCCTGAAGAACTCCCGCCTTTTTATGTTCGAAAACTGTGGCCATGCCCCCATGATGGAGCATCCGGGGCAGTTCAATGAATGTCTTGCCGAGTTTCTGAACGACGTAGCCGTCGCTGTGTGATCGCATCAGAGGAGTTCCTTGCAGGCCCGATAGACATCGCTCCAGTCCTTTCGCTCTTTCACCACCGTTTCGAGGTATTCCAGCCAGCAATTCCTGTCCTGTAAAGGGTCTTTCACGATAGCCCCTGTGATGCCCGCCGCAAGGTCGTATGCCTTCAGCACGCCGTCGCCGAAGTGAACGGCCAGTGCCTGCCCGCTGTGTACAACGGAAATGGCTTCGGCAGTGCTCAGGGTACTGCTCGGAATTTTTAGTTTCGTCCGCCCATCTTCCGTTTTTCCGCTCCGCAATTCCCTGAAGATGGTAACCAAACGCCTTATTTCCTTTACAGGGGCGGAAGCAGGGGGAAGTTCGAGCGCATGGCCTATTTTTTCCACGCGTGTTCTCACGATATTAACCTCCTCCTCGAGCGTGGCGGGCAGGGGCATGACGACAGTGTTGAAACGCCGGCGGAGGGCACTCGAAAGTTCATTGATACCCCGGTCCCGGTCGTTCGCCGTAGCGATGATGTTGAAACCCTGCCGCGCCTGTACTTCTGATCCAAGTTCGGGCACGGGCAGCGTTTTTTCAGAAAGAACAGTGATGAGTGTGTCTTGCACATCTGAAGGGATGCGGGTAAGTTCTTCCACGCGGGCTATTTTTCCATCCCGCATTGCGTTCATCACGGGGCTTGGCACGAGGGCCATTTCACTGGGGCCTTCGGCCAAAAGGCGGGCATAGTTCCAGCCGTAGCGCAGGGCTTCCTCGTTCATGCCCGCCGTACCTTGTACCAGTAGGGTAGAATCACCTGATATGGCGGCAGCGAGGTGTTCGGAGACCCAGGTCTTTGCCGTGCCGGGAATGCCGATGAGCAGCAATGCCCGGTCGGTGGCCAAGGTGGCAACGGCAATTTCGATGAGCCGGCGGCTGCCGAAATACTTGGGTTCTATTGCTGTTCCGTCGTCCAGTTTTCCACCGAGCAGGTAGGTGACAACGGCCCAGGGGGAAAGCAACCAATTGGCCGGGCGAGGCCGGTCGTCGGAAGCAGCAAGGGCTTTGAGTTCGGCGGTATATGTTTCTTCGGCATGGGGGCGAAGGACTTGGAGGCTGGACATCATGTTTGCATTTTTCGCAAAAGTAATCAAGTGTCCTTTCTGGAAATAATCAACCTGTTGTTCTGGCTTTGTCAGCTTTTGGGATGTGCCAAAAAATAAGCGACAGGGTGGCTTCAAAGCCGCCCTGTCGCTTATCACTAACCATGTATGAGTCCACTCCGAAAAGTCAATGATAAAACAGCGCCTACGGCACGGGAAAAGAATTTTTGAAGAGAGAGATGATTTTGNNTTCAAAATCATCTCTCTCTTCTTGTGTTCTTTTTTCCATTAATTGATTTTTCGGAGTGTACTCATGTATTGGTTATTCAAGTAAATTCTGACAAGTTCGTTCCATATTGCAGAAGATTTATTGTGTTTTTGAAGAGTTGAAAACTCGTCAAAAATCACTTGACTGACTAGTAGTGTCTTCTCATCAGTCCACCTTCCCGCGTATGTTCCAGTTTACGCTTTCCTTTGTTGGAGTTCGGTCGAAGTAAGTTTTCCACTCGCCGTCGGAAGCAGAGAAGAGCCAGTCGCCGCCGTTTTTGCGCGGCCCGGAGTCGCAGCCGATGGACTGCTGTTGTGCAGCATGAACGATGAAAATGCCGAGCCAGAGGTCTTCGCCTGCCAACTCGACGGGTGCTGTCAGTTTGTGTTTGTTCCATCGCCGGGTTTGCAGGCCGCTGGTCACATCAAATTCATAGACTTGCGTGGTCGGAGAAGCGGTGCCGCCTTTATAGACCCTGACCTTGCAGTTTTGGGGCAGTGGCTCCCCGACAAAAAACTCGACTTCCGTAAGTTGCTTTCCTGAAAAGCCTGCCATTTTCGATGTGGAAAAATGAACGGCCAGTTCGTGTTCGCCTGCGTCGAGCAACGGGCCAGTGGCGTTTTCACCATCGTGGCGGAGAATATTGTCGGGCGTGGATGCGTCGTCGTCGCTGCAAGCAGCAAAGAAAAGGGCTGCCATGAGCAGAAATAAGTGCTGGAATTTCATAAGCAATTATTTTATTTAGTGAAAAGATGTTGAGGGATGGTCAGATGGCTTTTTGATGATGCTTCGCAAATGAAAGCGTTTCTTCAAAAAAACATCCCAAAAATAACGACCCGAAAAAGGAAAGGGTGGCCCGATGTGTTGATAAATAATTGTTAAACCCTGAAAAACTCCTCAAATGGTTGCAGCATCTGCAAATGACCCGACAATCAAGAAGACTTTCGTCCGAAAAAACTATTTTGCCCGCTGAATTTTAGAGTTGGTTCGCTTCCCCATCGCATCAACTCTCAAACTGAACGAACATGCGACATTTACCCTGTTTCTTTGCTGCCCTCTTTTTGTTCATCGTGAAAATACAGGGACAGCCCTTACCCAACACTTCTACCCTTTCCATCGAGCAGATCATGCTGGGCGAAAAATTCGTGGGTTATCTGCCCGACAACATTGCCTGGTCTGATGATAGTCGCTCCATCTATTTTTCATGGAACCCCGACGGGGATACCCTTAGGGGCAACTGGAAAATAAGTGTCGGGAAGGATGGAAAAACCGGCCCGCCCGCCCGCCTGACCAACGAAGAAAGAAAGGCCCTCCCCGCTCGCGGCAACTACGACCGCACACGCACGAAAAAAACATACAGCAAAAACGGAGACCTCTTTCTCATGGAGCGGGCCGCCGGTGCGGAACAATGGACGATCCGGCAAATAACCAATACGATGGATAGCGAAAGCGATCCTGATTTTTCGGGCGACGGCTCCCGGATCATTTTCCGAAAAGAAAACAACCTCTTCTCCTGGCACATCACCGATGGGACGACAGTGCAGTTGACCGATTTCAGAAAGGGGAACGAACGGAAAGAGAAGAAAAAAAGCCCGCAGGACCAGTGGCTGGAAGATGACCAACTGGCCCTCTTCGATGTGCTGGCCGAACGCAAAGCCAAACGGGAAGCCCAAAAACGGGACAGGGAAAGCCTCGATCCCAAGCGGCCCAAGCCCTTTTATTTTGGTGAAAAACGCCTGTCCAATCTCAGCATCTCGCCCAATGGCCGTTACGTGACCTTTCGCCTGACTTCCTCCGCCGATGAAAAATCAACAGACGTGCCCGATTTCGTGACCGAATCAGGTTATGTGGAACAACTGCGCGCCCGTGCCAAGGTCGGTTCCCCGCTGGATGAAACGGAGTTCGGCATTTTCGACCGGGAACGGGACACCGTTTATATCGTTGACACAAAACAAATAGAAGGCATTTACGACAAACCCGATTTTTTGAGGGAATACCACCAGGACACCCTGCCCTTTGAAGACAAATACAAAAAACCGCGCCCGGTCGTTCTGCACGGCCCTGTCTTTTCGGAAGATGGCAAAGCATTGGTCGTCGCCAAGTCTTTGGACAACAAAGACCGATGGCTCCTGCTGCTCGACCTGCAGACCGGCAACCTGCGCCTGCTCGACCGGCAGCGTGACGAAGCCTGGATCGGTGGGCCGGGCATCTCCAGTTGGAACTTCGCAATGGGCAGTGTAGGCTGGTTGCCCGACAACCTGCGTGTCTGGTTCCATTCCGAAGCCACCGGGTATTCGCACCTCTACACCGTCCACGTGGAAACGGGTGAAAGACAAGCACTCACTGCTGGGAATTTTGAAATCCTCGATGCCCGTCTGTCCAACGACAAAAAACACTTTTACATCACCTCGAACAAGGAGACCCCCTTTGAGCACCATTTTTACAAAATGCCAGTGCCCAGTGGGACGGCCCGCCCGGTGCTGAACAATTTTACCAAAATAACCTCCCTGCCCGGAGGGCACCAGGTCGAAATGTCGCCCGACGAGCAATGGTTGGCTGTGCGCTACGCATACAGCAACAAACCCTGGGAACTTTACCTGATGCCCAACCGGCCCGGCGCAGCGATGGTGCAACTCACGTCTTCCACGACGGAAGATTTCAGTAAATACCCCTGGCGAGAGCCGGAAATCGTATGGTTCAAAGCCTCCGACGGCGCAGAAGTGCCCGCCCGCCTCTATCGGCCCAGCGCTGGCAAACGCAATGGGGCCGCCGTCGTATTCGTGCATGGGGCCGGTTATCTGCAAAACGTACATCGCTGGTGGAGCAGCTACTACCGGGAGTTCATGTTCCACAACCTCTTGGCCGACAACGGCTATACCGTGCTCGACATTGACTATCGGGGCAGCCAGGGCTATGGGCGCGATTGGCGGACGGGCATCTATCGCTTCATGGGCGGGAAAGACCTCAGCGATCACGTGGACGGGGCACGGTACCTGGTCGAGGAACATCGCATTCACCCCCGTCGCATCGGCATCTACGGGGGCAGTTATGGCGGGTTCATTACGCTGATGGCCATGTTCACCTCGCCTGGCACGTTCAAGAGCGGGGCGGCCCTGCGCTCCGTCACCGATTGGGCACACTACAATCACGGCTATACGGCCAACATCCTCAATACCCCGACAGAGGACAGCATCCCTTATCGCCGCAGTTCGCCGATTTACCATGCCGCCGGTTTGCAGGATCACCTCCTCATCCTGCACGGGATGGTGGACGTGAACGTGCAGTTTCAGGACGTGGTGCGGCTGGCGCAGCGGCTCATCGAATTGAAGAAGGATAACTGGGAGTTTGCGGTCTATCCGGTCGAAGACCACGGCTTCGTCGAGCCGGACAGTTGGACGGACGAGTACCGCCGGATTTTTAAATTGTTTCAGGATACCCTGCGGGAATGAGGGGCAATTTTGTCGTAATGATTGTATTTTTATGCCTTCAACTAACGACTGACCATGCTTCAGCCCATCCTCTTTACCATCGTCACGGTGGCGGCTTTTGGCCTCGCCGGGAAAAATTTCATGAAAATCCGCCGGAACATCCTCCTGGGAAAGGACGAACCCATAGGCGGAGATACCGGCGAGCGCTGGCGCAACGTGCTGCTCATTGCCTTCGGCCAGCAGAAAATGTTCAAGCGCTGGATACCGGCGGTGTTTCACCTATTTATATATGTGGCGTTCCTGCTGACCCAAGTGGAACTCATCGAAATACTTGCGGATGGCTTCACGGGGCATCACCGCATTTTTTCGGCAGCGCTCGGCGGGTTTTACACTTTCCTGATCAGTTTTATCGAAATACTGAGCCTGCTGGCTTTCATCGCCACCTTCGTCTTCCTGGCCCGCCGCAACCTGCTCAAAGTCCCCCGCTTCCACAAGCCGGAGATGAAGGGCTGGCCAACGCTCGACGGCAACTTGATCCTCTATGGTGAAATCCTGCTGCTGATCGGTATCTTCAGCATGAACGGAGCCGACCGGGTGCTGCAAGACCTCGGTGCTGTGCATTATCCCCAAACGGGAGCCTTCGCCGTCAGTAGTTGGATGGGGCCGATGCTCTTCGGCGGACTTAGCGAACCTGCGCTCGTCGGCATCGAGCGCTTTGGGTGGTGGCTGCACATCCTGGTCGTTTTTGCTTTCCTGAACTACCTGCCCATCTCCAAACACCTGCACATCCTGCTGGCTTTCCCGAACACTTGGTACGCCCGGCTATCGCCAAAAGGCCAGATGAGCAACATGCCCGACATTCAGCGGGAAGTGGCCAACATGATGAACCCCGAAGCCGCCGCCGGCGATGCCGCCGAAACGGAAACGGAACTTTCTTTTGGGGCCAATGACGTGACCAAACTCAGTTGGAAAAACCTTCTCGATGCCTATACCTGCACCGAGTGCGGCCGCTGCACCTCCGTCTGCCCGGCCAACATCACCGGGAAAAAACTCTCGCCCCGCAAAATCATGATGGACGTGCGGGACAGGTCCGAGGAGATGGGGAAAAACCTCGACTTCGGCGACCCCCAATTTATCGCTGCGGACAAGCGCACCGAGGGGGCCGTTTTGACCAAGGAAAACTACGACGACGGCAAATCGCTCTTCGATTATATCAGCCGGGAGGAAATTCACGCCTGCACTACCTGCAATGCCTGCGTGGAAGCCTGCCCCGTACTCATCAATCCGCTCGACATCATCCTCCAACTGCGCCGTCACGAAATCCTCATGGAATCCGCTGGCCCTGGCGACTGGTTGCCACTTTTCAATAGCCTTGAAAACAGCCAGGCAGCCTGGGCCGTGTCAACGGAAAGGGATGCGTGGAAGAAGGAATTGGAGGGATGAGTTGGGGGAGTGCTTGGTTAGTTTTATACAAATTTCACTCATTTACAGGTTCTTCAACCTCGACAACAAGACATCCTTTGCCTCGTCCCTAATAGGCGGCTTCGCTTTTGCACTTCATTTCAAAAAAAAGAAGCGCATCGGCAAGGTGGGCGCTGGCCGGGGCCGACAAGCCGGTCGAGAGTTCCCATTGCAGGCCTTGTATGAGCAGGCAATGCGATTCGGGCCGTTTTCCAAAAAGGTTTTCACACAAAAAAAGAATGGACTCCGGCGGCAGGGCATGGGTGGAGAAATGAAATACAGGGGCGGGGGAGCAGGGCCGCCAAGCGTAGCCTTCCGGCAGTTCGCCCTTGCAGGCATCCACGAATATCACCTCTCCGGCCTGTGCGACCAAATCGGCATCTTCGACCTGCAACTGGTAGCGATAGTGGATTTGGCCTTTAAAAAAACCGGCCTTCTCCACTGCTTCGGCGAAGGCCCAGCCCAGGCCGTCGTCTTGCCGCCCGCTGTTGCCGATGGCCAAGAGAAGGGTATCCTCACGATTTGACTTTTTCATCCAGCAGTTTTCCTTCGTTGTCAAATAGCGTAACCTGCAGGGGCATTTGCCCAATGGCATGGGTGGCGCAGCTCAGGCAGGGGTCGTAGGCCCTCACGGCAATCTCTACCTGGTTGAGGAGGGTGTCCGTCAGTTGTTTTTTGCCGTCTATCACGTTTTCGGCTACCCACTTCACTGCCCGGTTCATCGGCTCGTTGTTGTGGGTGGTGGAAACGATGAGGTTGCAGCGGGTGATTTTTCCCTTTTCGTCGGCCATATAATGGTGGATGAGCGTGCCGCGAGGTGCTTCCACGACACCGATGCCTTCGGGCTTGCGTTCGCCCTTGCGGATGAGGTCGTCCCCGGAGAGGTCGTCGTCGAGCAGCAAATCTTTCATCACTTCGGCGCAATGGAGGATTTCGATCAGGCGTGCCCAATGGTAGTGCATGGTGTGGTGGTTCGGCTTGTCATGGGTGTATTCCCTGAAAACCTTGCGTTCCTGCTCGGCAAGCGGCGTGTGGATGTGGTTGCAGACGTTGATGCGGGAAAGCGGCCCGACGCGGTTCCACCCGATCTGTGCGCCAAGTTCACGGAGGTAAGGGAATTTCAGGAAAGTCCATTGTTTCACGTCTTCGGCAAAGTATTGCAGGTAGTCCGTGTCCTTCACGTCGTCGAGAATACGGTTTCCTTCGGCATCCACGGCCCGCAGGCGGCCATGGTAAAGTTCGAGCGAGCCGTCGGCCGGGTTCACCAAACCGAGGTGGTTGGAGGGGTAGCTGGCAAATTCGTCGAGCCAGGCCGCGTGGGTTTCATGGTATTTTTTGATAAAATCCACTACCTCCTGCGACCATGCTATCATCGTGTCCACACTGGGCAAGGCTTCGCCGTTGAGAAAATAATTCCGCTCGTCTTTGGTGAGGCTTTTATAGACCCCGCCCGGCACGGCGGCCACTCCGTGAATGCGTTTGCCGGCGATGGCCCTTATGACCTCTTGGCCGAACTTGCGCATCAGGATACCCTTCTTGGCCAGTTCCTTGTTTTCCAGTGCCACCGCCACGACGTTGCGTTTTTCGGCAGGTGCATCCAGGCCGAAAAGCAGATCAGGGGATGCGAGATAGAAGAAGTGCAGGGCATGGGATTGGAAGGTTTGCCCATAGTGCAACAACCGCCTGATTTTGGTGGCAGAAGGGGAGAGGTCTTCCGGCATCAGCCCCGACAACATGTCAACGGCTTTGGCTGCCGCAACGTGGTGACTCACCGGGCAGATACCGCAAAGGCGCTGCACGAGCGTAGGAACTTCCCAATACGGATGCCCCTGAATAAAACGCTCAAACCCCCGAAACTCGACGATGTGAAAAAAGGAGTCTTTCACGTGGCCGTCCTCGTCGAGGTGGATGGTCACTTTTCCGTGCCCTTCGACACGGGTGACCGGTTCTATGACTATTTTTTTATGGGTCATGGCCATTGGTTTATGTTGCCAGGCAATGGGATGAAACAACCCAATGCACGGCGACAAGCTCAATCGTATTTGAATTCAGGGAAAATGACGGAGTATTCTTCCCCGAAGAGAATGTTTTTTACGACCTTCCAAATGTGGTTGGCACTGGGCGGGCATCCCGGTATGAAATAGTCAATTTCCACTACCTCGCTGCAGGGGTACACGCGGTCGAGTATCTTGGGGATGTCTTCGTGAGCAGGAATGGTCTGCTCTTCCTGTTCGCTGGTCACGGAGTGAATGTACGTTTCTTCGAGACATTCGCTCAAGGGAACCATGTTGCGCATGGCAGGCAAGCCGCCCCAGATGGCACATTCGCCGACGGAAACCAGCACGTCGCAGTGTTTGCGGAACTCACGCAGGACTTCCACATTTTCGGAATTGCAGCACCCGCCTTCGATGAGGCCGAGGTCCACTTTTTTCGAGAAATGTTTGATGTCCGTCAGTGGGGATTTATTGAACTCCACAAACTCCACCAGGTCGAGGATGCCGAGGTCGAGGTCGAGCATGGACATGTGGCATCCAAAACAGCCGGCAAGCGAAACCGTTGCGATTACCTTTTTGCCGCCGCTGGCAGACGGATGGATGGATGGCGGCTCGACCGGAACGTATTGGGATTCTTCCCGCTCCGAAATGTCGTATTTCCTTTCTCCGTAAGGGCGGGCCATGCTCCTTCCCCGCACGAGGATGGCCCCTGTGGGGCAAATATGCATGGCACGGGTGGCCTGCTCTTCACTCAGCCTGGCTTCCTGTTCGTAGTCTATGGCCACTTGGGTATCGTTCCCTCTGTGAGTAAAAGTGAATACGCGCTTGCCGTCGTCGGTCAGCACTTCGTCCATGCAACGGCGGCAAAGGATGCACCTGTTGTGTTCGATGACCATGCGTTCGGGGTTGTAGTCAATCACGCGGTCAACGAAGAGGTGGGGATATCGGGCCACGTTGACCCCCATGCGGTATCCCAGGCCCTGCAGGTCGCAGTCCCCGCTTTTTTCACAAGAAGGGCAAAAGTGGTTGCCTTCGGCAAAGAGCATTTCCACCATGGCCTTGCGGTTGTCGTGAAGGGCCGGGTCTTCCACCGTGACTTCCATGCCTTGCTTGACTTTGGTCGTGCAGGCAGCCAGCGGCTTGCCGTTCACCAGCACCGTGCAGACGCGGCAAGTGCCGAGTGGGGGGTCAATGTGCGGATAATAGCACAGGGAAGGTATGTCAATACCGTGCCTCCTGATGACGTTGATGAGGCGTTCGTTTTCTTCGGCGCTTACTTCCCTGCCGTCTATGGTGAGCAAGATGGAAGATTGCATGAGTTATTGAGTTATTGAGTTAGGAAGTTGGGGGGGCTCAAACATGTTTCGTTGCTTCTTCGTAATCGCGCACGGCTGCCTGCATGTCGAATCCCCGGTTCAGTTTGCTGCCGGAGGTGTCCACTCGGCTTTCAAAATATTCGGGGAATTTTTGAATGGCATCCACGATGGAATTGGGGGCCATTTGGCCAAGGCCGCAGCGGCTCGACTTTTTGATGGTATCGCCCCACTGCTGTACCTCCACCAGGTCACGCAGGGTACCCAGGCCGAGCTGGAGTTTTTCGAGTTTTCGGTTCAGGATAAAATTGCCTGCCCGGCAGGGCGTGCAGATGCCGCAGCTTTCTTCTTTGAAGAAGTCGGAAAAGTTTTTCAGGATGTGCAGGATGTCCCTGTTTTTGTCAAAAATCATGAACGAACCGCCGCACACCAAATCAGTGCGGCTGATGCGGCGGTTTTTCTCTTTCATCGAAACGGACACGCCGCTCGGCCCGCTCACCTGCACGAAGTAAGGGTCTTTTGCTTCGCAAAGCGCCAATAGATCGCCGAGTTTCATGCCCCATTCTATTTCATAAATGCCCGGCTTGCCGCAGTCGCCACTGATGCTTATCAATTTGGTTCCCGGTGATCCGGGTATTCCCAGGGCGAGCATGGCTTCCGGGCCGTGCTCGATGACGCGGCTTGCGCAGGCAAAGGTCTCGACGTTGTTAACGATGGTCGGCTTGCTGAGATAGCCCCGCTCGACGGGGAAGTAGAGTTTCGTTCGGGGTTCGCCCCGGAGACCTTCCATGGAATTGAGCAGGGCCGTTTCTTCGCCACAGACATAAGCACCTGCACCCATTTGGATGCGGATGTCGAAAGAGAAAGGCTGATGAGCAGCGATATTGTCGCCCAGCAGGCCCCGCTGGCGGAAGTCTTTAATCGTATCTTGGATTTTTTCTTTCAAATAACGGTATTCGGCACGCAGGTAAATGATGCCTTCCGAGGCACCCACTGCATAAGCACCCAGCACCATACCTTCGATGACCAAGCCCGGCAGGGTGTTCAGCAGCACCCGGTCTTTGAAAGTGCCCGGTTCGCCTTCGTCGGCGTTG
>JRYF01000213.1_pt1 | contig 14416 bp, 14 predicted proteins | sample 235331 | NCBI WGS metagenome assembly JRYF01 (sample SAMN03074217, study PRJNA261475) | activated sludge metagenome | biome: Wastewater Treatment Plant; feature: Wastewater; material: Activated sludge; isolation source: activated biomass of a wastewater treatment plant treating hydrocarbon... ...
AGCCCCAACAGGAAAAAGGCATTCATGCGCCCATCTTCGTTGCCTACCTGCAAAAGGCTGAGTGTGGGATTTTCTGCCTCCTTTGGAAAGATAAGGAAGCGCCCGGCTGTCTGTTCATCTATCCCATCACCGTTGACAATTTCGAGTTTGGCTTCGGGCACATCGGGTGGGTCGGCGCTGGAGTCCCAGACCTTGCCAATGCCCACGCATTTGTAATGCCTTGCGTGCATGACACCGTTGGGTGTGTTGTTGATTTTATGCACGACCCAGTCGTCGTCCTCTACGGGTACGATGAGCGAGACCCAGTTGTCACCTTCTCCGGGCGGATCACAGGAGCATATCTCTTGCAGGTTACCTTCGTCGTCGGGCGGCACTTCCCACAATGCTTTGTTGTGGATGACCACTTCGCCGGTGCGGTAAACCGTACCAGGCCTCCACCGCCCCATAAAATAGTCATCCCGTTTGTTGAGCATGGAGTCTATCAGGTCGTAGAACTGCTCTTGGTTGAGTTTTTTGCCATTGGAGAACTGGCCTTTCAAGTCTGTGCGAGATTTTACAGCCATGATCTTATAGTTTTGAAATGGTGGTTCTATTTATGAGTCCACTCCGAAAAGCCAGCACAACAGAAAAAAACAAACAGAGAGAGCATTTTATTTGAAAGAAAATTCTCTCTAAATATTCTTCTTTCTGTGCTATGTACTACAATTTGAAATGACTTTTCGGAGTGGACTAATTTATGCTTTGCGTCATTGGAATTACGTCATTGAGGTCATTTCATCCCTCATCCCTCATCCCTATTTAGGGTCATTGAGTCTGCATGTATTCCCGCTGTAAGGCAATTTGCGGGCAGTTTATTGCCACAATGAGGTTGAATTTATTGGAGATTTCCCCTTCAAGGGTCGAGGATTGTTTCACCCAGGTTGATATATCCCAGTGTGTTTTTTTGGATGAGGTTTTTTGCTTCGCAACTGTGTTCTTCGGAAAGATGCCTGATCTCAAATTCTTCAGCCGGGACGGGGACCAATATGGAACGGGGTGTTCCGGCTACTATCATGGCAAGGTTTTGAGCAGCGCCGGCATGCATCATTTCAAAATTCACCACATAGTCAACATAGGGCTGTTTTTCTACGAAGTGAAGGATGGATGACCTGAATACCTTGCCTCCGAAGTTGATTTCTGTTGCATCGTCATAGGCCCAGGGGGAGAGGAAGCGCACGATGGCATCTTTGAGCTTGCGAATGTGAAAATCAATAGCCGTGATTTCAGGCATGAAACGCACGTCGAACTTGACCGTGATTGTTTCATAAATCGGGTTCAGGACGTGTAGGGTGCAGTCCTCTGCTGCCACGAAGTCGCAGTTGCGCTCCTCCAGAAACCGTTTGATTTGCTCCAGCATAGCGAGCGTCACTTTAGGCTGTCGGCGGTCCACCCCCACGAGTTTGGAATAATCGGGAATAACGCTGATCAGTACATGGCCCGGACTGATGCGATGCTGGTCGTCGGTGTGGTTGATGCACTTGACTTTGTAGATACCGGGAAATGCTTCCAGCACCAGCCGTTCGTAATCGAACATGGCAACTGCTCTTCCCTTGTGCCGAAGCCGTTCGCTCACACGGGTATAAAAACTGAGGGAATCTTCGGGTGGGTTGCCGCCAAAAGACTGGTACAACTGATGGATGCCTTTGATGGCGCTGTCGTCGTTTTCCAGTTTTCCAATGGTTTGTGGCGGAAGCGGGAAAGCCAGGCGGGTCGGATCGTTTCCGTTGTCGCGAAACGTGGCCAATGCAGCCTGTGCATGTACGCCGATGAGTTTGCTCACCGAACCGGCATGTTCGGCCACCGAGGCTTTGAGCCAGTGCCAGTGCGCCGGCAGGATGGTATTGTTGCGGTTGATGCCGGGCGGTATGCTCAATTCCACGATGCCTGATTGGATGAATGCATTGGTGGTATCGGAAACGATTTGAAAAGGCTCGAAGGCTTTCCATTCGTTGTCGGCCAAATAGTACCAACGCAGCATGGATTTTGGGAGATCGGCATCGGCGGTATTCTCCGCCATTTGGAACAAAAGGGAAAGACTCTGTCTGGGCAGGAGGCCGCTCAGGCCGATGAATAGTGCGCCTTCCTCATGTGCCATTTCTACCCTCGAAGGTTCTGGCAGAGGCTGCGTTTCAGGCTTGCAATGGCTGCAATGCCTATCCACTGCCGGTTTACGGGTTACTTTTGCCGTGAACTGCGGCAATAGATGGTGCTTTTTTTGGGGGGCAATTATCTGAAACGTGTCCGGGAAAGGATGGAGATGCAAAAAGGTCAGGGACGAAGTTTGGCTTGTTGCATCCGTGTCCAAAATCGAGACGTAACTCAAACTCAGGCTCTTCAGGGAGGGGGTGAAAGGAGTGCGGGGGATGATGACTTCTGAATTTGAAATTTCATTATTGGTAGGTGCATTAGTTGTTGCTTTTTTGGCTTCACCATTAACCAAGTACCAAGCACCAATTACACGATTCGGGAACCTCGACACCGCCAGCATCTGCCGGGTGAGTACCTGCTGGAACTGGTCGTGCTCAAAATCCCGTTGCAAATCGAGCCGAAGGAAGCCCTCCTTGGTATCAATACCATAGTTTTCTGCTCCATTCTCTGAGAGTAACCCAGCCAATTTAACGTTGCTGTTCAGCAATTCCAGGTTTACCTTCTCGTCCGTGTATTCCTCTTGAACTGACGCAGGTGTATCAAAAATGGCAATGTTCACCGGAGAGGGATATTCAGTTTTGCCAATGCTTGCCACACCTGCCGTAAAATTGTTGTGGTTCAGATTATCCACCCCGTCGTACCCGCGATAGTGTTTTTTCAGGTCGGTGGGTACTTGCTCCCAATGCAGATGAAGGGTGAGGGCGTTCAGATTTTTTTGAAAAGCCTCCAGATGACCAACGTAGAGACTTGAACCCACTTTGGGTGAGGTGCCGAAAGGCAGGAAAGGTTTTTTTACATCCACCGCCCCCTCGTCGTTGAATATGGTCACTGATTGGCAGCCCGATACTTCTGTGCGCAGCACCAACTTTTCCAGCGTGAGACCCTGCAACCAGTCGTAGTAGTATTCCTGGTCAGGGCCAACCATCGTTGGCTGACGCAGCAATACTTTCATAACGGGCAAGTCCGTTGGAAGCATTTCCCCGAACGCATCCGCATCGAAAGGCACAACGGGAGGCTGCTCCTCATCGAGTACCTCAAATGACAAGCGAAATCCGTTCGAACTGCCCAAATTTTCAACAGCGTAAGCCAGTGGCATCCAACCCTGCTCGCCGCTAATGGAAACGGCAAAAGGTTGCTCTCCCGCAATCTCAATTTCCTGTTCGGTATGCACTTCGAGGGAAATGGCCCGCTTGCCTTCACCCAGCAACAAGTCCCTGGAAGCAATGGCGAAGCCAATTGCTGCTTTGGGCATGGCCCGGCTTCCGAGCGTGGCCCATGCGGGTATATCCTCGTCGGTAATCTTGGTGCCCAGTCCATCTGCTGAATCAGCGAAAGGTGCCGCGTGGATGTTTTTTACTTTTGGTTCTGCTGTGCCCGGCCCTGCTGCTTGGTGCAGGTAAAGCGTGCGCAGGTTTTCCACTTTGGCTGTGTTGAACACCCCCGCTTTGCTCAGGGCATAGAGAAGTTCCAAGCCTGTACTGTCTTTTCCTGCCTTGAAACGGGTGTCGGCATCCAGGCCGTGTTCCAAAACATTTTTGGCAAGCTCAAAAAAGAGATGCACCTTATCGGGGACGGCAGGCTTGGGACTGAATCCCAATACATCTTTGTAAAAAAAATCGAGATGGCGCTGTGTGATTCGGTTGAGGTCATCCTGTACATGGCGGTACAGCATCAAAAAAGTGATGAAAAGCGCCAGGTGAGCCGGGTGGTCCTTTCGCTCCAGGCTGCTTTTGAAATGAACGGGTGCAATCTGAATGATGTGAAAATAGACATTGTACAGTCCGGTGAAAATATCCTGCAGTTTGGAGTAGGCTGCGGCCAACTTTTCATTCAATCCTATGTCGTGCAAACACGGTGCATGGCTTTCATCATCTATCACGGCTGCTGGCCGGAACAATCCGGAGGGTTGGATTTCGGGCAGGTCAATCAAAGGATTGCCCCACACGGGGGTGAAGTGGTCGTACTTTGCAGGATCAACATCCGGGTAGTTGGGCAATTGTATTTCAGCTTCCCGCTCATAAGCCAGCAATTGGGGGAGCAAGTTTTTGAAATTGGCCAACAGCAGCCGTTTTACTTCGCTGTGAAATCCCGTACCAGGTACCAGTTTTTTGTACCAATCGTCCATTTTGCCGGCCAAATCCCCAAGCAAGTGGAAAATAGGCTGCACCCCCTGCACGGTAGGCGGCAAGGCCAACTCACTTTCGAGGGCAATTTTCAGGGGGAGGGGGTTGGTTTTACTGATAACTGCAATCGCTATCGTTGGATCGCAAGCCCAGAAATCCTCCCAATTGCCATCGGGATGGTTTTGGAGGTCGTAATACCTTACCTGCCGTGAAAAGTCGAGCGCAAACACGAGAAAGTCTTCCAGGCTGCGCTCGTCCACCATGACGGAAGTAGGGGCCAGTGCCGCCAATGTGCGCTGCCGGCGGCTGGTCCCGTCACTTATTGCCGGATTTTTGATGAGGTAGGAACCCTGTGGCATGAAATCACTGGTTATGCTTTCGCCATTATTTTACTGGACTTATGACACGCGCCCCAAAGCCTGTGAGGTTTGGTAAACGCAGCGTTGGAAGTTGCTTTTTGGACTTTGTTTGTTCTTTGAGAACTTATTTTTCAAACAGATATTTTTTCTCAAAACGTTGATTATCATAGTCTTGCATGGCGACTTCAATGGCCCTGAACAGGAATGAGGGATGAGAGGAGGAGGGATGAAATGCCCCCATGTTTAAATGGACACCTCGGTTCCTTCCTGGAGGTAGAAGGGGTACACGAAGTTGAAACGGGTATTGGTGGAGCGCAACTCAAACACGATTTTAATGTCAACCCTGCCTTCGAGTTGAAATTGTGTATCCATGTTCACGTCAATGAGTTTGATGCGCGGTTCATGATAGACGACGGCGGTGCGCACGATGTCGTCAATGTAGGCCAGGACTGCCGTGTTCAAAGGTTCGAAGACCATACTGTCGAGATTGGCTCCATATTTAGGTTGCATGACCCGCTCGCCCAATGCCGTATCCAGAAGGATGTGCAGGCTTTGGCAAACATCCTCCAAACCGGATACCGTGCGCACACCTTTCAAATCTTTGTCGAACGTGGGCGGAAAGCCCCACCCCGTGCCGAGGAAGGGAAGATTATCTTTCATAAGGGATTTGCGATTTTATCAAAATCACCGAGCAAATGCTCTATGTGCCAAAAGAGGTTTGCAAGCAGGTGAAGGTTTTCAGCAGCCGCTTCTGTTGATCATCAACCACCAATCATCACCGTTGGGCAACCCATGATAATGGACCCTCCATGTGCAGTGGAATCTCCGAGCCGGGCAGCCGGCATACCGCCAATCAGTACCGTGCCAGAGCCCATAATGATGGAATCCGGGGGGCCGGTGCAAGTGGCCATGTCTCCCACACGGGCAGCCGGCATACCTCCGATAAGTACCGTAGGTTCTCCGGCCGGCAATATGGGGCCTCCCACATGGGGTACCGTTCCCGTTACCATCGGGCAGACGTGCATATCGTTCACTCTGGCTGCTGGAGGCATGATTTCAATTCAATTTATTTTCACCAAACTGCCTTTCACGGTTGTGATGGCAGAACTGGACAGTTCGGTGCCAGCACCTCCTTCGGCCTTGAATTGCGCCTGGGCTTTAAACTGCAAATTAACGCCTTCAACCTTCACGTCCCCTGTTGCCTTCAGCACGATATCTTTGGCGCTCTCTATTTTCACGCCGTCGGCATCCAAGGTGATTTTGTTTCCATTGTCGTCCTTTACCACGATGTTTTGTGCATCTTCGTCCAGTACAATGGTTTTGCCGATAGGCGTTTCCAGTGTCATGATCTTTTTGTCGTCGTCGAAATGAAGGCGCATTTTACTCCTCGTCACCAACCCTTTTTCATGGTTGTCGTCTTTGGGTTCGATAGGGGCCGGCAAGGCGCTGCTGTGCAAATGCCCAAGCACGACAGGGTGCCGGGGGTCGTTGTTAAGGAAACCAACCACCACCTCGTCGTCAATTTCGGGGCGGAACACAAAGCCCCGCTCGTTGCCGGCATTCCAGAGAGGCCAAACGCGCCCAAACGCCGGGCGCTTGACTGTCAATCAGCGGTAGTCGTACCTGGATGCGAAATTCTCCGTCGGGGTCGTCCTGTAGTTGGGTCACCTTCCCTATCTGAAGCCCAGAGATGCCGGGTAACAAACCTGCAGCGGGACGTTCCCTGGTTTCGTATTCTTGGTAAAACCAGTCGGGTGAGCGTCCGAATTGAGCATCGGTGTAAAACTGCCCGTCCACGAGGGAGTGCCGCACCGCCGTGATGTAGCCTTTACCATTGAAGCGATTTCCCACGCCTTCGAAGCCGAGCAAGTCGCCGGGCTTTAAAGTCGGTACGCCCCGGAATTTTGCCCTTCCGACCACCTTCGCCAAATGGCTCTTAACGAGTTGGGAACTTCCCCAAGATTTCAGTTCCCCGTTGAGCACACGGCCACTGTGCTGGTAATTCAAGCTGTCGAGTCCAATAGTGGCGGCCAAGTCACGCTCGCTCAAATTGCCAAGTGTGTTGCTGGCAGGTGCTTGGCCTACTTCTTCGGCAATCGCTTGCCTGGAGTAATCCCAAGTGCTGCATTTCACGGCGTTGTATTGGCAACGGGCATCCATTTCCGCTTCAAATTCATAAAGTGTGTCGCCATAGAGCAGGTTGAATGAAGGGCTGCCGTCTGTCTTGGGTTGCTTGATGTTCACTTGTCCGTCGTTGACCAAGACCAACTTGCCGTTCACCTCTGCCCGGCTCATCAAAAAGTCCCAATCCGTGCAGTAATACTGCACCAATTCCGGGTGTTTCACATCCGTAGCTTCCACCGAGGCACTCAGCCCGTGCGCCTGTATGAGCTGCTCCAGGACATCGCTGTCTTTTACATCTGTAAAGTATTTGTTCTTCCTGCCAACCGTCATCTTCACTGCCTTGTCCCGACATTCCAATTGAAGCACCGAGGAGGCATTTTCCTGGATGCGGATACCGTGCTTGACGATGATTCCTTTGAAAAGGGTCTTGTTGTCGCCATCGTAACCGGCGGTGATTTCAATTTCATTGCCGGGAACGAACAAGGCTTCATTGCTGATTTCAAAGTCTTCCAAGGAGGGGTCGCCGTCTTTTAACACCAAACGGGCATACGGAATGCGGTTGGCCTCCTTGTGGGTGACAATGGAGAGAAACTCATAGGTCTGCGATACTTCCGAGCCGTTGACAAGCACACTGAAAGAAATAGCACCTGTTTCGGACAAGGTGGGCAAGATGCGTTGGTTGCTCATGAACCGTTTCTGGCAAAAGGTGGGAAAATAAGGCGCTGGCCGGCAGAGAGCTTGCGGAAATTGGTCAGGTCGTTGACCTTGGCCACTTCCAGGTAATACTTGGGATCTTTGTAAATGCCAAATGTCATAAAGGGCAGGGTGTCGCCTTCTTTCACTTGGCGCAGGTGCGTCAGGTTGGGAGAGTTTTTACCTTCCTCTGCTACCCTTCTCTTGACTTCCCTGAAGTTGAGAAAAGTAGCACTGACCTTGGCCCGGAGCGGTGTTCCATCAGGCTTGAAGAGGGTGTAGGTAATGTCCAGGGATGTAAGTACGCTGGGGAAGTTGACCCCCAATCCGATGACCTTGAGAAACCGGGGCTGGTGTATTTCCCCGGAAAGATCATAGACCACTTGTTTGAACTCCTGGATTTGCTGCGCAACGCTCTTCCCTGGATGCACATAGCCGTAGATGGTGCCCGTACCGTCGAAAAGGAAATCGAGCTTCAATTCTTCCGGAGCGGAAGACATGAACTTTTCCTCCACGCCCTGGCCGCCGGGCGCTACTTTGGCATCGTATTTTACCTCGTACTTCTGCGCATATTGCTCAGGATTGACCGGCAAGGTGAAACTTCCAGCCTTTTGACTGTCGGTCATTTCCCGATCATTGTACGCATAAATGACAATCTTGGCAGGGTGTGCGTCCATTATCGCTCTTTTTTGTCATCCAGTACGCGAAGCACCTTCTCGACGATGGCCTCTACGAGGGCCTGTTTTTGTTCATCGGAGACAACTGCGCCGCCATTGTTCCCGCTTTGACCGGAATCATTGGCGATGGTGCCCTTGATATGAAGTTCTTTTATTTCAATCGGCATGACATGTTGTTGCTCATTTTGCAAGCCATTGATAGCCAATGGCTTGCAAAATGATTAAATACAGGATGATTGCCGGGCCAGGCATGGCTGCCAATTCGATCAACCAGGTTCGGAATGATTGACCCGGAAAAAATTGTAGTTCAATTCAATGGTTTCGACGAGCACCGAACTCTGCTCTGCATTGAGTTCTGCCACAGCCCATTTTTTGGGCCACACGTGAAACAGCCTCCACTCGATAAGCGGCTCGTGTTTGTCGTTCATCAGATGAACCAAAACCGTAACGGGCTGGAACTCGAACTTCTCGATGGCCTTTCGGCACCATTTGATCACGCCGGAATCCTGAAGTACCCCTCGCTTGAGCACAAGGTCGTTGTACTTTGATCGGGTCGGGATGACATGCTCGAAGCGATTTTCACCCCCTTCCTTGATGGACTCGGTGTCCAACGAAACCTCAAGCCCCGATACCGCTTGGAAGAGAATGTCGTTGCTTCCTGCCTGTATGTCCAGAAATTCGACCTTAAAGTGAAATCCCGGTGGTGGATAATAAAAAGCCATCTCGACTATCAATCGTTTTGGACGGTAAGTCCTTCGTGTACAAGTTCGATGCTTTCGATGGCCACCTCGTTGCCGTCTGCTTTCAGGTCGGTTGACTGAACTTTGGTGGCCCAGGCATTCTTGACCTTCCACACGACAATCGGCTCATGCTCCTCGTTCAGCAGGCTGATGGTGATGTCGCGACGGTATTTTGAACCAGAGCTGTTCCCCTCCTGGAAAAACGCATTCTCCTTCCACCAGTCGTAGTATTCGTTGTCCGACTGAAAAGTACCGCGCTTCAAGGTAATGTTGCTGTACTTTGTCAGTCCGGGCTGTTTGGTTTTGCTGTACTCGGGACTTGCCCCATGCCGGTATTCGATGACTTCGGTTTCCACATCAAGGCCCGATACTTCGGTGAAGCCTATTTTGGTGCCGCCCCATTCCACTTGAAAGTGAAACTTGGGTAATGGATAATCTGCCATGATTGTAATTATTGATTAAGTGAAAGAATAAAGCTTTTAAAAAAATACGGAGGGTGGAATTTATTTCGCCAAACAAGGAAAACATCAAGTTCGCATGGCGGAATGTGTTCTGCCCTCTGTTCGCTTCCCGGCGAGGGTCAAGACTCCTGCATTTTGTGCGAGAATTTGAGGATGATAAATTCTGCTGGGCGCACGACGGCCATGCCTATTTCAACATTCATCCTTCCTTCAAGGATATCGAGAGCCGTCATGGTAGCGCCAAGTCCAACCCGTACATAGAAGGCATCTTCGGGGACGGCCCCGGCCAGCGCGCCGGCCCTCCATTGCAACAGGAGGAAGTTTTCGATCATGGCCCGCACTTTGGTCCAGGTATTGGCATCGTTGGGTTCAAAGACGAACCCTTCAGTGGCTTTTTTTACGGATTCTTCCACCATGTTGAAGAAGCGGCGAACGGAGACGTAACGCCATTCGTTGTCGTTGCCGGCCAGGGTACGGGCACCCCAGATGAGGGTTCCCTTGCCAGGGAAGGTGCGAATGGCATTGATGGATTTGCCGGAGGCATGAACATTGAGTGTCTGCTGCTGTTCGTGCGTGATTTTGATGGTCGGTTCCACGACCGTAGCCAAAGCAACGTTTGCGGGTGCTTTCCAAACGCCCCTGGTGTTGTCCACCTTGGCGTATTGTCCCACCGCCAGTGGTGCGACAGGCAACTCGAGTGCGATGCGGTCAATGGCAGCCTTGCATTGATTGTAAATGATGGCATCGGCATTTGCACCACCCGGTGCGTAAGTATCCAATGTATTGGTGGTTGCAGCACCGCCGTCTGCGGAAATCGAAACAGTGACCGAACCATCCTGGAATATGTAATTGAGCGTGGTCAGTACATTGGGCGTGTAAGCTGCTCCATATTTGATATTGTCCAAGGGCAAATTTACATTGTCCCTAAAGGCCGTAGCAGCATTGAGGATAGTGTCAGTAGGCGTTGCTGGTGGTAGAATGTCGGCCACGACGAACCGGTCTTGAAGTTTTCCGCATTGATCCAGAGCGGCTGTCAGCAGTGTACCAATGTCGGCATTGCTCAAGCTTTGTATCTCAGGAAAAACGATCAACGTCACCTCGTCCTCCATTTCAAGGGTGGCCAAACCGTCAGACAAGGCAGCTTGCGTTACATTACCAGCCGCAGCAGACATCAAACCCACTGACACAATGTAGCAAGGCCCTCCGCCATTGGCGAAGAAGGCTTGCAAAGCGTAATACATATTGTGCGCTTCCGGGGCACCAACTGCTCCGTTTACCGCACGGGACACGAGATTGCCGCTGCCATCGGTCCTGTCGTTGATGGAGATAGTGATGTCCGTTTTTGGTTCGGCTGTTCCGAAAAATTGTTCGTATTCGAGCAAGGAAGTAACCCTGGTCGGCACCAGGTTCAGGTCATTCCCGCCTTTTTCAGCTATTTCAGTATAACCAATAAAAGCCGGAATTGCCGTTTCGACCTGCGCTACGGATGGAGGGAACTTCGAGATTTCCTCGATGTACACGCCCGGTGTCCTGTAATTTGCCATGATAAAATGAATTTAAAATGATTATCAATTAAGGAATGATAGGATCAAACTGGAATCGGGTTGGCTTTTGTGAAAAACACGTCACTGTATAGCCGGCCTGCTTCTTTCTTGATATAAAGAGGAGCGGGGTTCGTAAAATAAACTGGGTCGAATGGCGGTGTAGCAGGAAGGAATCCCGTGAGTGCATTGGCAAAGTACCGGGGATTTTTGGTCACGAACTTGCCTCCGGCGAAGTCGAGCCAATCTTCCATGATGGTGTTGATGCTGTCAATCTCCCCTGCGGCAAAGCCTTCCCTTTGTTGGTATCGCCAGTAAGTTCGCCGGCTAAGAAAACGCAATTCAAACACGGGATGCACCGGACGCGCCTGTCCGGCATCCTGTTGGGTGACGAGGTATCCGTCATCCCCAATAATTGTTAAACCCGGATCGGCAGGTGTAAAATAGAATTGCATGATCCCCATGGGGTGGCCACCGGGCTTGTCGCGCCCAAGCTGCCATGCCTTGTACCAGTCCTCGTTCACTGATAGCAGGCGATCCCCCTGATGAACATACCCGTCGCCCGGAATAGATTCCCATAGGTTGGATACGGTGCCATCGTTGTCTTCCAACGCCTGAAATATTGCCCCATTTGCTCCCCTGGCGAGCGCGCCCATTTTGTAAACTTGGCTCCCATCGGAGATGATATAGGGAATGGTTGAGGCAAGTGCATTACCTTCGTGCGTACCGGTATTGCTGAAATAATATATCAATCCGTCACTGTCGCCAATATGTATTTCCGTGATGTTGCCGACTAAAGGATTCATGGACAGAAAGCCGAAAGTGAGATAGGCTCCCGGCGGTGGTGCTATGTATGGAAGAAAGCGCCTGTTGCCACTGCCATCTGTTTCTGATTCCACTTGCATGGCCACGTAAAACCCCAAGGGTGTATTGATCAACCGAATGTGGTAGTCCCTAAGTTTTTTTTGGTCATCCTTGTTCAAAAGCAATGAAAAATCCTTGCTCATGTCATATAGCCCTGAGCGGACCTTCCTTTGCAGCAATGTTTCCAAGTCGGCGGGGGATAGCGCATAGCCCGTTCTCCCCGTGCCATCAATCAAATAGTAATCGTGGACGATCCGTAGTTCGAAGAGTATTTTATACTCGATTCGTATCATGTGCTATTGTTCTGCTTCCATTTTGGGTGCAACAAGGTCTTTGGTGTCACCGACAATGTCTTCCACCAAAGGTGCATCAAGGGTGAACCTGACCTGAACCTTTACCAGACGCACTTTATACATCACAAAAGGCACTTGCTTTCCGCCCAAAGACCCCCACAGGTGATTGATTTGCTCGAAAGTGAGGGTGTATAGTTCGGGATGCAGGCGCAGTTCTTCCAATAGGGCTTCATCGGTTCCCACCGGAAAGGCCGCCAAAGACTGCGGAGAATTTTGTATGGTGAATGACTTTTTCGCTTGAAAAAACGCTATGATCAACGACAAACGGTGCAAGGCACGTTCATAGTTGTCGCTGGTGAGCGGCTCGGCCAACGTTGCGCAGAATAGGACATAGAGGTTGAGGTAAACCGGAGGTTGTTGGTATTCTATGCTGTTGGTTACCGGGTTCTTTAAGTAGTGCTTGTTGTTTTTCAGGGTACTTTCTTCTTCAATGTTCACCAGGCTGATGAGTACCTTGTTCTTTAACCTTCCGTCCTGATCGCTTTCCAGTGAGGATATGTTGCCGAGCATGACATCACCGGGGTTCAGGTCGTCTTGCGACGGCCCACCCACTGTGCTTTGATGTGCCAGGATGTACCTGCTCAATTCCTGCTGCAAAAAAACCAGGGCTTCGGAAATCATTCGGTATCGGTCTAAAAAAATGGGAAAGACAAACGTTGCAAATGTACTACGAGATGTCCCCCAATTGGAACCATGAATCACAGTGTCCTGAAAAAATCTCTCGTTGGGCAATTTTTGCTCAATGCACCAACCGCTTCACCTCTTCGCCTTTCACTTCCACCCTTGCAAAGCACTGAAGGCTTGGAAATGCCAATTGAAGGCGAGCGCGGCCGTTCACCGCAGTCACAATGCCTCGATAACTTTTTAAAGGTCCCGTAAGTACCTCGACCTCATCCCCAACATGGAAATCTTCGTAAGAGATTTCCACGGGCGTTTCAAGTTGACCCAACTTCTTGATCATGGCAGCCTCCCTATCAGTAAGTGTGGCGATACGGCCTCCAAATCCCACATATTTGATAACATGGCCAGCCTGAAATACTTCGTTGCGGCGCTTGGCCTGCGTGGCAACGAAGACATAGTTGCTGAATAGCACGACCTCCACACTTTTCTTTCTGTCACTCCAACGACGGACTTGCTTCTGGGTGGGTACACAGGCTTCAAAGCCCATGTCTCTCAGGCGTTGGCCAACTTTTCTCTCAGAATATGGCCTAACCAAGAGGACGTGCCACTTTATTTCCTTGTCAACCAGACTGTCCGTTCTCTCAATATATTGCGTGATCATAACCGTTGATGTAAAGAATTATGCATTACTCTTGTATAGCTTACTTTTTTGCCAAAATATGCACGGCTTCGCCTTTCGGTGTCACATCTATATGCAGCCCGATAATAAAACATAAGCCCGCCAGAAGGCAAGTTCTTTGTTAAAAGAAAATGTAACTCCCACTTATTCATCCTCACTCAGGAATACCAAAAAATAAAAGCAATTTTATCCGACAGGGGCGGACTCTTTACTGACTGTATTTTAGAGGTTCAAAAAGCGGATTTTTTTTACAACGTTCCTCAAAAATGCGAGCGAACAGCTCGACACCATATTATTTCTTCTTTTGCAGTCATAACTTTAAAAAAGCTTCTCCCAACTCACCCTCCTCGAACATATCCAACACAGCTTTTTCTATTGTTTTTCTGGTACAGTCCTTTACCAATATCATCCTTTTTGCCCAAAAATAAGTACCCTTTAGAAACGCACCATTTTTCATGCACTCCTCCCGAATTGCCGCTATGCTGTCGAAAGAGAAGAAAGAAGCATGCAACCTTTCCCCATTGTGCATGACAACAATTACATCCGTTCTGCCCTGTGATCCATCTGCATCAGATGGGCCATCACACTCAGCGGTAATGTATATTTTGTCAATGGCGGAGCACATATTGTGATTGTGAATTTTCACTGCGGCGAAACCCAAATGGATTCGCCCGTGCGATGCTTCATAGAAAAAATACCCCAAACCTCTCTTGTCGTATTTGAATCGAAAAGAAGTAATGCTCACTTCTAGGGCACAATATAAAACCTATAAAATCAAAAGCGAAATTGTATGTAACGGACAGGCTGTATCAGGTAGTGAAATGTACACTTCAAGAAACGGATGGATGTTCGATACTGTGCTAAAGAAAGTATCCTGCATTTTCCCAGCACCTCAAAGCATGACTTAGGCTCGTTTCATCGTTTTTGTTCCAAATGAGATTTTCCTGTTGTAAAACGCTTTTTTTATTGTTGGTTCGTAACTGTTTAGGAGGGT
>JRYF01000817.1_pt1 | contig 14411 bp, 12 predicted proteins | sample 235331 | NCBI WGS metagenome assembly JRYF01 (sample SAMN03074217, study PRJNA261475) | activated sludge metagenome | biome: Wastewater Treatment Plant; feature: Wastewater; material: Activated sludge; isolation source: activated biomass of a wastewater treatment plant treating hydrocarbon... ...
CGGGCGATCTCTACATCGAGATCCGCATGAAGCCGCACGAGGTCTTCGAGCGCGACGGCGACGACCTGCACTGCACGGTGCCGGTCGGGCTGACGACGGCGGCGCTCGGCGGCACGATCGAGGTGCCGACGCTGGGCGGCAAGGCCGAGATCGACCTGCCCGAGGGCACCCAGCACGGCAAGACCTTCCGCCTGCGCGGCAAGGGCATCAAGGGCATCCGCTCGAGCTACCCGGGCGACCTGTACTGCCACGTCACCGTCGAGACCCCGGTCAAGATCACCGAGCACCAGCGCAAGCTGCTCAAGGAACTCGACGAGAGCTTCCGCAAGGCCGGCGACCGCCACTCGCCGAACGCCAAGAGCTGGACCGACCGCGTGAAGGACCTCTTCAAGTAGGCAGCCGCAGCTCGAATCGCGCGCCGCCGGCCGGCCGGTTGGCGAGCACGATGCCGCCGTCCGCGCGGGTGCTGCCATGTGCGGTCGCGACCGCGCGGCACAGTGCGGTGCCCAGCCCGGTGGCGCAGGCATCCGGCGGCCGCGCCGCAGACCACGCCGGCTCGAGGCCCGGCCCGTCGTCGTCGACCGCCAGCACGAGTTCGGCGCCGTCCTGCGCCGCCGACAGCACGATGCGCGCGCGTGCGAAGCGCAGGGCGTTGTGCAGCGCGGCGTCGAGCGCCAGGTCGACCAGCCGGCGGTCGAGGTAGCAGAACGGCGGTGCGGCGTCCAGCGACGCCAGCCCGATCTCGATCCCGCGCGGGTTGTCGGCGTGCCGGCGCTGCAGCGCCTGCAGCAGTTCGGCCGGCGACTCGTCGTCGCAGCGCGCGCGCAGCACGCCGCCCTCGCCGTACAGCGCGAGAAATGTCACCATGCGGTGACGTAACTCGGTGCACTGGCGCCAGGCGGCCCGGGCGCCCGCTTCGGACGGCTGCCCGACCAGCTGCGCGAGCGCGCCTTCGAGCGCGCCGAGCGCGTTCTTCAGGTCGTGCACGACCAGCGCCGTGCCGGTCGGCACGGTCATCGCGCGGCCCCGGCCCGGCGCATGGTGCAGGGCGTCAGGCCGTCAGGCCGTCGCCTCCGCGGTTTCGAGCGCCGCCAGCGTCTCGCGGAAGTAGCGCTGCATCGCCGTCACGCGGTCGTTGTTCGGCAGCAGCCGCTCCAGCCGCGTCAGGTGCAGCCGGATGCGCTCGACCTGCGGCGGGTTGGGCTCCTTGCGCAGACGCAGCGCCATGCAGCTGATCTGCGCGGCCTGCAGCAGCACGCCGGTGTTGTCGGGGAAGTCGCGCAGCGCGGCGTCGATCGCCGCCAGCGCGTCGTCGATGCGCTCGTCGCGCAGCAGCTTGCGCGCGCTGCTCACGCGCGCCTTGAGCGCGTTGGCGGCGGCGTCGACGACCTGCTCGACCGCCGCCGCGTGCCCGGTGCTGTTCAGCGCATTGCGCACCAGCTGGCGGATGCGCGGGCTCTCGTGGTCGGCGCTGACCGCACTGCCGAGCAGCGCCAGCCCGGTCTCCTCGTGGCCGGTCAGCAGCTCGGCCTTGCCGAGCGCGACGGTCGCGAAGTCCGCCTTGGCGCCGCGTTGGGTCTCGCGCGCGCGCGCCACCGCCTGCGCCGCGCCGGCGGCGTCGCCGCTGCGCGCCAGCGCCTGCGCGCGCACCGCGTGCTGCACCGATTCGAGCTGGGGCGCGTTGGCGAACAGCGGCCGCGCGGCGTCGAGCGCAGCCAGCGCCTCGGCCGGGCGCGCCGCGTCGGCCAGCGCCTGCGCCAGTGCCAGCGCGTCCTGCGGCTGCGCGGTGATCGCGCCCTGGGTCGCCTTGACGACCTTGCCGAGCGACTCCAGCGCGCCGTCGAGGTCGCCGTTGCGGTAGGCGCAGTCGGCCAGCTTGCGGTGGCGCGCCGCCGACGGCACCGCATGCGCGGCGTCACGCAGCGCCCACTGCGCACCGTCGATGTCGCCCTGCGCCTCCAGCGCGTCGGCCAGCACGTCGTAGGCGGCCAGGTTGCGCTGGCCGTCCGGGCTGTCGATGATCTCGCGCGCGAGCTGCTTGGCCTCCTCGAACTGGTCGCCCGCCTTGTAGCCGCGCGCCAGCCCGATCTGCGCCCACAGCAGCTGCGGCCGTACCGCCAGCGCCTGCTGGTAGACCGCGCGCGCATCGGCGTGGCGGCCGAGCTGCAGCAGGATCTGGCCCTTGTGCTGCAGCGCCTGCATGAACCAGCGGTCCTTGCGCGCGAGCAGGGTCTCGGTCTCGGCCAGCGCGCGCGGCAGGTCCTGCGCGGTGAGCGCGGCGTTGACCGCCTCGAAGGCCTTCTGGCGCTCCATCGCGGCGCGCAGCCGGGCCTCGACGTCGCTGGCGGTGATCGGCTTGAGCAGGTAGGCGTCGGGCTTGTGCTCGGACGCCGCGGCGACCGACGCGTAGCTGTTCTCGGCCGTCACCATGAAGAACAGGCAGCCGGGCGCCAGTATCGACTGCTCGCGCAGGTACTCGAACAGCTGCTGGCCGTCGGTCTTGTGGCCCAGACTGTAGTCGCACAGCACCAGCCCGTAACGGTTGGCCTTGAGCTGGCGCAGCGCGTCGTGCGGGTTGGCGGCGCCGTCCACGCGCTTGATGCCCAGCATCTGGAGCTGGCTGCGCAGCGTGCTGAGCTGCGCCGGTGCGTCGTCGACGACCAGGGTCAGCAGCTTGGAGAACGGGGTCTCGATGGCCATGTCGGCGTCCTCGGTGTCGTGGCGCCCACCGTCGGCGGGCAGGCGCACGCCACCGGCGGCGCCGGTGCCTGCCGGTGCTCCGGCAGTCATGGACTTGAGTTTCGGCTGCCGGGACGAGGACTTGAGCGCGCGGTGGCCGCAGCCGCCGTGCACACCCGCCGGGACCGGCGTCAGAACAGCTCGCGCTGCCCCGGGTCGCGCCGCGGTGGCCGGAACTGCGAGAGGTCAAGGTCCGGCCGCCGCCGCTGCAGGCCCAGGCGCGCGGCCGCCTTGTTCACGCGCTGGCGCAGCAGCTCGGCCCACACGCCCTGCCCGGTCATGCGGCTGCCGAAACGGCTGTCGTTGTCGCGCCCGCCGCGCATCTCGCGCACGCGCGCCATGATGCGCGCCGCCTTGAGCGGGAAGTGCGCGCCCAGCCATTGCTGGAACAGCGGGTTGACCTCCCACGGCAGCCTGAGCACGATGCTGAACGCGTGCGTCGCGCCGGCAGCAGCGGCGGCCTCGAGGATGCGCTCGACCTCGGGCTCGTTGAGGAAGGGGATCACGGGCGAGACGCTGACGCCGACCGGCACGCCGGCGCGCGCCAGCGTGGCGATCGTCCGCAGCCGCCGGTGCGGCGCCGCCGCGCGCGGCTCCATCGTGCGCGCCAGGTCGGCGTCCAAGGTCGTCAGCGACACGAAGACGGCGGCCATGCCGTCGGCGGCCATCGGCGCGATCAGGTCCAGGTCGCGCTCGACCAGCGAGCCCTTGGTGACCACCGAGAAGCCGTGCCGCGCCTCGGCCAGCACCTCGATCACGCCGCGCGTGATGCGAAGCCGGCGCTCGGCCGGCTGGTAGGCGTCGGTGACGGCGCCGATCGCGAGCTGTTTCGGCACGTAGCCGGGGGCGGCCAGCGCCGCGCGCAATCGCTCCGCGGCGTCGACCTTGGCAACGATGCGGGTCTCGAAGTCGAGCCCGGGCGACAGGTCGAGGTAGCTGTGGGTCGGCCGCGCGTAGCAGTAGATGCAGGCGTGCTCGCAGCCGCGGTAGGGGTTGACCGAGTGGTCGAAGCCGATGTCGGGCGAGTCGTTGCGGCTCAGGATGCTGCCGCTGCGCTGCGGGATGATCTGCGTGCCGGGCGCCGGCCCGGCTTCGTCGGCGGCCTGCTGCAGGCCGCCCCAGCCGTCGTCGTCCGCCTCGCGCCGGGTGCCGGCGAGGCGGGATTCGATCATCCAGACCGTGCCGCGGCCCTTGACGGCGTTGCGCAGCGGCGCCGAAGCGGGTGCGGGCGCAGGCGGCGCGGGTGCGGCGGGGTTCGACGGCACCCTGCCATTTTATACAGCTTTCTGGCCGCGATGCGCGCTGTCGTTCGCCGGCGGCACCAGCTCACGCAGCCAGGCCTGGCAGGCCGCCGCGTCGGCCGCCGGCCAGTCGACGACGAGGTGGACGTCGCCGCGCCGGTAGTCGACCCGGATCGTCGCCGCCGGCGCTGGGCGGCCGAAGGTCCTGGCCCACCACGACAGGCTGCGTGCTCCGTCGGGCGCCGCACGCGGCACCGACCCGTTCACCGCCACCGCCGGCACTGGCGGCGCCGTCGCCTTGTCGACCGTCGCCACCTGGCCTGCCGTTGCGACCGGCTGCGGCAGCGGCGCCGTGGCCGGTTCGAGCCCCGGCGCAGCGGCCACCACCGCGGGTGCCGCCGGCGCGAGCCGCGCTGCCGCGTTGACGCCGAACTCGTCCCACAAGCGGTCGGCCTTGGTCTTCATCGCCGCCAGCCCGAAGCTGCCGATGCGGCCGAGCACGTCGACCTTGACCTTCAGCCGCAGCGACGTGCCGCCGTCGTCCCGGGCGTCGAGCCACATCTCGCTCGTCTGCTTGAGCGAGCTGGCGACCGACGCGTCCTCGCCCGTGCCTTCGGCGCGCAGGTAGGCGGGCTCGCGGCGCTCGACGATGCGCGTCTTGAGCTTGAAGCGCGCGCTGACGAACGAGACCTTGACCTTCATCAGCGCGACGTACTCGTCCTCGCTGATGACCTCGATCGACTCCATGCCGGGCACGCACTGCCCCATCGCCTGCGGATCCAGCAGCAGCGCCCACACGCGCTCCGGCGGGGCTTCGAGCTGCAGCGTCTTATCGATTTCCATGCATGACCTCCGCCGCGTCGAGCACGGCCTCGACGATCTGGGTGTAGCCGGTGCAACGGCACAGGTTGCCGTTCAGACCCTGCCGCACCTCGTGCTCGCCCGGGCGCGGCTGGTCGGCCAGCAGCGCGCAGGCCGTCATCAGGAAGCCCGGCGTGCAGTAGCCGCATTGCAGCCCGCCGCAGCGCATGAAGCTCTCTTGCAGCGGGTGCAGCCTGTCCCCCTGCGCCAGCCCCTCGACCGTCGTGATGCTGCGGCCCTGGGCCTGCACCGCCAGGCTGAGGCAGGACTTGACGACACGGCCGTCGACCAGCACCGAGCAGGCACCGCAGACACCGGTCTCGCAGCCGCGCTTGGTCCCGGTCAGATGCAGGTCGTCGCGCAGGAAGTCGCTCAGCAGGCGGCGCGCCGGCACGCTGGCCTCGACCGCTTCGCCGTTCACCGTCAGCTTCAGGATGTGTTCGCTCATCGCCTCAGTCCTCGTTCACGGGTTCCAACCCGAACAGCGCCGCCAGCTCGCGCCGCGCGACGACCCGCACCACCTCGCGCCGGTAGTCACCGCTGCCGCGCGCGTCGGAGATCGGGTCGATCTCGTCGGCGATGCGCTGCGCCACCTCGACCAGCAGCCCGGCCGACGGCGTGCGCCCCCGCAGCATGGCCTCGACCGCGACCACCCGCGTCGGCACCGCGGTGCTCGCACCGACGACGATGCGGGCCTCGGTGCACACGCCGCCGCGCAGCCGCACCAGCGTCGCCAGGCTGGCCAGCGGCCGGTGCTCGGCGGCGGTGCGCAGGTGCCGCGCATAGCGCGCACGGGCGTCGTCGGCCATCGGCGGCAGGTGCAGCGCGACCACCAGTTCGTCGGGCTCGAGCGCGGTCGTGAAGTAGTCGACCACGAAGGCGTCGACCGGCAGCCGGCGCATGCCGCGCGCACTCGCGACGCTGACCTCGGCACCGAGCGCCATCAGGCAGCCCGGCGGGTCGGTCGCCGGGTCGGCGTAGCACAGGTTGCCGCCCAGAGTGCCCTGGTTGCGGACCTGCGGGTTGGCCACGCGCGCGGCCATGTCGGCCAGCACCGCCCAGCCATCGCGCACCAGCAGCGACGCGGCAAGCTCGGCGTGCAGCGTCAGCGCGCCGATGCTCAGGCCGCCGTCGCCCTCGCGCGCGATGCCGCGCAGTTCGGGGATGCCGGCCAGCGACACGAGGTGGGTCGGCGCCAGCAGGCGCTGGCGCATCGCCAGCATCAGCGCGGTGCCACCCGCGATCGCCCGCGCGTCCTCGCCGAGGTCGGCCAGCATGCGGCTGGCCTCGCCGACGCTGGTCGGCTGGAGGAAGTCGAAGTCACGCATGCTGTGCCTCCCGGTGCGCGCGCAGCGCCGCCAGCAGCTTCTCCGGCGTGATCGGCAATTCGGTCAGCCGCACGCCGACCGCATGCGCGATCGCGTTCGCGATCGCCGGCGCGCCGGGCAGGATCGCGGTCTCGCTCGCGCCCTTGGCGCCGTAGGGGCCGCTCGGGTCGTTCGATTCGACGATGCCGCTGCGCATCGTCGGCACCGCGTCGACGGTCGGCATCGTGTAGTCGGCGAAGTTGCCGTTGACGATGCGCCCGCCGTCGAGCTGCAGCGACTCGTACAGCGTCCAGCCGACGGCCTGCACCGCAGCGCCGTTGGACTGGCCGTGCACCGCCAGCGGGTTGAGCGCCTTGCCGCAATCGTCGCTGACGAAGCTGTCGACCAGCCTGACCTGCCCGGTCTCGGTGTCGACCTCGACCTCGACCGCCTGCGCCGCGAAGGAGTAGGCCGGCGCGATGTTGCCCATCAGCGTCGCCTTGTCGAACATCTGCGTCGGCGGGTCCCAGGTCGCGCTGACCAGGATGCCCTCGCCGCCGTGGCGCCAGATGTGCTCGCGCGCCAGCTCGGCCACGCTGCGCCGGTGCTCGGGCCGCGCGCGCACGGCGACGGCGCCGTCGGCGATGACGAGCGCGTCGGGCGGCGCGTCGAGCAGCGTCGACGCGAGCGCGAACAGCTTGTCGCGCGCCGCGCGCGCGGCCAGGATGGCGGCGTTGCCGGCGGCCATCGTGACGCGCGACGCCAGCGAGCCGATCGCGAACGGCGAGTGATCCGAGTCCGGCGGCGCGACATGCACATGCGCCAGCGGCAAGCCGAGCTCGTGCGCGACCACCTGGGCCAGCATGGTCGTCGCCCCCTGCCCCATGTCGCACTCGCCGCTCTGCACGACCGCGCGCCCGTCCTCGTGGATGCGCACGACGACGGTCGAACCGTCCCAGTTGCCGATCGTGCGGTTGCCGCTGACATGCATCGCGGCGGCGATGCCGACGCCGCGCCGCTTGCGGCCCTGGCCCGGGCCGCGTGCGCGCTTGGCGGCCCAGCCGATCGCGCCGGTGCACTGGTCCAGGCACTCGGCCAGCCCGGTGCTGCCGATCTGCCAGCCGTGCACCGAGGTCTCGCCGGCGCGGATTGCGTTGCGCCGGTGGACGTCGACCGGGTCCAGCCCGAGCGCCTGCGCCATCGTGTCGACGTGGCTGTTCAGCGCGAACAGCATCTGGGTGCCGCCGAAGCCGCGGAAGGCGCCGTGCGGAGGCGTGTGGGTGTAGACCAGCGTCGCGTGCGATCGCACGTTCGCCAGCCGGTGCATGTTGTCGCTGCGCATCGCGCTGACATGCAGCACTTCGGGTGTCAGCCCGCAATAGGCGCCACAGTCGGCGACGATGCGGACGTCCTTGGCGACGATCAGACCGTCGCGCGTCATGCCGAGCCTGAGCTGGATGCGCTCCGGCAGGCTGGAGCAGGCGGCGAGGAAGTCCTCCAGCCGGCTGTTGACCAGGCGCAGCGGCCGCCCGGTCGCCAGCGCGAGCAAGGCCGCGACCAGCTGGTTGTCGTCCTCGACGATCTTGCCGCCGAAGCCGCCCCCGGTCACGGCTTGCATCACGCGCACGCTGCTCGGCGGCCGCTGCAATGCGGCCGCGATGCGCGCACGGGCGAGGAAGACCGACTGGGTCGAGGTCCAGACCTGCAGCCGGCCGTCCGCGCCGGGCGCGGCGACGGTGGCCATCGGCTCCAGGTAGCCCGGGTATTGCGCGTGCGTGCGGTATTCGGCCTCGTGCACCAGGTGGGCATCGGCGAAAGCACGCTCGACGTCGCCGCGCTCGAAGCGGATCTCGTGCGCGACGTTGTCGCGCCCGGGATGCACGCCCGGCGCGCCCTCGGCCAGCGCCTGCTCGGGCGTCAGCAGCGGCGGCAGTTCCTCGTACTCGACCTCGATCAGGTCGAGCGCGTCGCGCGCCACCGCCTCGCTGGTGGCGGCGACCGCGGCCACCTCCTCGCCGCAGAAGCGCACCACGCCCTTGGCCAGGATCGCGCGCTCCTTGTGGTGCACGCCCCACAGCGCCTCGGGTGCGTCGGCGCCGGTCAGCACCGCCCTGACCCCGGGCAGCGCGCGCGCCGAGGCCGTCTCGATGCGCAGGATGCGCGCATGCGGGTAGGGGCTGCGCAGCACCGCGCCGTGCAGCATGCCGGGCAGCTTGACGTCGCCGGCGTAGACCGCACGCCCGAGCACCTTGGCGCGCGCGCTGACCTGGGGCGTGTCGCGCCCGAGGGGGGATTCGTCCATGGGGTCCTCCGCGTGGCGCCAGTGGCCGGTCGGGCTGTCAGTCGGCCTTGATGCCGAGCTCGCGGATCAGGCGCGAGGTCAGCGCGTACTCGTCGGCGTTCATGCGCGCCAGCGCCGCCGGCTCACCGCCGACCGGTGCGGCGCCGAAGGCCGCCATGCGCTCGACGACGTCGGCCATCTTCAGCACCTCGTTCATGTGCGAGTTCAGCAGCGCGACGACAGCCGGCGGCGTGCCCTTGGGGGCGAAGATGCCGTGCCAGGCGCCGAGCTTGATGTCGGGGAAGCCCGACTGCGCCACCGTCGGCACACCCGGGATCAGTGGCGTGGGCTGGGCGTCGGTCAGCGCGACGGCGACCAGCCGCCCTGCGCGCACATGCGAGGACACCGCACCGTAGGTGACGTAACCGAGTTCGACTCGCCCGGCCAGCACCTCGGGCACGATCGGCCCGACGCCGCGGAAGGGCACATGCTGGACCTTGATCCCGGCCGCGCGATTGAGCCACTCGGCGACGATGTGCATTGGCGAGCCGGCACCCGGGCTGCCGTAGTTCAAGGCCTTGCCGGCGCGCGCCTGGGCCACGATGTCGCCCACGCTGCGGATGCCGGCCTCCGGGTTGGCGACCAACACCACCGACTGCAGGCCGGTCAGGATCACCGGCTCGAAGCCCTGCAGCACGTCGTAGCTGGCCTGCGGCGTCAGGCCGAGCACCATCGGTGCGCTGGTGAACGGGTTGGGCGTGAACAGCAGCGTGTAGCCATCCGGCTCGGCGCGGCTGACGAAACGGTTGCCGACCGTGCCACCGGCGCCCGGCCGGTTCTCGACCACCACCGGCTGCCCGAGCCGGGCCGACAGCTTGTCGGCGTAGATGCGCGCCATCGCGTCGGTGTCGCCACCCGGGGGGTAGGCGACGACGAGCGTGATCGGCTTGCTCGGGAAGGCCTGCGCCAGGGCCGTGCCGGCCAGGCCGGTGGCCGCCGTGCACAGTGCGAAGGACAGAGCGGTTCGACGGTTCAGTCTCATACGGGGCTCCTGGGCGGGACGCCAGAACGGGACTGGCGCCGATGGACGGGTGGCGGTTGCTCGCTTGTTGGTCTCGGTGTTCCATGTATGAAACTGTGAACCGCCGACAGAACGAAGTCTACAGATAACGTTGATCCATCAACATAGTGCATCCCCGCTTGACAGCGCATGCTTTTTGTTGTGTCGTCAACATGTTTGCGTCTCCATCACAGGTGACGCACCGACCCGATACCCGTTCAGGAGATCCCACCCATGCCCCACGCCCGCGTCGTCGAACTTCAACCCGGCGCCGACACCTGCCCCTGGACCGCGCTCGACGCCGCCGGCGACGGGCTGACGGTCGACAACTTCCTGACCACGCGCTTCAGCGAGGTCGCCAACGGCCTGCGCCGCAACGTCACCCTGCCCTACGCGACGGACGCCGGGCTGGCGGTGTCCGAATGGCGGCTGCTGGCCTTGCTCGCGCATGCGCGCGAGCTGCCGTTCGGCGAACTGGTTCGCCGTTCGACCTCGGACAAGGCGCTGGTCAGCCGCGCGCTGCGCGCGCTGGAGTCACGCGGCCTGGCGCAGGTGTTGCCGGACGCCGGCGGCCACAAGAAGAAGCTGGTGTGCGTGATCACCCCGGCCGGCGACGCGCTGCATCAACGCGTGATCCCGGTCGCGCGCGCGCGCCAGGCGGACGCGATCCGCGTGCTGACGGTCGAGGAGCGGCGCGCGCTGTTCGCCGCCCTGCGCAAGCTCGCGGCGTATTGCCGCGACCTCGAGGCGCCGGACGGCGACCGCTGACGACGGCGCCACGCGGCCGGCGGCCGCACGCCTGTCAGTGGCGGTCAGCCGGCATCGCCTGCACCATCGCCGCACCGCCGGCGGGCAGCGCCGCCGGCCGCCTGTCGCGCACCAGGTAGCTGTAGAGCACCGGCACCACGATCAGCGTCAGCAGGGTCGAGGTCAGCAGCCCGCCGATGATCGCGCGTCCCATCGGCGCCTGGATCTCGCCGCCGTCGTTGAGCGCCAGCGCCAGCGGCAGCATGCCGAAGATCATCGCCGCGGTGGTCATGATGATCGGCCGCATGCGGATCTGCCCGGCCTGCAGCAGCGCGTCCTTGACGCTGGCGCCGGCGCGCCGCGCCTGGTTGGCGAAGTCCACCAGCAGGATCGCGTTCTTGGTCACCAGCCCCATCAGCATCACCAGGCCGATCATGGAGAACACGTTGAGCGTGCTGTTCCAGAACAGCAGCGCCAGCATGACGCCGATCAGCGCCAGCGGCAGGCTGGCCATGATGGCCACCGGCTGCACGAAGCTGCCGAACTGGCTCGCCAGCACGATGTAGATGAAGATCACCGCCAGCGCCATCGCGCTGAGCATCGCCGCGAAGGCCTCCTGCTGGTCGCGCGTCGCGCCGCCGACGTCGAAGCTGTAGCCGGGCGGCAGCGTCGTCGCCTTCACCAGCGCCTGCACGTCGCGCCCGACGTCGCCCGCCGGCCGCCCCTCGACGCCGGCGAACACCGCCTCGCGCCGCTGCAGGTTCTGGCGCCGGATGACCTGCGGGTTGAACACCGGCTCCAGCTCGGCGACGCTGGCCAGCGCCACCGGCGTGCCGTCGGCGGCGAAGGCCACCGGCAGGTCGCGCAGCTGGTCGATGCGCTCGCGCTGCGCCTCGGGCAGCCGCAGCACGACCTCGACCTGGTCGCCGTCGGGCGTCGTCCACCAGGTCGCCGTCTCGCCGTTGACGTAGGCGCGCAGCGAGGCCGCGATCTGCGGCGCGGTCAGCCCCAGCTCGCGCACCGCGGCGTCCTTCAGCCGCACCGCGTAGGCGGGCACGCCGGGCTGCACCGACGATTCGACGTCGACCACGCCCGGGATCGCCTTCAGCTTGTCGGCGAAGTCGTCGGTCAAGCGCGCCAGACCCTCGGCGTCGCTGCCGAGGATGGCGACGTAGATCGGCCGGTTGAAGCCGACCGCGACGTCGGTGCCTGGGATCTTGGCGATCGCGTTGCGGATCGCGTCCTCGACCTCCTTCTGCGTGCGGCTGCGCTGCTTGCGCTCGACGAGGCGGATGTTCAGCCAGGCCAGGTTGCGCTGCCCCTCGCCGCCGACCCAGGTCGACACCGTGCGCACCTCGGGCGTGGCGGCGACGATGGCCTCGATCTGTTGCACCTTGGCGTCGGTGCGCTCCAGGCTCGAGCCGACCGGCATGCGCAGCGCCAGCCGGGTGAAGCCCTGGTCGGTCTGCGGCACGAACTCGCTGCCGACCAGCGGTGCCAGCGCCAGCGCGGCGACGAAGCTCAGGGCACCGATGCCGAGCACGACCCCGCGCGGCGTGATCGTCGCCCAGCGCAGCCGGCGCGGCGCCGCCTGGTCGCGCTGGCCGTCGGCGCCGAACGGGCGGCCGAAGGCCGGCAGGCCGCGCAGCCGCCAGCGCCGGCCGGCGAAGATCCAGTGCACCAGCGCCTCGTAGCCGCGGTGCAGCGCGTCCATGCCGCGGTCGGTGGCACGGATCGCGTGGCCCAGGCCCCAGACGCGCTTCAGGCTCGCGCTCGGCGGGTCGCGCCAGACGCTNNGACCAGCACCGCCACCACGACCGTGATGCCGAACGGGTAGAAGAACTTGCCGACGATGCCGCCCATGAAGGCCACCGGCACGAACACGGCGCAGATCGCGAACGTGGTAGCCAGCACCGCCAGCCCGATCTCGTCCGTGCCCTCGCGCGCCGCGCGGTGGTGGTCCTTGCCCATGCCGATGTGGCGCACGATGTTCTCGCGCACCACGATGGCGTCGTCGATCAGCAGCCCGATGCACAGCGTCAGCGCCATCATCGTCATGAAGTTCAGCGTGAAGCCGAAGGCGTAGACGGCGATGAAGCTGGAGATGACTGCGATCGGCAGCGTCAGCCCGGTGATCACCGTGCTGCGCCAGCTGTGCAGGAACAGGAACACGATGACGACGGTCAGCACCGCGCCTTCGATGAGCGTGTTCTGCAGCCCGCGCAGCGAGCCCTTGACCCAGTCGCTGTTGGCGTAGATCAGGTCCAGCTCGACGTCCGGCGGCAGCTGCTTGCGCAGCTCGTCCATCGCCTGCTTGACGGCGTCGCCGACGGCGACGATGTTGGCGTCCTGCTGCTTGTACACCTCGACGTTGATGCCGCGCTGGCCGTTGATGCGGGCGAAGCTGTTCGGCTCGCGCTCGCGCTCGACCACCGTGCCGAGGTCGCGCAGCACCAGCGGCAGCCCGCCGTGGCGGCCGACGACGACGTCGGCGAAGCGCTGCGGGTCGCGCACCCGGCCCTCGACGCGCAGGATGGCGTCGCGCACCGGGTCGCTGACGACCCCCACCGGCTGGTCGGCGTTGGCCGCCGCCAGCGCGGCGGCGATCTGCGCCGGCGTCACGCCGTAGGCGCGCAGCCGCACCGGGTCGAGGTCGATGCGGACCTCGCGCTGCGTGAGCCCGCTCATGTCGACCCGCGCGACGCCGCCGACGCGCTGCAGCCGCTTGTCGACCAGCTGCTCGGCGAGCAGCGACAGCTCGCGCTGGCTGCGCGTGGCCGAGCGCAGCGCCAGGTTGACCACCGGCTGCGCGTTCTCGTTGTCGAAGCGCATCACCCGCGGCGGCCGCGCATCGCGCGGCAGGCCGGCCTGGACGGCGGCGATGCGGTCGCGCATGTCCTGCATCGCGCGGTCGACGTCGGTGTCGAGGCCGAACTCGGCGCTGATGCCGGCCCGGCCCTCCTGGCTGCGCGACATGATGCGGCGCACGCCGGCGATGCTGTTGAGCGCCTCCTCGATCGGCCGTGCGACCTCGCGCTCGACCGCCTCCGGTGACGCCCCCGGGTAGATCACCTCGACCCAGCCGGCCGGGAACGCGATGTCGGGCATCTGCTCGACGCCCAGGCGCTGGTAGGACGTGAGCCCGAGCACGCACAGCGCCACCATCACCATGGTGGCGAAGACCGGGTTGGCGATCGAGACGCGGGTGATCCACATGGCTCGGCCTCAGTGCACCGTCTTGGCGGCCGGCCCCCGGGTGGCCAGCGGCGCATCCGGCGACGCCGCCGCGTCGGCCAGCACCGCGCGCGCGCCTTCGCGCAGGTTCTCGAAGCGCGCCGCCAGCACCAGGCTGCCGGGCTCGACCCCACGCAGGACCTCGACCCGGCCGCTGGCGGCGTCGCGCCGGCCGACGCCGACCACCCGCCGCGCCAGCACCCCGTCCTCGATCAGCCAGACATGCTCCTCGCCGCCGGTGGCGCCGAGCGCGCTCGCGGGCAGGGTCAGGCGGTCGGTCGGATCGTCGAGCACCACCCGGGCGACGGCGAACTGGCCGGCGCGCAGCCGCTCGTCGGCGTTGGCCAGCGCCACCGTGACGCCGATCGCCCGCGTGCCCGGCTCGGCCGCCGGCGCGATGCGCGCGATGCGGCCCTGCAGCGGCGCGTCCAGACCTTCGACCTCGACCGTCGCCAGCATCCCGGGCGCCAGCCGCGCCACCTCGTGCGTGCCGACGCGGCCGGCCAGCTCGAGCTGGCGCAGGTCGACGATCGTCAGCACCGGCTGCTCCGGGCTGACCTTCTCGCCCGGCAGCACCTTGCGCTCGGCGACGATGCCGTCGATCGGCGCGGCCAGCGTGGCGTCGCGCAGCACCAGCCTTGCCGTGTGCAGCGCCGCCTGCGCGGCGTCGAGCTGGGCGCGCGCGGTATCCAGCGCCGCGCGCGACTGCTCCAGCGCCACCGCCGAGATGAACTGCTGCGCCGCCAGGCGCTCGTTGGACGCATGCGTGCGCGCGGCCTGCGCCAGCGCAGCGCGGGCCGACACCAGAATCGCGCCTCGCGCTCGGCGGCACGGCTGGCGGCCTCGGCCACGTCGATGCGGCCGAGCGGCTGCCCCGCGCGCACGCGGTCGCCCTCGCGCACCGACAGCGCCAGCAGCGTGCCAGCGGCCTTGGCGCGCAG
>JRYF01000714.1_pt1 | contig 14401 bp, 13 predicted proteins | sample 235331 | NCBI WGS metagenome assembly JRYF01 (sample SAMN03074217, study PRJNA261475) | activated sludge metagenome | biome: Wastewater Treatment Plant; feature: Wastewater; material: Activated sludge; isolation source: activated biomass of a wastewater treatment plant treating hydrocarbon... ...
GACGCGCCGCGCCGGCGGCGGCGGCAGGCTCAGCCAGGCCGCGATCCGCTCGGCCGCCACCTGCGCGACGTGGTGCCGGTCGCGGTCGCCGCCGGTCGGCACCGGTTCGAGGAAGGCCAGTTCGATCTGCAGCCGCCGCGCGACCAGGATGCGCCACAGCGAAGTCGCGAGCCCCATGTCGTCGATGAAGGCGGCGGCGGTCGACGGCGCGCCGCCTTCGGTGTAGCGGATCGCCAGCGGCCAGCACTCGGCGCCGGTCTCGCGCGCCGGCTCGACCAGGTTGGCGTGGAACGGGCGCAGCCAGCGGCCGTCGGTGGTCGTGCCCTCGGGGAACACCGCCACCGTCTCGCCACCGCGCAACCGGTCGCGCACGCGCTGGTTGATCGCCGCCACCGCGTGGCGGCGGCCGCGCTCGATGTACAGCGTGCCGACCCGCGTCACCAGCGTGCCGAGCAGCGGCCAGTCGCCGATCTCGGACTTGGCAACGAACACGCTCGGCACCGCCGCGTGGATGGCGAACACGTCGATCCACGACACGTGGTTGGCGAGCAGCATGCGCCCCAGGCGGCCCGGCTCGATGCCGGTGCGGGCCACCGCCGGCGGCAGCGGCAGGCCGGTCAGACGCAGCCGCGCGCCGCAGACGATCAGCAGCAGCCGCGACCAGCCGCGGATGATCCGGTTGCGGCGCGGCTGCGCCAGCAGCGGAAACAGCGTCAGGGTGATCGCGATGCCGGCCAGGATGTGCGCCAGCAGCAGCACGATCCGCAGCGGCGCCAGCAGCGTTCTCATCGGCGACGGGTCAGCGCGGGCTGTTCGCCGGAGGAGAGACGATCGTCGCTGCCGCCCGCCCGTGGCCATGCGACGGCAAGCCGACCCGGCCTGCTGCACCGCCGGCCGCGCCGCCGGTAACTGCCGTCGACCACCTCAACGGAAATTCGACTCTGACCCCGATTTTCGGTCGAAGCGGACTTCGCCGCCGACCAGGGTCAGGGCGACTCGGCCGACGAGTTCGTAGCCGGAGAACGGCGTGTTGCCGCCGCGGCTGACGAGTTCGGCGCGGCCGACGGTCCACGGGGCTTGGGGGTCGAACACCGCGACGTCGGCCTTGGCGCCGACGGCCAGCCGCCCGGTCGGCTCGCCGAGGACCTGCGCGGCGGCACTGCTCACCTTGGCCAGCACGGCCGCCAGCGGCAGGCGCGCCTGCTCGCCCCACTTCAGCACCAGCGGCAGCAGCGTCTCCAGCGCCGAAGCCCCGGCGGCCGCCTCGCCGAACGGCAGCAGCTTGTCGTCTTCGGCCACCGGCGCGTGATCGGAGCAGATCGCGTCGATAGTGCCGTCGGCCAGCGCGGCGCGGATCGCGTCGCGGTCGCGCTGCGTGCGCAGCGGCGGGTCGAGGCGGTGGTCGGGGTCGAAGTAGCCGATGTCGACGTCGGTCAGGTGCAGCGAGTTGATGCTGACGTCGGCCGTCAGCGGCAGCCCCTCGGCGCGCGCGGCGCGCAGCAGCGCGACGGCGGCCGCGCTGGACAGCCGGCACAGGTGGACGCGCGCCCCGGTCGCCCGCACCAGCTCGACGATGGTGTGCAGCGCGATCGTCTCCGCCGCCACCGGCACGCCGGCCAGGCCCAGGCGCGTCGCCACCGGCCCGCTGGCGGCGACGCCGGACCCGAGCCAGTGGTCGTTCGGCCGCAGCCAGACCGTGTGGCCGAAGGTGGCGGCGTACTGCATCGCGCGCAGCAGCACGTTGGTGTCGATCACCGGCCGCTCGGCCTGGCCGAAGCCGACGCAGCCGGCCTCGGTCAGCTCGGCCATCTCGGTCAGCACCTTGCCGGCCAGGTTGCGCGTCAGCGCGCCGAGCGGGAACAGCCGGCAGCGGCTGAGCTTGCGGGCGCGGAACTTGAGCATCTCGACCAGCCCCGGCTCGTCCAGCGGCGGGTCGGTGTCGGGCGGGCAGACCAGGCTCGTGACCCCGCCCGCGGCGGCGGCGGCGAGCTCGCTTTCGAGCAGGCCCTCGTGCTCCATGCCGGGTTCGCGCAGGCGCGCCGCGAGGTCGACCAGGCCGGGGGCGACGATGCAGCCGCTGGCGTCGATGCGGCGGTCGGGCTGGAAGTCGGCCGGCACCCGGCCCAGACTGACGATGCGGCCGCCGGCCACCGCGACCGCGCCCGGCTCGTCGCGGCCCGATGCCGGATCGACGATGCGGCCACCGTGGATCAGGATGCGGTCCATGGTGTGCTCTCAGGCCTCGTTGCCGGCGATGATCGACATCACCGCCATGCGCACCGCGATGCCGAAGGTGACCTGCGGCAGGATCACGCTGGCGCGGCCGTCGGCGACGTCGGACGCGATCTCGACCCCGCGGTTGATCGGCCCCGGGTGCATCACGATCGCGTCCGGCCGCGCCAGCGCGAGCTTCTCGGCCGTCAGCCCGAAGCGCTTGAAGAACTCGCCCGCGCTCGGCAGCAGCGCGCCGCTCATGCGCTCGTTCTGCAGCCTGAGCATGATGATGACGTCGGCGTCGCGGATGCCCTCGGCCATGTCGTGCACGACGCGCACGCCCATCGGCGCCAGGTCGGCCGGCACCAGCGTGCGCGGGCCCACGGCGCGGATCTCGGGCACGCCGAGCGTCGTCAGCGCGTGGATGTCCGAGCGCGCGACGCGCGAGTGCACGATGTCGCCCACCACCGCCACGGTCAGGTTGCCGAAGTCGCGCTTGAAGTGGCGGATGGTGTACATGTCCAGCAGCGCCTGCGTGGGGTGCGCATGGCGGCCGTCGCCGGCGTTGACGACGTGCACGTGCGGCGCCACGTGCTGGGCGATCAGGTAGGGCGCGCCGCTTTCGGCATGGCGGACGACGAACATGTCGGCCTGCATCGCGGACAGGTTGGCGATGGTGTCGAGCAGGCTCTCGCCCTTGGCGGTGGAGCTGCGCGCGATGTCGAGGTTGATGACGTCGGCCGACAGCCGCTTGGCCGCGATCTCGAACGTGGTGCGGGTGCGGGTGCTGTTCTCGAAGAACAGGTTGAACACGCTCTTGCCGCGCAGCAGCGGCACCTTCTTGACGTCGCGCTCGCCGACCGCGAGGAAACTGCCGGCGGTGTCCAGGATGTGCTCGACGACGGCCTTCGGCAGGCCCTCGATCGACAGCAGATGGATCAGCTCGCCGTGCCGGTTGAGCTGGGGGTTGCGGCGCGAAAGCATGTCAGCTCGGATCCGCCGGATTCGGCATGCCGCTGGCTTCGTGCGAGGACTGTGCGGGCCGGAGCTGGCGGGGCCTCGTCGCGTTGCGCAAGCGCAAAGGCGCCGCGGCGGCACACGAACCCTCGAACACCACGAGCGTTGCCGCCGAGTCGGGCTCCGGCAGGCCGCGGCGCGCGTGGGAGGCGCCGAGCAGCGCTGGGGAGTCGGCCCGCAGGGCCGACCGCCGGATTCGCGCGCCGCGGCCTTCCCGGGCCTGGCTCGGTCGCTGACGCCGCTCGAGCCGCCCCGCTCGCAGGCCACGCCCCATCACCGCCGCCCCTCCAGCTCGAAGGTCAGGGCGCCACCGTCCCCCTGCACCAGCCGCAGCTTGCGGTCGGCCGGCAGCGCGACGGTGGCGGCGGCGAACACCGCCGCCACCGGCAGCTCACGCCCGCCGCGGTCGACCAGCACCGCCAGCCGCACGCGCGCCGGGCGGCCGTAGTCGAACAGCTCGTTGAGCACGGCGCGGATGGTGCGCCCGCTTTGCAGCACGTCGTCGATCAGCAGCAGGTCGGCGCCATCGACCTCGAACGGCAGCGTCGTCGCGTGCGAGCCGGCGGCCAGCCCGCGGGCGGCGTAGTCGTCGCGGTGCATGCGGCTGCTGATGACGCCGGCCAGCCCCGGCAGCCCGAGGTCGGCGTGCAGCCGGCGCGCCAGCCAGGCGCCGCCGGACCAGATGCCGACCAGGCGCGTGTCGGGCCCGAGCAGGCCGCGCACACCGCCGCGCAGCTGCTCGTACAAGGCCTCGGCGTCGAGCGTCAGGTCCATCCGGTGTCTCCCGCCGCCGCGGCGACGCCGAGCGAACGCAGGAACTGGTCGAGGATCACCGCCGCCGACGCCGCGTCGACGTCGGCCGGCCCGGCGCGCGCCGCCTCGACCGTGCTGTAGCGCTCGTCGACCTCGTGCACCGGCAGCCCGAAGCGGCCCTGCAGCTGGCGCGCGAAGCGCTGCGCGCGGGCGGTGTTCCCGTGCGGGGTACCGTCGGGGTGGCGCGGCACGCCGACCACCAGCGCGTCCGGCCGCCAGTCGCGGACCAGCCGCGCGATGGCGTCGAAACGCGCCTCGCCGACACGGTCCAGCGTCATCAACGGGGCTGCCCGGCCGAGCACGGTGTTGCCGCTGGCCACGCCGATCCGCCGGGTCCCGAAATCGAAAGCGAGGAAACTGCGCTCGGCGGCCATGACGGCCGGCGCATCACCGCTCATGCATGCCCCGCCTGCTGGCTCAGCATGCGCGGATCGAAACCGAGCAGGCCGAGCGCACGTTCGTAGCGCTGCTCGACCGGGGTGTCGAAGATGACCGCCGGGTCGGCATCGACGGTCAGCCAGCCGTTGCGCGCCAGCTCGTCCTCGAGTTGACCGGCCGACCAGCCGCTGCAGCCGAGCGTGATCAGCAGCTTCTTCGGGCCGGCGCCGCTGGACAGCGCCTCCAGCACGTCCTTGCTGGTCGTCATGTCCAGCCCGCCGGGCACGTGCATGGTCGAGCTGTACGGCGCCGGCTCGCCGACGCTCTCGTGCAGCACGAAGCCGCGTTCGGTCTGCACCGGGCCGCCGAAGAAGACCGGCTGCTCGGCCAGTTCGGCGCGGTCGAGCGACAGCTCGACCTTCTCGAACAGGTTCTTCAGCTTGATGTCGATCGGCTTGTTGATCACGAGGCCGAGCGCGCCGCGCTCGCTGTGCTCGCACAGGTAGACCACCGAGCGGGCAAAGGTCTCGTCGGCCATGCCCGGCATGGCGATCAGGAACTGGTTGGTCAGGTTGATCGAACCCGCGGCCATGCAGCGATTCTATTCCGGCGGCACACTCGCGGCATGGCCGCCGCGCCCGCCCACGCCCCGCCCGCGGCCGCTGCAGCACGCGCGCCGCACGCGCCCCATCCCGCGCTGGACGCCGCGCTGGTCTGGCTGCGGCGCGACCTGCGGGTCGACGACCACGCGGCGCTGTACCACGCGCTGCGCGCCGCGCGCCGGGTCTGGTGCGCGTTCGTCTTCGACCGCGCCATCCTCGACCCGCTGCCGCGCGCCGACCGCCGGGTCGAGTTCATCCGCGACAGCCTGGTCGGCGTCGACGCCGAACTGCGCGCACTCGGTGCCGCGCACGGCGTCGAGGGCGTCGGGCTGATCGTGCGCCATGGGCAGGCGGTCGAGCAGATCGTCGCCCTGGCGGGCGCGCTGGGGGTGCAGGCGGTCTACGCCAGCCACGACGACGACCCGGCTGCGCTCGCGCGCGACGCCCGGGCGCGCGGCGCACTGGCCGCCGCCGGCGTGGCGCTGCACACGGCCAAGGACCACGTCGTGTTCGAGCGCGACGAGGTGATGACGGTCGGCGGCGCGCCGTTCTCGGTCTTCACGCCCTACCGCAACGCCTGGCTGAAGAAGCTCGACCCCTTCTTCCTGAAAGCCTACCCGGTTGCCCGCCACGCGCGCGCGCTGGCGCCGCGGCCGGCCGACCAGCCGGGGGTGCCATCGCTGGACGCGATCGGCTTCGAGGCCACCAACCTGCACACGCTGAAGCTGCCCAGCGGCCCGGCCGGTGCGCAGGAGCTGCTGGCCGACTTCCTGGAACGCATCGACCGCTACCACGAGGCGCGCGACTTCCCGGCGATCAAGGGGCCGAGCTACCTCAGCACCCACCTGCGCTTCGGCACGCTCTCGGTGCGCCAGCTCGCGCGCGAGGCGCACGCGCGGGCGGCGGCGGGCTCGCGCGGCGCCGAGGTCTGGCTGTCGGAGCTGGTGTGGCGCGACTTCTACCACCAGATCCTGCACCACCACCCGCACGTCGTCGGCCACGCCTTCCGCCCGGCCTACGACCGCATCCGCTGGGAGCACGGCCGGCAGGCCGACGAACGCTTCGCGGCCTGGTGCGAGGGCCGCACCGGCTACCCGCTGGTCGACGCCGCGATGCAGCAGATCAACCAGACCGGCTACATGCACAACCGGCTGCGCATGGTCACGGCGAGCTTCCTGGTCAAGGACCTGGGCATCGACTGGCGGCGCGGCGAGGCCTACTTTGCCGACAAGCTCAACGACTACGACCTCGCGGCCAACAACGGCGGCTGGCAATGGGCGGCCTCGACCGGCTGCGACGCCCAGCCCTGGTTCCGCATCTTCAACCCGGTCACGCAGAGCCGCCGCTTCGACCCGGACGGCCGCTTCATCCGCCGCTACCTGCCGCAGCTCGCCAGGCTGCCCGACACGCTGATCCACGCGCCCTGGCTCGCGCGGCCGGTCGACCTGGCGGCCGCGGGCGTCGAGCTGGGGCGCGACTACCCGCCGCCGGTGGTCGACCACGACGCGGCACGGCGCCGCACGCTGGAGCGCTTCGCGGTCGTCAAGAGCGCCGCCGTGGCTTGAAACACCAACCCGCAAGCGTGCGAACACCGGGGGGCCCACCCGCCAAGTCTTGCGGGTGTGCTCCACGCGGTAGTCAGGACAATAGCAGTCGATGAAGTCCGGAGATCGTCGTGCACCCGGCGCGGCAGTGGTGGCGCTGGCGACCGCGCTCGCCTACGCGCTCGTCGGCTTTGTCGCCCTCCAGCTCGCGATCCCGCCGAGCTACGCCAGCGCGGTCTACCCGTCGACCGGCATCGCGTTGGCGGCCGCGCTCGTGTTCGGTCGCCCGGGGCTGCTCGGCGCCGCGCTCGGCGCATTCGTAGTCAACGCGGGGTTGAGCGCCGCGCGTGCCCAACTGGCCCCCGAGGGGCTGCTGGTCGGCGCTGCCGTCGGCCTGGCCGCCGCGCTGCAGGCCGGGCTCGGGCGGGCGCTGATCCTGCGCTTCGTCGCCCAGCCGCTGACGCTGGCCGAGCCGCGCGACCTGCTGCGCTTCTTCGCGCTCGGGGCGCCGCTGGCCTGCGTCGTCAGCCCGACCCTGTCGACCGCCGCCCTGGTCGCCACCGGCGTCGTGCCGGCCGGCCTGGCGGCGTCGACCTGGGGCACCTGGTGGGTCGGCGACACGCTCGGGGTGCTGGTCGGCGCGCCCATCGTGCTGGCGCTGATCGGCCGACCGCGCAGCGAATGGGCGCCGCGCGCGCGCGTCGTCGCGCTGCCGATGGTGCTCGCCCTGGCGCTGCTGGCGGTGGCGGCGCTGTGGGTCATCCGCACCCACGAGGCCCGCGTGCGCGCCGCCTTCGAGCGCGACGCCTTCAGCCTGTCGGACCGGCTCGACGCCGAGCTGCGACACGTGACCGATGCCCTGCTCGGCGTGCATGGCGCGCTCGACGGCCGGCCGCCGCCGCAGCCCGACGAGTTCGCCCGCATCGCCCGGCCCTGGCTGGACCAGCAGCCCTTCATCGTCGCCATCGGCTACAGCGAGCGCGTCGCGCGCGCCGAGGTGCCGGCGTTCGAGGCGCGCGCCGCGGCCGAAGGGCCGGTGGCCGACTACCGGGTGTTCGACCGCCCCGACGACAGCGGCACTCCGCCGTCGCGCTACGAGGTGGTCGCGATCCGCCTGATCGAGCCGCTGGAGCCCAACCGGGCGGCGCTGGGCGTCAACGCGCTGTCGATCCGGGCCGCGCGGCGCGCCATCGAGCGCAGCGCGGCCACCGGCGAGACCGCCGCCACCGCCGGCTTCCGGCTCACCCAGGCGGTGGACGACGAGACCGGCATCGTGCTGTACCGCGCGCTCCACCACGGCCAGCCGACGGACGACCGCACGCGGCGCGAAGCCTTCCGCGGCGTCGTCTTCCTGACCCTGCGCCTGGACGCGATGCTGGCGCAGCTGTTCCGTGCCGCCCCGCCCTACCTGCGCTGGTGCCTGCTCGACGACGACCCCGGCGCCGAGCGGGCGCGCCTGGCCGGCCCGCCGGGCTGCGAGGCGGCGCCGCCGCAGGCGCTGAGCTTCACCCGCCAGCGTGCGATCGGCCCGCGCGTGCTGGCCTGGCGCGTCGACGCCGCCGCCGACGCCGTGCCCGGGCTGGGCGAAGGCGCGGGCTGGCTGTTCTCGGTCATCGGGCTGGCCGCCACCGCGCTGCTGGGCGCGATGCTGCTGCTGGTGTCGGGCCGGCAGCGGCGCATCGAGGCGGCGGTGGCAGCGCGCACGCTCGACCTGGAGCGCACCAGTCAGGCCTTGCGCGAGAGCCAGGAGCGGCTGCGCAACATCGTCGATCACGTGCCGATCGGCATCGTCTACACCGACGGCCAGGGCCTGGTACGCGAGGCGAACCCGGCGCTGCTCGGCCTTTGTGGCTACCCCGGCGTGCCACGGCCCGAGCCGCGGCTGCAGGATTGCGTCTGGCCGGCCGACCGGGAGACGGTGCAGGGGCTGGTCGACCGCCTGCAGGCGCCCGGCACGCCACCGCTGAGCGCGCGCGTGCGGCTGACGACGGCGCTCGGCGAGCCACGGCCGGTGCAACTGTCGCTGTCTGCGCTGCGCGGCGCCGACGGACGGCCGCAGCGACTGGTGGGCGTGGTCGAGGACATCGGCGAGAAGCTCGCGCTGGAGGCCAGCGAGCGCGCCCGCGAGCAGGCGGAGGCGGCCAGCCGTGCCAAGAGCGAGTTCGTCGGCCGCATGAGCCACGAGCTGCGCACGCCGCTCAACGCCATGCTCGGCTTCGCGCAGCTGCTCGGGCGCGATCGCGCGCCGGCGCTGGCCGCGCACCAGCTGCGCTGGGCCGGCCAGATCCAGGATGCCGGCTGGCACCTGCTGGCGATGATCAACGACACGCTGGACCTGTCGATCATCGAGTCCGGCGCGCTGCGGCTGGAGCTGCGCGCGCTCGACCCGGCGCCGCTGGTGCAGGCCACGCTGCCGCTGCTCGCGGCCGCCGCCGAGCGGCGCCAGGTGGTGCTGGAGCCGCCGCGTTTCGCGCCGGGCGCCGGGCGGCTGCGCGGCGACGAGACACGGCTGCGCCAGATCCTGACCAACCTGCTGTCCAACGCCGTCAAGTACAACGTGCCGGGCGGCCGGGTCGCGGTGGAGGTGGCGCCGGCGCCCGACCATGCGGTCGAGATCGCGGTCCACGACACCGGGCTGGGGCTGACGCCGAGCCAGGCCGAAGCGCTGTTCCAGCCCTTCAACCGCCTCGGGCGCGAGGCCCGGGGCTCGAGGGCACCGGCATCGGGCTGGCGCTCAGCCGGCGGCTCGCGGAGTCGATGGGCGGCTCGCTGAGCCTGCGCCTGCGCGACGGCCCCGGGGCCTGCTTCGTCCTACGGCTGCCGGCGGCCGCGGAGGCGGCCAGCCTGCCCGCCGCCGCGCTGCCGACCGCACCCGGCCCCGGCTACGCCCGCCGCCACGTGCACTACGTCGAGGACAACGAGACCAACATCGTCCTGATGCAGGGCATGCTGGCGCAGCGGCCGCAGATCGAACTGACCATCTCGCGGCTGGGCCTGGACGCCCTCGCCGCGGTGCGCGAGCGCAGGCCCGACCTGATCCTGCTGGACATGCACCTGCCCGACATCGACGGGCTGGAGCTGCTGCGCTTCCTGCAGCGCGACGACGACACGGCAGCGATCCCGGTGCTGGTGCTGTCGGCCGACGCCACGCGGGAGCGGGTCGAGCGTGCGATCGCCGCCGGGGCGGCGGGTTACCTGCCCAAGCCGATCGACCTGACGATGCTGCTGGCAACCATCGACGAGTACCTGGAGCAGGCGGAGACGCGCTGGGGCTAGGCCGGACAGATCGCTTAGCACTCCAAGCCATCGAGTGCTAATATTCAAGGAACTCAAAGGGTTTCCCCGGAGTCCCAGACCGCATGAACGCATCCGCCTCGCACGCCCTGACGCTGCGCGACCCCTGGTCGGTCGTGCCCTCGCTGGGCAACCTGGACGCCTACATCAGCGCCGTCAACCGGCTGCCGCTGCTGACCGCGCAGGAGGAGGTGTCGCTGGCCACGCGCTGGCGCGAGCAGGGCGACCTGCAGGCCGCCGGGCAGCTCGTGCTGTCGCACCTGCGGCTGGTGGTGTCGGTGTCACGCCAGTACCTGGGCTACGGGCTGCCGCAGGGCGACCTGATCCAGGAAGGCAACGTCGGCCTGATGAAGGCGGTCAAGCGCTTCGACCCGGCGCAGGGCGTGCGGCTGGTCAGCTACGCGCTGCACTGGATCAAGGCGGAGATCCACGAGTACATCCTGAAGAACTGGCGGCTGGTCAAGGTCGCGACGACCAAGGCGCAGCGCAAGCTGTTCTTCAACCTGCGGTCGATGAAGCAGGCGCTCAAGCAGGGCGCGGGCGAGGTCGTCGACGGCCAGAGCTGGCGCGGCACGCTGACGCCGGCCGAGGTCGAAGGCGTGGCACGCGAGCTCAACGTGCGCCCCGACGAGGTGATCGAGATGGAGACCCGGCTGGCCGGCGGCGACGTCGCACTCGAGCCGCAGGAGGGCGACGGCGACGACGCTTGGGGCCCGATCCACTACCTGGCCGACGACCGCGACGAGCCGACGCGTGCGCTGGAGGCCCGCCACCGCGACTGGCTGGCAAGCGACGGCATCGGCAGTGCGCTCGCGGTGCTCGACCCGCGCAGCCGGCGCATCGTCGAGGAACGCTGGCTGAAGGTCAACGACGACAGCTCCGGCGGCATGACGCTGCACGAGCTGGCCGCCGAGTACGGCGTCAGCGCCGAGCGCATCCGCCAGATCGAGGTGGCGGCGATGAAGAAGATGCGCAAGGCGCTGGAAGCGGCCGCCTGAGGGCGTGCCGCCGCCGCCGGCACGAGCAGCGTGCGGCCGCCGGCCGGCCGTGGGGCGGCCTCAGAACCGGTAGTTGACGCCGACCGAGATCAGCCGCACGGAGGCCGACTCGTCGATCTCGAGTTCGGCCGACCGGTACCTGATCTTCGAGGTGTCGAGACCGAGTTCGACCCCGAGGTTCTTGGTTGCCGACCAGCCGATCGCAAACCCGACGTAGGGCTGGGTGCTGGTGTCCGACACCGAGGCCCGCAGGCCGGCCAGGCTGGCGCCGATCTTGGCCCGTGCGCGCGCCGCACCGACGCGGGCGACGCCGTACACACGGGGCGAAAAGTCGGCGCTGGCCGACAGGCCGACGCCGGTCGCCGCCCCGTCGATGGTGACGCCGAGGCCGAGGTCGGCATCGCGCGCGCGGGCGCGCCCGAAGTCGATGTGCTTGAGCTCGACGGCGACGTTGGGGTGCCAGCGCCAGCCTCCGTACACCTTGAAGCCGGTTCCGGTGCGGTCGCAGCTCGGAATGCCCTCGCATTCGACCCTGACATGCCCTTGCCCGATCGCGCCGCCGGCGTAGAACTGCGCCGCCGCCGACCCGGCCCACCCAAGCGCCGCGGCGGCGAGCGCCACCTTGACGTAGCCCGTGTTCATGGACGTCCTCCTGGTTTCACGTTCGACCCAGACCACGCGGCGGCGCCGATGGCCTGCCGCGACGGCGACGACCGAGTTGCCGACCCCGCATCGCCATTGGAGCCAAGGACGGCCGGTCGACAGCGAGGAGAAAAGCGGCCAGGCCGTGATCCCGAGGCCGCGCCCGGGACCCGCAAAGGGCCCACCGGCAGCGTCCCCGCCGCCGGCGCGATGGCTGCCGTCCCGCACCGGCGCCGCGGGCACATCGTTGTCCGACGGGGTTCGGGCCTGGTGGAACCGGCCCCGGCAGGCTCAGTGCGCCTCGAGCAGGATGCGCAGATCGTGGGCCAGCGCTTCCGGGCCCGTGCCGTGGCGCGTGAACAGCCGGATCCGGCCCTCGCGGTCGAAGACGTAGCTGCCGGCGGTGTGGTCGATCGTGTAGCTGCCTTCGGTGCGCCCGGGCACCTTGGCGTAGAAGACCTTGAACGCCTTCGCGGTCGCCCGCGTCTGGGCCTCGTCGCCGCGCAGGGCGACGAAGCCGGGGTCGAAGGCGGTGACGTAGGCCTGCAGCAGCTCGGGCACGTCACGCTTGGGGTCGACGGTGACGAAGATGCCGACGACGTCCTCGCCCAGCGGCCCGAGCGTGCGCTTGACCTCGGCCAGCTCGGCCATCGTCGTCGGGCAGACGTCAGGGCACTGGGTGAAGCCGAAGAAGACGACCGCCACCTTGCCGCGGAACTCCTCCAGCGTGCGCACGCGCCCGCTCGGGTCGGGCAGCGCGAGCTCGCGCGCGTAGTCGGCGCCGGTGATGTCGATCGCCTTGAAGGCCGGCGCGCGGCCGAGCAGCTGGCCGACCGGGCCGCGGTCGCAGCCGGCCAGGGCCGGGATGGCGGCGGCCGCGGCCAGCGCGAGCAGTCGGCGGCGCGAGGTCAGGCGAGCCATGGCATCAAGTAGTGGTCCAGCAGCAGCGCGGCGAACAGCAGCGTCAGATGCCAGATGGAGAAGCGGAAGGTGCGCCGCGCCAGCGCGTCGCTGTAGCGCCGCCACAGTTCGAATGCGAGCGCGATGAACCAGCCGCCCAGCACCACCGCGGCGGCCAGGTAGATCCAGCCGCTCATGCCCTGGATGAAGGGCAGCAGCGTGGCCGCGAACAGCACCAGCGTGTACAGCAGCACCTGCAGCTGGGTGAACTCGCGCCCGTGCGTGACCGGCAGCATCGGCAGGCCGGCCTTGCGGTAGTCCTCGGCGCGGTACAGCGCCAGCGCCCAGAAGTGCGGCGGCGTCCACAGGAAGATGATCAGGAACAGGATCCAGGCCTCGGGCCCGGTGTCGCCGCGCATCGCGGCCCAGCCGAGCACCGGCGGCATCGCGCCCGACGCGCCGCCGATGACGATGTTCTGCGGCGTCAGCGGCTTGAGCACGACGGTGTAGATCACCGCGTAGCCGACGAAGGTCGCCAGCGTCAGCCAGGCCGTCAGCGGGTTGACGCCGGCGATCAGCAACGCCATGCCGGCGCCGCCGAGCAGCGCCGAGAAGGCCAGCGTCTGCGCGCGCGTGAGCTCGCCCTTGGCGGTCGGGCGCCACGCGGTGCGCGCCATGCGGGCGTCGATGTGCTGCTCGACCAGGCAGTTGAACGCCGCCGCCGCGCTCGCCACCAGCCAGATGCCGGCGCAGGCGAGCAGCAGCGTCGGCCAGGCGGGCATGCCGCGCTGGGCCAGCAGCATGCCGATCAGCGCGCAGAAGACGATCAGCTGCACCACGCGCGGCTTGGTCAGCGCGTAGTACTGGCCCCAGCGGGTGCTGCGGCGCGCGGGCGCGGCCAGGGTCTGCGACATCTCCCTCGTCATTCTAGGATTGGCCCAGCAGCGCGCCGGGGGCCGGCTGCGGGCCCTGGGCGCCGGCCTGCGGGCGGCGCTGCGCCAGCGCCGCGCGCGCCAGCAGCAGCGTCAGCACGCCGACCAGCGCCGCCGCGCCGGCGCTGTGCGCCAGCGCCGCCACCAGCGGCCAGTCGAGCACGACGTTGGACAGGCCCGAGACCACCTGCAGCACGGTCAGCGCCGCCACCGAGGCGCCGAAGCGGCGCGCCGCCCCGCCCGGCTGCCACAGCCGCCACGCCAGCAGGGCCACCGAAGCGACGACGACGAGGGCGAACATGCGGTGCACGTAGTGGATCGCGACCAGCGCCTCGAATGGCAGCAGCGCGCCGTCCGCGGTGTGGCCGAGCTCGCGCAGGAGGGTGAAGCCGCCGGCGAAGTCCATCGCCGGCCACCACTGGCCGCTGCAGGCCGGAAAGCCGCCGCAGGCCAGCACCGCGTAGTTGGTGCTCACCCAGCCGCCGAGCGCCGCCTGCACGATCACCAGCGCCAGCACCGCCAGCGCCAGCCGGCGCAGCCCGGGCGTCAGCACCAGAGCGCGGTCGCGGAACGACGCATGCTGGATCGCCAGCAGCGCCAGCAGGGCCAGCCCGCCGAGCAGGTGTGCGGTGACGACCGCCGGGTAGAGCTTGAGCGTGACCGTGTACTTGCCGAACAGCCCCTGCACGATCACCCACACCAGCGTCAGCGTGGCCCACCAGGGTGAATGCGGCAGCCGCCGCCGCTCGGCCCAGCTGACCGCCGCCATGACCAGGATCAGCGCGCCGACCGTCATCGCCAGGTAGCGGTGGATCATCTCGATCCAGGCCTTGGACCAGGTGATCGGCCCGGTCGGCATCGCGGCCTCGGCGGCGGCGATCTCGGCGCGTGCGCCGAGCGGGGTGGCGGCACCGTAGCAGCCCGGCCAGTCGGGGCAGCCCAGACCCGAGTCCGACAGGCGGGTGAAGGATCCGAAGACGATCAGGTCGAAGGTCAGGAACAGCGTCAGCGCGGTCAGCGCCGCCAGCCGTGCGCGCGGGTCGGCACGCCGCTGGCGCAGCCAGACC
>JRYF01006673.1_pt1 | contig 14396 bp, 12 predicted proteins | sample 235331 | NCBI WGS metagenome assembly JRYF01 (sample SAMN03074217, study PRJNA261475) | activated sludge metagenome | biome: Wastewater Treatment Plant; feature: Wastewater; material: Activated sludge; isolation source: activated biomass of a wastewater treatment plant treating hydrocarbon... ...
CCGTCCGCTTTGGATGAATCGGGCGCTGCGGCCGGCGGAGGAGATGTTTTATATGAGGTGATGGGGGAGGCAACCGAGGGTGGGCAAAAATTAAGGACTGGAACGGAGGAAGTCACCACGCTACTTTTTGTACAACTTGGTGATGAAACCGAATGCGAAAACTATTTTGGTCCAGCCTCCAGTGCCATTCCCAAATTCCTATATTTGTCGAAATTTTCCGCCCTGTATAAATTAGCAAGATGCGTCCATGCCTACTTGTTGCTTATAATCGGCTGAATCAGGCTATTTGAGGAACAAGCAAGGTTTGATCCGGGCATCATTGATCAAAAACCCATGCTGGAAAAATCACCACAATACGAATTGGCGACCCACAAAGGCGAAGCGGTCATCTTCATCCGCTTCGACTACGACGCCGCCCTTATAGCCAGGGTAAAAAAATTGGTGGGCGTACAATGGAGCCAGACCCAAAAGGCATGGTACGTCCGGGACACAGAACAATACCGCCAAAAATTCGGGTTGACGCCCAAGCCCATCGGTGCCGATACGCTGCCCAAGATTGACCCAGCCAACCAAGCTGCATACAAGAACTACATCGAAACACTCCAACTCAAGGCATACAGCAAGAGCACTATCAACACCTACCGGAACGAGTTCTCCCAACTACTGTTCACCCTGAAAAGCCACAAAGTGGACGACTTGACGCCCGACCGCCTTCGCAGTTACTTTCTGTACTGTATAAACAGCCTGAAACTCTCCGAGAACACGCTGCACAGCCGCATCAATGCCGTCAAATTCTACTTCGAGAAGGTGCTCCATCGGGAAAAGTTCTTCTTCGAGATACCCCGGCCCAAGAAGCCCAGTATCCTGCCAAAGGCCATCCATGCCGAGGACATCAAAAAACTGCTGGACGCAACGACCAACCTCAAGCACAACACCATGCTAAAGCTCTGCTATGGCATGGGCCTGCGGGTAAGCGAAATAGTGAACCTGAAAATAAAGGACATAGACAGCAAGAACATGCAGGTGTTCGTAGAACGGGGCAAAGGGAAAAAGGACCGCTACGTGAACCTGCCCACCACCATCCTCGAACAGTTGAGGGCCTACTTCTTGGAATACAAACCCAAGAAATACCTTTTTGAGGGCCAATATGGCGACCAATACAGCGTGCGCAGCGCACAGCAAGTATTTTCCAACGCCCTGAAAAAGGCCAAAATCAACAAGGACGTGGGCATACATGGCTTGCGGCACAGTTTTGCTACGCACCTGCTTGAAGCTGGAACAGATGCAGTGTTCATCCAAGAACTGCTGGGACATAAAGACATCAAGACCACCCTGCGCTATACGCACGTCAGCAAGCAATCCATCAAAAAAATCAAAAGCCCACTCGATAATATGTAAACATGAAAGGACTCAACAAAGTACTGCTGCTTGGCAACCTCGGCAAAGACCCAGAAATAGTGACATTAGAGGGCAATATCAAAGTTGCAAAATTCACCTTGGCCACTACCGAAGGCTACAAGGATGAAAAAGGACAGACACATACACAAACGGAATGGCACAACATCGTGCTGTGGCGTGGCCTGGCGGAACTGGCGGAGAAGTACCTGAAAAAGGGAAGCACCATCCACTTGGAAGGAAAAAACCGTACCCGCTCCTACGAGGACAAGCAGGGCACAAAGCGGTACGTGACGGAAGTGGTAGGTGAAGAAATCATCCTTTTGGACAAAAAAGAGGGTTGACGAGTTGCGCATTTTGTATTGTTTGGCTCCGTCACAATACAAAATGCGCAATGCGCATTTTGTATTGTTGCTGCAATGTGGTTTTTTTCAGCCTATGTATAATTTGTTGAATTTCAATTTTTTGAAAAATATTTCAGGATTGAAATTGGCAAATTCAAGGGTCTGAGCTATCTTTGAGCGCAGCTATGAAAGTTGCGTAAATTATCACGTTATCGGCAACCCTAACCGACCACCGTGCAGACATCAACCGACCGACCAAAACCCGACAACACACCGACCGACATTTCCGACACGACAACCGACACTTTTGTATTTTTATTTTTCCCAACGCACAAAAAAAATGAAGTTTTAAGCCAACGCACATTGGCACATTTGCAAACCGCACCAAGCCCACCCACCACCCAAAGTTTGCAAAAGAGCCAATCCCAACGCAACTTTTACGGACATTCTAAATTTCTTCAAAATTCAAATTGTAAATTTGGCGAATGAAAATCTTGATTGTAGAAGATGAAAAAGAACTTGCACAGGACATTGTAAAATACTTGTCGGGACAAAACTATGTGTGTGAAGTTGCTGAAAACTACAATCAAGCAACTGATAAAATTGCTGTTTATCAATACGACTGTATTTTATTGGATTTAATGCTTCCTGACGGAAACGGACTTGCTTTGTTAGAACAGTTAAAACGAGAAAACAAGCAAGACGGAGTAATTATTATTTCCGCAAAAAATTCTATTGAGGACAAAGTAAAAGGTTTACAAATTGGTGCGGACGATTATTTGGCAAAGCCTTTTCATCATTCGGAACTTTCGGCAAGAATACATTCTCTTATTCGCAGGAAACAATTCAACAGTTCAAACATTGTTCAACAAAACGAAATAACGATTGACTTGTTAGGCAAGACCGTAAAAGTGAATGACATTGAAATTTCATTGACAAAAAAGGAAATTGATTTATTGCTTTTTTTCATCGGAAACAAAAATCGTGTTATTTCAAAAAGTGCATTGGCAGAGCATTTGTCGGGCGACATTGCCGATATGTTTGACAATCACGATTTCGTTTATGCTCACGTTAAAAACCTGAAAAAGAAATTGACAGAAGCGGGTTACAACAACTACATAAAAACAATTTACGGAACAGGTTACAAATGGGAAATATGAGCAAGCTGTTACACAAACCATTCAAAGCATTTACGATTTATGCCTTAATTATTTTAGCGTGTAGCATACCTGTTTATTATTTGGTAGTAGATTTTATTTGGCTTGATGAATTGGACGAACACAACCAAATTGTTAAGGAACGAATTGAAAACAGTTTTAATAATACTCAAATAGAAGAAAGCGAATTGAATAGTTTGATTAAAAATTGGGACAAGTTACAACCCAGCACCATACTAACACCAATCGATTTATCCGTTCCAAAGCCTGACAGCACCTATACTATTACAAAACAAAACAGATATGTTGAACATAACGAGATTGACCGTTTTAGGGTGCTTTCATCTTACATCAACATTAACGGAAAACTATATCATTTACAAATTGAAACCAATGTAGAAGAAACAGACGAAACAATGTTTGCGATTGCGGTTGTAACACTTTTATTTTTTGCATTGTTGGTTATCGGTTTTATACTTCTAAACAGACAGATAGCCAAACAAATTTGGCGACCTTTCCGCAACACACTTGAAAAATTAAAATCGTTTGATTTGACTACACAGCAAACCGTTTCATTTGACAAGACAGATATTGAAGAATTTGCGGAACTCAATCAGTCGTTGCAAAAATTGATTGATAAAAACATTTCTGTTTACAGCCAACAAAAAACATTTATTGAAAATGCTTCTCACGAATTACAAACACCTTTGGCAGTTCTAAAATCAAAGTTGAATTTGTTGTTGCAAAACAAAAACATTACAAGCGAACAAGCGGAATTATTGACTGCGATTGATTTACCGCTTTCCCGAATGACAAGAATAAATAAAAACTTGTTGCTGTTGGCAAAAATTGAAAACAACCAATTTGCAGAAATTGAGACCATTGAATTGACCGAAATAATAAACGAAACGCTTGAATTGTTGATTGATTACACCACAACAAAACAAATTACCATTGATAAAAACCTTTCCGAAAAACTAACCCTTACTTGCAACAAAACTTTGCTTGAAATTCTTGTCAATAATTTGCTTATCAATGCTATTATTCACAACACCGAACAAGGAAAAATACAAATCAGTTTTTCGGACAAAACACTAACCGTTTCCAACACAGGAAAAACACCATTGAACAACGAAAAACTATTTGAACGCTTTGCTGTTTCATCTTCACAAACCACCAACAGCGGTTTAGGTTTAGCAATCGTAAAAGAAATTTGCAACCGCTATCAATGGAAAATAAATTACGCTTTTGAAAACAATTTTCATTCGTTTGCTGTAAAATTCTAATTTTCTTCTAATTCGGTTTTCACCTTTGCCCTTGTAAATTTTAAAATACAAAAGCAATGAAGAAATCAGCAATCTTGTTAGGTGCAATGTTCGCAGTATCATTCGCCAACGCACAAAAAGTTTCGGACAAAGAAGTTCCGACAGTTGTAAAAAACACTTTGCAAAAAAGTTATCCTAACGCAAAAGAAATTAAGTGGGAAAAAGAAAAAGCCAACTACGAAGCGGAATTTGAAGTTAATGAAACGGATTATTCACTTTTGATTGACGTTTCGGGAAACATTCTTGAAACAGAAGTGGAAATCAAAATTGATGAACTTCCTGCAAAAGCGAAAGAGTATGTTTCTAAAAACTATGCAGGGCAAAAAATCAAAGAAAATGCAAAAATTACCGACAGCAAAGGCGTTGTTACTTACGAAGCAGAAATCAAAGGCAAAGACCTGATTTTTGACAGCAACGGAAATTTCATTAAAGAAGTAAAAGAGTAATGACTAATAATTTTTTAAGAGCAACGCTTTTAATCAAAGCGTTGCTCTTACTTTCAATCAGCGTTTCTTTTGCTCAAACATCATCGGTTACACTTTCGGGCATTGTAAAAGACAAGAAAGACAAATCGGCTTTGCCGTTTGTAAATATTGTTTTGAAAACAGAAAAAGACAGTGCATTTGTAACAGGAACGGTTACAGATGATGAGGGAAGATTTACGCTTGCGGGCATTAAACCCAACAATTATTTTTTGGAAATTTCTTACATCGGTTACGTTACAAAAAAGCAAACACTTTTTGTTGGTAATCTTTCAGAATTTCTGAATGTGGCAACTATTGAATTGGAAGAGGAAACACAAACACTGAACGAAGTTGTGGTTACTGCAAAAGTTGATAATGTAAGTGGAAAAATGGATAAAAAAACGTATTCCGTTGAAGACAATATTAGTCAAGGCGGAGGCTCTGTTTTGCAAACAATGCAAAACCTGCCCGGTGTTACGGTGCAGGATAATAAAGTGCAACTTCGTGGCAACGATAAAGTAACTATACTGATTGACGGCAAACAAACGGCAATGACAGGTTTCGGCAATCAAACAGGTTTAGACAACATTCCTGCATCTTCTATTGAACGCATTGAAATCATAAATAATCCGTCCTCAAAATACGATGCTAACGGCAACGCAGGAATTATCAATATCATAATGAAGAAAAACAAACAAGAGGGATTTAACGGAAAGGTTAGTTTTACAACAGGTTTAGGGGCTTTGTGGGTGCGTAAAGAAAATTTGCCTACGATAAGACCGCAATACACTTTTACGCCAAAAGTCAATCCGTCCATTTCTTTCAATTACAGAAAAGGAAAAGTAAATGCGTTTTTTCAAGCCGATAATTTATACAAACACACACTTGACAAAAACGAATTTGTAACCCGAACTTACGATGACGGAACTATTATCAGACAACAATTAAAGCGAAACCGCAACACCAATTATTTCACTTCAAAAGCGGGAATTGATTGGTATATTAATGAAAAAAATACATTAACCGTTTCGGGTTTATTCGGAAGCGAAAAAATAATTGACAGAGGCGACCAACCTTTTTTCAATTCGGATTTATCAACCCGACTTCGTTTGTGGCAGTTTTTGGAAGACGAATTGAAAACAACGGCAATGGCTTCGGCAATGTATCAGCACAAATTCAAGCAAGCAGGACATTTGTTGAATGTTGGTTTCAATTATACATTTCACAGAGAAGATGAAAAATATTTTTACGATAATTATTTGCCGACTTCAACAGGAACGGACGCTTTTAAATTGTTGTCAGACGAACAGGTTTATGATTTCAATGTTGATTACATCAAACCTTTGAAATACGGGCGAATTGAAACAGGCGTGAAATTCCGATACAGAAACATTCCAACGAATATGGATTTTCAAGCAGGTGCAAATTCGGTGTTAGACACCAATGCAGGCGGCTGGGCAACTTACAACGAAGTTATTCCTGCATTATACGGAAACTACGTTTTTGAAAATGAAAAGTGGGAAGCCGAATTAGGTTTGCGAGTAGAATATGTAAAAATAGATTACAAAGTAAATCCAAATCACAACACTTACACAAGTGACGGATATGATTACATACAACCGTTTCCAAATTTTCGTTTGGCTTACAAAATCAATGACAGAAATAAATTGTCATTGTTTTACAACCGCAGAGTGGACAGACCAAACGAAGTGGACATTCGCATTTTCCCGAAATACGATGATGCAGAAATTATTAAAGTCGGCAACCCTGCATTGCGACCACAGTTTACAAACTCATTTGAATTAGGTTACAAAACAAGTTGGAAAAGCGGTTATTTTTATTCGGCAGCCTATTATCGTTTTGCAAATGCAACAATCACACGAATTTCAACCATTGTGCCTAATAGCAATTTGATTTACGCCATATTTCAAAATGCAGGTAAAAGCCACAATACAGGTTTGGAAATTGTGTTGAATCAAGACATAGCAAAATGGTATTCGTTCAACATCAACGCAAATGCTTATTACAATCAAATTGATGCTTTCACGGTTGAAAATTTGTATCCTGTTCCGCATACTTTTTCGGCAAACAAGCAAACCATTTTTTCGGGCAACGTAAAACTGAACAACAATTTTCATCTGCCGAAAAACTTTGAATTGCAAGTAACGGCAGTTTATTTAGCACCCGACATTATTCCGCAAGGAAAAATCGGACAGCGTTTTTCGTTGGATTTAGGACTTAAAAAATCTATACAAAAAGGAAAAGGCGAATTGTTTTTAAACGCCAACGACCTGTTAAATACAATGGTTATCAAAAAAGAAATTCAAGGCAACGGATTTTCTTATACAAGTGCCGACTATTACGAAACACAAGTAATCCGTTTGGGTTACAGCTATAAATTTTAAAACTATGTGGTGGATTTACGCAATACTATCAGCTTTGTTTGCTTCGCTTACAGCGATATTCGGGAAATTAGGCGTGGCAAATATCAATTCAAACCTTGCAACAGGCATAAGAACAGTTGTAATTTTGGTAATGATTTGGACAATTATTTTGACGAGAGGCGAAGCGAAAGGAATTAACACGTTGTCAAAACAAAACATCATTTTTCTTGTTATTTCGGGCATTGCGACAGGTTTGTCGTGGTTGTTTTATTTCAAAGCATTGCAGTTAGGAAACGTATCACAAGTTGCACCCATTGACAAACTAAGCGTAGCTTTGACAATCATTTTGGCAATGATTTTTTTAGGCGAAACATTGACATTGAAAACCGCCATTGGTGCAGGTTTGATTATTGCAGGAACTTTGGTAATGATTGTAAAATAACCATCACACAGGCAAGCACATTTGCAAGTCGCACAAAGCCGACACTCAAACCCAAACTTGCAAAAGAGCTTGCCCTTTCCCGACTGATTAAAACTTCATTTTTTTCTTCCCCTCTTTTTGAAAAAATAAAAATACACCGACCGCACAACCGACACGACAACTCACGGCAGACACCCGACCACGACAGACAGAAGGGCAGCCGATAACAAGGGTTTGGCGAAATGCGGGGTGAAGTGCTTCGTATGAACATTTGTGCTAAATTTGAACTTTGGTGCTTCGATTGAAGTGTAGTGCTAAAAATCCCGCACTTCGCCAAGCCCCAAAACGTTACCGGCAAGGCTAAAAAACAGACTGCAAAAGAACAGACAGTGAATTAAAATCGTAAATTTGAACGGTGACAAATAATAATCAAAGACGAATGACTTTTGAAGATAAATACATAAACAAAATTATCAATGGTGACAGTTTGACTGTTATGAGAGAAATGCCGGACAAGTGTTTGGACTTGGTGATTACTTCTCCGCCCTATAATCTTAAAAACTCGACCGGAAACGGAATGAAAGACGGACGTGGTGGAAAATGGGCAGGTGCAGCATTAGTAAATGGTTACAGTCATTATGACGACAATATGCCACACGAAGAATATGCAGAGTGGCAACACAACTGCTTAAAAGAAATGTTCCGACTAATAAAAGATGACGGAGCAATTTTTTACAATCATAAATGGCGAGTTCAAGACGGTTTACTTCAAGACAGACAGGACATAATCAGAGATTTACCCGTTAGACAAATAATAATTTGGAAACGTAAAGGCGGTATAAATTTTAATCCGGGATATTTTTTACCGACCTACGAAGTGATATATCTTATCCCAAAAAACAATTTCAAACTTGCACCAAAGGCTAACGCCTTTGGTGATGTTTGGGAATTTAAACAAGAGATGAAAAATGAGCACCCTGCTCCATTTCCGGTTGCACTTATTGACAGAATAGTTTCTTCTACTACTGCACAGACAATTTTAGACCCATTTATGGGAAGTGGAACAACCGCAGTTGTTGCAATGGGACATAAAAGAAATTATATCGGAATTGAGTTATCACCCGACTATTGTGAAATGGCGGAGCAGAGAATTGAACGTAATAAAAAACAGAGTGAGTTAATAGGGTTAAGACCCTTAACCCTATTTCAAGAGACAGAATAATGAAAATTTACACGAAAGACAGCTTAATAACAGAGCTAAAGAAAATTGCTGAACAAGGTTGGATAGACAACGCAAGACACGGAAATCACGGTGGCATTGGAAATACACTTGAAGATTTGTTAGGAATTGAAGAAAACAATTTACCTATTCCAAATGCCGCAGAATGGGAATTAAAAACTCAAAGACTAAATACTTCTTCGCTTACAACATTATTTCATATTGAGCCTTCACCAAGAGCAGTAAAATTTGTTCCACAAGTTTTATTGCTAAAATATGGTTGGGCACACCAAGAAGCAGGTAAAAAGTATCCCGACAATGAAATGAGTTTTAGACAAACAATTCACGGACTTGCACCAAGTGACAGGGGATTTCAAGTTGTTATTGACCGCAAAAACAGTAAAGTTTTAATCTCGTTTGACAGTAGTAAAGTTGGAGAAAAACATAGTGAATGGCTTAAACAAGTTAAAAACAGAGTTGGCTTAGGACAACTTGACCCTCAACCTTATTGGGGTTTTGACGACCTTTCTAACAAAGCAGGAACAAAATTGCTAAACTGTTTTTATGCTCAAGCAGAAGTAAAGAAAGAAGGCGACAGAGAGTTATACAAATACAGTAAAGTAATGATGTTGCAGAAGTTCAACTTTGACGGTTTCTTAAATCAAATTGAGAAAGGAAACATTTTGGTTGACTTTGATGCAAGAACCGGACACAATCATGGAACAAAATTCAGGATGAGACAAAATTGTTTGCCGGAACTTTACGAAAAATCGACTGTAATTGTATGACGAAAAAAGAAGCCCAGCCGGTAACAGCCGTTTGCCGCAATGGGGGCTAACGTGGTTAAATCAAGTGCAGTGCTTCTATCAAAGTTTGTGCCTGGTTGACAGTGAAGTGCTCCGAAATCCCCCACTGCGGCAAGCGGCAAAACGTTAGCAGAAAGCACTACTGACCGTCTCCGTAGGAAAGTTCCGTATGAGTAAATCATCAGGTATCTGCTGAATTTTATCTATTTGCTTAAAAAAATATGGCACTCCCATCACTTGACATTCATCACGAATTGACCTTGCCCACTCTAAATTAAATGGACGTTTGCGGTGTCCGCTTTCCCCGCCTTGAATTATCCAATCAATTCCAGTAAGGTTTCCCAAAGTGATTTTGTCGAGTTGTGGCTCAACTGATAAAAAGCGTTTCCCTTTCACTTCCTGTAAATGCCTTACAAGGGTATCAAATGTTTGTTGGTTTACTGGTGAAGTGCCAAACATCACATTTGCTGGCGGTGTTTGCTTCCAACTTTCAGGAATGTATTTGTTGATGTTACTTGGGCGTTTAGTTAAAAACAAAAACATTAAATTTGGATACCAACCAATATTTATTTGGTCAAATAATCTATCACGCAAAACGCCTGTTGTATATTCAGGTATTGCGGCATCAATTATTGGCATTGGTTTTTCAAAAATATCCATCATTGAACCAACGAATACACGGTGTATTTCACCTGCCTGTTTCGCCAGTTTTTGCATTTTTAGAAGTTCGTTCCAAACGCTTTTTATTTCCTTTCGTGGCTTATCGTTGCCCCAAATATCATTGCCCCAACGCTTTGCCAATGTTTCAGCGTAGCAATTATCACAACCTTCGTGAACCTTCGTGCATCCGTGCCAAAGATTAGCGGTGTGATGTGTCCATTCAATTTTACTGTTCTGTGCCATATTTTTTTATTGATTTGATTTTCTAATTAAGTTTATCGTAAATGAACCGTGCCATCTGCTAACAGCGGTTTTGCGAAAGCTGCTTGCCAACGCACAAGGCAAATGCACTGGCAGCCTATCGCAAAGCCGCAAAACGTTGTGTGCCATTTTAGGACGACCGTGCACCTATGAAAGATTGTGAATAAAATGCAGACTTTTATAAACGAAAAACAGAGAATAAAAAGTAACTTTCGGAATTTAAACATGACAATAGAAATGCATCCATTTGAGAGAGTTTTATCAGTTTCAACAGAGGACATTGAACTTGAACTTAGAGGTATTACAGAAATAACTTGGGCAGACTTTTGGCTCAACCCAAGAAAACTGCGTGGAAGCGACTTCTTAATGAGGTGGTCGCAAGGTGTATGGAGTGAAAAACGCTTAATAGACGCAGTTAACAATACAGGCAAATTTTATGCTATCGCATACGGTCCAAGCGGCACAGCACCGACAGACGATGTAAGAGCATTTGAATTATACTTTGAACGTTTAGAAGCTGCGGGACTTGGCAACATAAAACGCCCAGACCTTTTAGTATTCAGAAACTCTGACAGAGAGTTTGTAGATGAATTTTTAAATAAAATCGGTGGAGAAGAAGAACTTCCATTTATAACAGAGGACAAACTGCAACCCCTTGTTCAAAAAGCAATCATTGCAGTAGAATGCGAAAACTCGTTATGGGTTGCAGAGAAAATGCCCGACTACAATACCCCAATTAAAGTCCAAAAGCGACTTGGCGGTAAAATTGGACTTGCAAAAACTGCGGTTCTGCCGACTGTAATTATTAAAGAGGAAGACCGTATTCCGCTTAATAAATGGCAAGATGAAAATAAAATCCCAATTCACGTTTGGCACGTTTTCTTTGACAGAGCTTATGGACTTTCTTTTGATGAAGCACAACGTTTAGTTTCAGAAGGACTAATTCTCCCTACTGAACAAGTTTTTCAAGCTCCAGGCGGTGCAACAACAAAAAAAGCCATTTATAAGTATTACTATCATTATGCCTATCCGCTTGGAATAGCAAGCGAAAGACCTCAATTAATCCCTGCGTTCATAGAGGATAAAAATGGACACATTTTGCCCTATGTGAAATTTGAAGGAGGTTCTTTAACTATTGCTGACCAAGCAATTAACGTTTTAAATCAACTCTAATGGGAAAACTAAAATCACATCAGAAACTGCCAACCGAATGGAACGAAAGAGAAATTCTTCGTGACAAAGGTCAGTTTTGGACACCGAGTTGGGTAGCGGAGGCAATGATTGCTTACGTGTCAGAAAGCACAGACTTAATTTTTGACCCTGCAACAGGCAGAGGAGCATTTTATGAGGCATTACTAAAGATCAACAAACAAAATGTTTCCTTTTTTGGGACAGATATTGACCCTGAAGTTTTATCAGATGAGATTTACAACAAAGAAAAATGCTTTGTAGAGAATAGGGATTTTATTAAAAACCCACCTAATAGAAAATTCAAAGCAATCGTTGCAAATCCTCCTTACATAAGGCATCACAGAATTGATGAAGAAACAAAATTACTTCTCAAAAAAATTGCGACATCAATAACAGGAAATTCAATAGACGGCAGAGCTGGGTATCACATTTATTTTCTAATTCAGGCATTAAATCTTTTAGAGCAAAACGGAAAACTTGCTTTCATAATGCCAGCAGACACTTGTGAGGGGAAATTTGCCAAGAACTTGTGGAAATGGATTTCGGAAAAATTTTGCATTGAATGTGTAGTTACATTTGATGAAAGGGCTACGCCCTTTCCAAATGTTGATACCAATGCAATTATTTTCATGATTAAGAATAGTAAGCCGCAAAAAACATTACAATGGATTAAAGCTAATCAAGCATACTCTGACGACTTATTGAAACTTGTAACTTCTAATTTCAAATTAAAGGAGTTTGACAGTTTAGAAATAACTATTCGTCAATTAAAGGAGGGTCTCACGACAGGTTTATCTCGACCTGAACAAAATCATAATGGGTTTAAATTCCATTTGAACGATTTTGCTAATGTTATGAGAGGCATAGCGACAGGTTCAAATGAATTTTTCTTTTTGACAGCACAACAAGTTAAAGATATTGGTATTCCCAAAGAATTTCTCAAACGTGCCGTTGGTAGAACAAAAGATGCAACGGAAAGTATTTTGACATTGAAAGATGTTGAAGCATTGGAAAAAGAAAACCGCCCGACCTTTTTACTCTCAATAAACGGACAAGAAAATTACCCAAAGTCAATAAAAGACTACTTGAAAGTTGGTGAAGAAATGGGCCTTCCTTCCCGTTCACTAATTCAGCAAAGAAAGCCTTGGTATAAAATGGAACAACGTAAAGTTCCACCATTGTTGTTTGCTTATCTCGGCAGACGAAATACACGGTTTATAAAAAACGAAGCAGGCGTATTACCATTGACAGGTTTTCTTTGTGTTTACCCAATCTATGACGACCAAGAATATATTGACAATCTTTGGAAAGCATTAAATCATCCAGACACGTTAGAGAATTTAAAACTCGTTGGTAAAAGCTACGGTTCAGGAGCTATAAAAGTTGAGCCGGGTAATCTTAACAAACTTCCGATACCGGAACACATTGTTGCACAGTTTAACTTGAAACGACCATACAAAAACGCTGACGGACAACTTGAAATTTTTCGTGAACCAAAGACAAAATATGGAACGACAAAAAGAAAAACGGCAGGTAACAGCGGTTTGGCGTAATGGCGGGTGCAGTGCTTCGTATGACAGTTTTGTGGTAGGTTCAAGTGCAGTTCTTCGATTGAACATTTGTGCTAAAAATCCGCCACTGCGGCAAGCGGCAAACCATTGTGGGCAATGCGGCCGGACAGCAGACAGCTAACGAACAAACTAACTAACTCTTGGACGAAAAAATCTTCTCTTGACTATTTTTATTGGACTTTGGACACTTTGCCAATTCGTTCCGTAGGAATGGTATATTTGTAGATGCTCCAAAAGAAATTTTGCGCCGTTCCGCAGGAATGGTATCCGAAGCATCCAAAATACCGTTCATAAGGAGCGGAGGCGGAATATCATTTGGCAAGACTTCAAAGATTTCGTTCCTACGTGACTATTTAGTAAAGTGTCCAAAGTCCAATATTTTTAGCAATTTTAACATATGCGAAATCTAATTTACGAAACTATAACGACTAGTTAAATCATCATTACCTGCCCCGCTTGCCAAAAGCTGCGTGCAGCACATCGTCGAAATAGTCTGCGAAATGCACTTTCAGGCCCTGGCGAATGTAATCGGGCAGTTCGTCAAAGTCCTTTTTGTTGTCAATGGGGAAAATCAATTCCCGGATACCTACCCGCCGGGCGGCGATTGTTTTTTCCTTCACGCCGCCGATGGGCAGCACCTTGCCGGTGAGGGTCAGTTCACCGGTCATGGCGATGCCGTCTTTCACGGCCTTGCCGGTAGCCAGGGAATAAAGCGCCAGTGCCATGGTGATGCCTGCGGAGGGGCCGTCTTTGGGCGTAGCGCCGGCGGGCACGTGGAGGTGGATGACGTTTTCATCAAAAAAACTGCTCGGCGGGTCTTGGCGGCGGAGGAGGGAGCGCACGTAGCTATAAGCGATTTCGGCGCTTTCCTGCATGACGCTGCCGAGTTGGCCGGTTTGTTTGAAACCACCGCCCTTGTTGCTGGTAGCTGCCGCCTCGATGTAAAGCGTGGCCCCGCCGAAGGCCGTGTAGGCCAGGCCGAGCACCACGCCGGGCAGGGGTTCCGGGTAGAGTTTTTCGGTGGTGAACACGGGCTTGCCGAGGTAACTTTCCACGTTTTTGGCATGGATGGTAAACGTCTTTTGCCCTTCCTCCGTGGATTTCATCGTCGCTTTGCGGACGATCTTCCTGATCTGCTTTTCGAGATTGCGCACACCGGCCTCGCGGGCGTATTTATCGGCGATGATGGTGATGGCTT
>JRYF01000925.1_pt1 | contig 14381 bp, 15 predicted proteins | sample 235331 | NCBI WGS metagenome assembly JRYF01 (sample SAMN03074217, study PRJNA261475) | activated sludge metagenome | biome: Wastewater Treatment Plant; feature: Wastewater; material: Activated sludge; isolation source: activated biomass of a wastewater treatment plant treating hydrocarbon... ...
CCGCATAGTGGTAACCGGTTCGAAAGTATTATTTGAAGGAGGAATCAATTACGCTTATGCCAACTCCAGTCATTATTTATTTCCTTCGGTCATGATCAAGTGGTCAATTGAAGACAAAGCGATGCAAATCATAGCCGGCGCACAACAAACCTATCACCGGAACAATCTGGTGAACACAATCGAATTCAATCCATTTTCCAAAGGAATGGATACTTTACATACCCGTATTGGACAGGAAATTTTTGGAGGAATACAGGGAAAACTCGCAGATTTGACTTATCAGGGAAAAGCAGGCTGGAGAAAGGTAAACAATCAGGCAGTGTTTAACATCGATTTTAGTGATGATCTGAGGCGATAGGAAGCAATAACCGCTGATTTAAATGTCGTGTTTATTCAGGGCAATATAGAATACAACCTGGACAAACGGTTTACGGTGGGAGGAATTCTTACCCGAAATTTTTTCTCCAATGTCAGTACAGAAAGAATGTGGCACATTTTTCCTACCGAGCTGAATGCTTATTTCAGAGGAGGAATCATGGATGACAAATTGGTGCTACGTACCGATCTTTTTGTCAGAGATCGCGCCAGAGTGTTAGATATGGGAGAAAGTATATTGCTTCCAGGATTGTTTGACCTGAATGCAGAGATAGAAGTCAACCCTTCCAAAAATTTTGGAATTTGGGCCAAAGCATTAAATATATTTAATGTAAATTACTCCAGATGGCTGGGTTATCCAATTTTTGGCATTCATTTCCAGGGAGGTGTTTTAGTCAGATTTTAAATCAACCCGAAGATGAGCTTCTGTAGCCAATTCCTTTCTTTTGGAAAACTTTAAATTCATTTTCAACCGACTTGGCTGTAGATACATCTGCAAAGGTAATGATCCTTGCTAATTCCTTTCTTTTATCTTTTGAAAGAGAGGCTAGCCTTAAGTTCTGATTCTTGATAGTTTCCAGAACCAGTTTTCTCACTGTCCTTGCATTTCCAAAATATTTGTCTCTATAGACATAAATTTGATCAAAGTATTCAAGCAGGAATGTCAATGCTTCCTGATCCAGTGACATTCCTTCATCATTAAACATCTTCACAGCTATATCAATTAATTGCTGTGGGCTGTAATCTTCAAATTTTAAAAAATTGTCAAACCGGGAGCTTAAACCAGGGTTGGCTTTTAAAAAAGATTCCATATTGCTGGGATAGCCGGCTACAAATACAAAGAAGCGACCCCGCATATCTTCCATTCTTTTCAAAAGGGTCTGTATGGCTTCATTCCCGTAATCTCCCTGCAATCCGTTAAAATTACTCAAGGAATAAGCCTCATCGATAAAGAGTACACCCCCTAAAGCTTCATCAATTTTTTCAGCTGTTTTGATAGCCGTTTGTCCGATAAAACCGGCAACCAGACCCTGGCGATCGGTTTCTACCATATGGCCCCGCTCTAATATTCCTAAGGCCTTGAATATATTCGTTAAAATACGGGCTACTGTAGTTTTACCTGTGCCCGGATTACCCACAAAGACTGTATGCAGGAAAAAGGAGGAAAGTACACTTTTACCGCTTTCTTTATAGAATCGGACAACATGTACCAATTCATTGATTTGTTTTTTAATATTGTCTATGCCGATTAAAGAATCCAATTCGTGTAATGCAATCTCTAATAAAGCTTCATCTATAGGTATATCAGGCAGCATCCTTTTTTCTACGACTTGGATTTTTTCAACATCTTCCTTATGGAGCGTCTTTAACTCATCAAGACTGTATATATTGGGATCATCGGATTGCATAATCCTAAGTCCCAGTTGCAACTTTGACTTTTCAATAATATCAAATACAAACCTGGCATTTCCAAAAGTCCTGTCCCTGTTACGATAGGCATTGGTGATCATTTTCTTTACTACCTCAAGCGCTTCAGGTGTTAATCTTACCTCTTTTTCATGACAAGCAAAAATGGCAATATCCAATAACTCCTGGGGCAAATAATCGGAAAATTCAAAATATTGCTTGAATCTGGATCTAAGACCCGGATTACTGTCTAAAAAATATTTCATTTCTTTTGGATACCCGGCTACTATGATGGCCAGATCACCTTTGTCATTAGACATTTCCTTGACCAGCATCTCTATGACTTCCCTGCCAAAATCCTTCGTATCGTCATTTGACCGGGCCAATGCATACGCTTCATCTATAAAAAGTATACCACCTCTGGCTTTCTCAATGGCTTCTTTGACTTTGGGTGCCGTCTGGCCAATGTATTCGCCCACCAGGTCAACACGATCCACTTCATGGATGTGGCCTTTTGAAAGAAGTCCCATTTTCTTGTAGAGAATGCCCATCATTTTGGCTACAGTGGTCTTTCCAGTTCCGGGATTTCCGGTGAAAACGGAATGGAGGTTAATATTCTGTCGCTCTTTAAATCCTTTATCCTTTCGAAGACGAATAAATTGAATGTATTGAGCATGTTCCCTCACTTTGGTTTTTATTGCCTCGAGTCCAATCATTCTGTCGAGCCNNGTTTTGATCAGGGAGTTCAACTTCAGGAGTACCTATTTCAAAAAAATCATCTACTTCAAACGGCACCCTTGCAATCAGCTTATCCATGAAGATCAGTTCCATGGTATATGTACCTGGCCGCCATGAACCTTTTATGTTCGATCCCCAACCCGCTTGAATAGTGAATATTTCATCCGCTTTATTGACCACTTGCAACCGTAGAACCTGACCTTTCAACTCGTGCACATCATTGTAAAATCGAACAAACAACTCGCAATGCCAGTCATAGGTCTTTAAAAGATTGATTAAACGTATTTCAGCATGGATATACCGGGTCTCCTCCGAGGAAAACACCATTAAATATTGCCTTTCTTCAAAAGTAACATCATCCAGATGACCTTCATACAGTTTCACAGACTCCACCTGAAGGTAAGGGTTGCTTCCATCGACAAATTCATAACCGACATCTTCTATATAAAAATATTTCGATCCTACCTTTTCATCGTCAATATATGCTTCCCAGAAATAAGTGCCCTTTTTCCAGAATATCCCTTCTTTCTTATTTCCCCATCCTTCCCGGATATAGACTACATTATCATACTTGCTGATCTTCTTTTTAAATTCCAGATTACAGATAAGTTTTTTTCTGGCTTTCAGTTCATAACATTTCAATGTGATGGATGCATCCCAGGAATCAATATCAAACAACTTATTGTAAAAAGATAGCTCTGTATAGATATATTTGACCTCATAGCGATCAAAAACCTGTCTGTATTTTTTCTTGTTTTCTGCCAGCCACTCTGTGGAGCAGTAAACTTTTAACTCCTTAAATTTGAAATGAGCGATGGATTTATTTTCAATGGATTCTTCCATGTATTTTAAAATATACTAGAAATATAATCATTATCGCTCACATTTGCACACATAAAGTCAAATATTTCCAATCTTTTAAAGTAGACTTCATCAATTCATATTATTATTGTTACATTGTTTTCATTACCTGGGATTTATCCCAACCTTTTATGAAAGGAGTAATCATTATGATGATATTTTTATCTGGTGCACAGTCAAGTTATTAAAAATCTTCTTCAACAAGGATACCGGTCTGCAATCATTACCAAAGGAGGTCCTGTGGGGTTTCGTGATCCTTTGCATGCTATAAGCATTAAATATATTCAAAGTAATGTTTTGCATATAAAAGTTGTATTCATGAATATTATTTCCAGACATTTTTTGCAAAAGGATAAAAGACGGGTTTGGGGTGAAGTATTACCTGATCTTTGTACCTCAGTTCCTTATATTGCATACACTCATCCCAATGGTGCAGCACAAGAAGTTCTCTACGCATCTGACTTCATCTTTACAAAGAAAGGAAGTCAACCATTCATAGTGGAGGACATTGAAAAAACATCAAAAATGCAAGGTAAATGGCAGGGTTGATCCAAAGGATAAGGCATTACATTGCCATCATCAGGCCCTTAAATTTACTCATTGCCGGCATTACCCAGGCATTGGTCTTCTTCATTGTAATCAGGCCTGAATTACTCGCTCATGATATCAGCCCCCTATTGATGGGAAATCTTATATTTTGGTTTATATTTTGCATGATATGTCTGGCAGCTGCAGGCTATGTTATCAATGATTATTTTGACACTGTTCCTGACCGAATCAATAAACCCATGAAACAAATTGCTGCAAAACATATCTCTTTATCTGCAACCTTACAGTATTGTTTTTTGCTAAACATACTCGGCATTTTGCCGGCAGTCTATATTGCATTTAAATCCGGGACTGCACATTTACTTTATATTTATCCACTGACTGCTTTTTTACTTTTTTTGTATTCATGGAAACTGAAACATTTATCTTTGGTTGGAAACCTGATGGTTTCATTCTTTTGCGCCATGGTTCCCGGAATCCTATGGTTTGCGGAAAAAGACAATCTGTCTCTACTGGTTATTGCATCGGAATCCAGTGGTATATTTATTGAAATTTCGCTGTTTTTTTATACGGTATTTGCATTTTTCTCCACTTTTATCAGAGAAATTGTTAAAGATATACAAGATGTTCCCGGTGATTTAATGGTAGGATCACGCCACTTTGTGATCCGGGCAGGCAGTGTCGTATCGCGCAATTTGGTCATGGCACTCATGATGATTTTACTGGCGTCTATAGTGTTGTTTGTATATTTTGTGGTTTTCTTTCAAGACAATATATTAACCATAGTTATCCTTGCTTTTCTATTTATGATATTCCCACTCTTGTGGTCAGGTTACAGATTTTATAATGCCAAAGAACCATCAGATTACCAGCATGCATCCAACGACTTAAAAGCTTTGATGGGTGGGGGATTGTTGTTTTTATTGCTTATTCATCTGATTGACAAAATTTAGCGCATGGATATCATATCTCCATTTAAACTGATTCTTGGCTCCGGATCACCACGCAGACAACAATTACTTATGGAAGCGAGAATTCCTTTTACCATCCGGGCAATACCGGTAGAAGAAACGTATTCCAGTGAAATGCCTGTTGAAGAAATTGCTGAATATCTGGCTGTAAAAAAGGCTCAGGCGCATCAGGAGATAATAAGGATTGACGAAATTGTCATCACTGCTGATAGTATAGTGGTGTGGAATCAAGAGGTTTTGGGTAAACCAAAGGATAAAGAAGAAGCTATAAAAATGTTGGAAAATTTGAGTGACGAACCACACCAAGTGTATACCGGGGTATGCTTTAAAACAAAGCATAATATGCATTCATTGACTGAACTTACTCAGGTAAAATTTTTACCCTTATCCAGAATCGAGATTGAGTATTACATTGACCAATATCAACCTTTTGACAAAGCAGGTGCGTACGGCATTCAAGATTGGATTGGTCATACAAAAATAGAATGGATTAATGGATCATACTCCAATGTAATGGGATTACCTGTCCACATTGTTTATCAAGAACTCATTAAAATCCGAAATGAATGGATCAGGCTTCAATAATGGTTTTTTCAAATTTCATACAAACCCAATCCCTATTACATATTGTTTTCAATTTCTTCCCTTTGTAGTCTTGATAAACGGAGGTAATAACCTGAACATCTGATCTCAGCACGCCACTTAATAAAAGCACTCCCCCATTCATCAGGCTTTCCATGATAACGGCTGCATGATCCACTAATACATTTCTGTTAATATTAGCCAAAACAATGTCATACACTTCTTTTCCAATATTTTCAATTGAACCACACCTGACTTCTATATTTTTACAATGATTTGTTAAAATATTCTCCATAGTATTTTCAAAAGCCAATGGATCATTGTCAATCGCTGTGATATGAGATGCTCCTAATTTTTCCGATAATATTGCCAAAACACCGGTCCCACATCCCAAATCCAGAACTTTCTTTCCATAAAAATCCAATCCTTCCATTTCCTGGATCATCATATAAGTTGTTTCATGATGTCCGGTACCAAAAGCCATTTTAGGATCTATTCTTATTATAAATTGCGTGTTCTGTTCAGGCGGATGAAATCCTGCAATAATTGAACAGAAATCATTGACGACAACCGGTTTGAAAGATGCCTCCCAAACGGCATTCCAATTCTCATTTTTTAATTTGCTTTGGGTATAGGTTATCTTCTCGGCAGCACAAATCATTTCAATTTCACACATAACCTCTGGTGAGACTTGTCGCTCATCAATATATCCATGCAGACAGTCGCCTTCTTCATAAAATGAATCAAATCCCAATGCGAGCATTTTTGCCATTACCATTTCATTATAAGGGCAAAAAGTAAATATTTTATAATGGGTATCCATTTAATGGTTTCATTAGGGTATTTTGGTCAAATCTACTTAAATACTTTACATCCTGGTAAGACTGACTTATTTCCACTTGCATTGAAGACAAGATCCAGTGAACTATTGCGACAATAAAGTATTATAGGCAAACTATTCCGTATAAATTTCCTTTCTTGCTGCTTTCAATGTATTCATTAACAATGCAGTGACTGTCATGGGCCCTACTCCTCCCGGTACCGGCGTAATATAACTGCAAATCTCTGCTACCCCATCAAAGTCTACATCACCTACCAACTTGTAACCGGATTTTCTTGTCGCATCCTCTACCCTATTGATACCTACATCTATCACCACTGCTCCAGGTTTCACCATCTCTTTTTTTATAAAATAAGCCATTCCGATAGCTGCAATGATAATATCTGCATCAAGCAGTTCCTTATTTATATTTTTAGTTCTGCTATGGGTAATGGTGACTGTTGCGTTGCCCGGATTACTCTTTCTTGACAGCAAGACGCCCATAGGTGTGCCAACTATATTACTCCTGCCCACAACAACCACTTTTTTACCAGCAGTTTCTATTTGGTATCTCTCCAACATGGTCAATATTCCTAATGGAGTGGCCGGGATATAAGCAGGTAATCCTAAAGCCATCCGTCCAAAATTACAGGGATGAAACCCATCCACATCCTTTCCGGGATTTATAGCCATTGTAACTTTTGTTTCATCAATATGGCCGGGTAAAGGCAACTGTACGATAAAGCCATCAATGGAAGAATCGTAATTCAATCCATGGATCAACTCCATCAACTCTGCCTGACTGATTTCAGATTCTTTCCTGATCAGAGTGGAAGAAAAACCAACCGTTTCACATGCCTTCACTTTATTTCTCACATAAGCATGGCTGGCCGGATCGTCACCCACCAAAATGGCAGCCAGATGGGGGGGTCTGGAGCCATTGCCAACCATTGCTTCCACTTCTTCCCTGATTTCATACTGAATTTGCAGGGCAAGAGCCTTCCCATCGATAAGTTGCATAGATATATTTTTCATTTACAATGAATATAAAAATCAAAGTATTTAATGATTTTTCGCTGAACAATACAGGGTAAAATTAAGCTTTTGTTTCTGTTCACTGTATAATTAGTGGTAGATTTGAAGCATTAAATATGTGTAACTATAAATAGGATTCATATTGAAAGTGTAGACTTGTTTAGCCTTTTCAACTTTCCAATAACACCCATGTGATATGATCTGGAAAAACCACCTCAACATTGACCAAATAAACGAGATCAACCAAAATACCCTTTGTCAATCTTTGGGAATAACCATTACAGAAGTCGGCAATGCCTATATCAAAGCCACCATGCCCGTTGACCATAGAACACACCAGCCTTATGGCATTCTTCATGGAGGGGCATCAGTAGCCTTAGCTGAATCTTTGGGAAGTATAGCCTCACTACTCATGCTTGAAACCACTGAGAAAGGAGTGCCTGTAGGCCTCGAAATCAATGCCAATCATTTACGGCAGGTCAGCAGAGGGCTGGTCACAGGAATTGTAAAGCCCATAAAGACTGGAAAAAATGTACATGTTTGGAATATTGAAATATATAATGAAGACGAAAAGTTAACCTGTGTATCCAGGATTACCATATTAATTACCCAAAATATAAAGCAATAGAATTCACGTTCTTCTTCTTTTTAATAACTATACGCTAAATTCAATTGTACACCATATATCCGGATTTTATTTAAGGAAATTAGAAATAACCAACATCCACATGGAAACCACTCTTAACCCACACATAGGCTCACTTTATCATCACTTTCAAAACACTTTGAATCATCTTTCATCCTTTACTGAAGAAATAGGACATATCGAATTCAAAGAATTGACAGAAGAGATCAAATGGTTGGTGAATGCTCCCTACATGTTTGTAATTGTTGGAGAAGTAAAAGCGGGCAAAAGCAGTTTTATCAATGCGCTTTTGAATACAACTCAGGATCTCTGTCCGGTAGCAGTATCCCCTAAAACCGACAAAATACAGCTTATTACTTATGGTGACGAAGAATCTATGCAAAACATAAACCCACATCTCGTAAAAAGAACTTTCCCGGAAGAATCCTTGAAAAAGATCAGCATTATTGACACACCCGGGACAAATACAATCATTGAGCATCATCAGGAAATTACTGAAAGATTCATCCCTCACTCAGATCTAATTGCATTGGTATTTGAAGCTAAAAACCCCTACCGCCAAAGTGCATGGCAGTTCTTTGACCATATTAGACAAGAATGGCGTAAAAATATCATCATTATTTTACAACAAAAAGATCTGATCAGCGATGAAGATCTAGCCACCAACATACAGGGCGTCATGGATATAGCTCAGGAAAAAGGACTCGTTAAAGCTGATATTTTTGCCCTTTCAGCTTTGCAGGAATCCCAAGGCATTGATGGGAGTGGCTTTCAACCGTTAAGGAAATACATCAGTGAAAATATTCTGAAATCCGATACAGCCGCAAAAAAGCTATTTAATTATGTGGAGACACTGAAAACTATTACGGAAAAGATCCAAACCTCTCTGGAGACAAGAAGAAAACAATATATAGCTGACAAAGAGTTTAGAGATCAAATCAAATCTTTACTTGAAAATCAGCAACAAAAAACAGAAAGACAAATATCACTTTTGAGTTCAGACATAGCCAATACTTTCCTTACCATTGGACATGCCAGGCTTGGACAATTGAAGCAGAAACTTTCATTTTGGTCTGTTTTGAAAAGTTCCTTTTCACAATGGATGGGAAGTGGATCATCACTACCAAAATCTCTGCAAGATGAATCAAAAGAAATGGAATTGGAATTACAAACCAGGCTTCGTCAAAAACTGGAAGATGGTATTACGGATGTAGCCGATGATATCCAATTAATGGGGCGACTAGTACAGCAAAAGTTAGCTGCCAAAAACGATATTTTACTTACATCAGATGAAATCTTCTCTGACATTGCCGAAAAAAGGGTTACTGTGCTTAAAGAATTACAAAAGGAATTCAGAAATTTTATTGAAAGCTCTGAGAATTTTTACGACAAAAAGCTTCTTGAAAATTCACAATCTTTATCTCCCAATTTGGCGGCAGGTGGAGGCATCGCTGTTGTGGGAGTTGTTTTATCTGCTGCATTGAATGGGATTGTTTTTGATATTACCGGGGGTATTCTGACTACGATAGGAGTGTTATTTGCCGGTATTTCATTGGGGTGGAAAAGAGGAAAAATTGTAAAACAGTTTCATGAAGAAGTTCTTAAAGGAGGGCGTAAAATTGAAGCAGAAATGAATGAAAAATTATTCTCATACACTACCAGAATTAAAAACCGAATTGACCTGCATTTTCACGCTATGGATCAATATCTGCATAAAGAGAATTCTATGATTGAAGATCTCGAAAATCAAATGAAAAGGATCATTTCAGACCTGAATTACATCCATACGGAATTAGAAAATGTTAAAGGCGATTCAAATTAATATTGCTATTGAAATACTTTTCTGAAGTGTGATGTATTTTTATGCTTCAATGCGACAACGTGTATTTTTATAGTAATTTAGCATTAAAAGGGAATGGGAGAAATAGGTAAAATCCTTTCATTACCATTTATAAAATAACATTAACAATCGATAAAATAGTAAAGGACATTAATCAAAAACCAATAAACAATTATCATTATGAGTGATCAAAATTTATTAGGGATAGGAAGTCGGATCAACCACCCCGCTTATGGTCAAGGTGTCATTATTGCCATAGATGTGGCCGCTTATAAAGTATGCTTCATCACTTATGGCATTAAACATATTGGGAAGGAATATAACCAATGGGATATCATTGAAGCCATCGAAGCTGAGGAAGACCTGACCTATTCAAAAGCAGAAAAATCTCTCATTAAAATATTAAGAGCATTTTCCGATATAACGGAAAAAGTCGAATTAGGAGATCGTTGGGAAGGGGGAATAATGATTTTAAGACCTAAAGATTCACAATTAAAAGAAAAAGAGATTCCCATAGAAGCCTTTTTTCATAAAATTGTAATGGTCAGAGACCGTCTCAGAGTAATGGAACAGCGAATAAATTCCAGTAATCTCAATGATGAAGAAAAAATAAATCTTCAGCAATACATTACAAGAATCTATGGAAGTCTTACCACTTTCAATATTCTATTTAAGTATAAAGAAGATCAATTTGTTGGGGAAAAAGTAAAATGATGAGGATTCATTCAGCGACTCTAATTCAAAATATAAAACGAATAGTTATGCATTGTAAGCAGAGGAAAGGTGTAAAGAGTTTTAGGTTAAGTTTGCCTCTCCTCATCGCAGGACTTGTAATGTCAGTATGTCTCCATTCCTGCGTTGAAATTAAGTCGGGCTATAACGCTTTGCCTCCTGGTATCTGGAGGGCGACATTAGAGTTGGACAGGGTACCTTTTGCAGGAAAAGATGATCAACTCAGCACCTATTATGAAGAAGGTGATATAATTCCTTTTCTTATGAATGTGGTCTATGTGAATCCGGATTCCTTTTACATAGAAATTGTCAATGGGGATCAATTGATCAAAGTAGATGACATCATCTACGGATTAGACCGGTCAACTGCGAAGGATACCATCACCTTAAATTTTAAAAATGGCAATTCCTATATTAAAGCCATATATGAAGAAAATATAATGGAAGGTTTTTGGTATTTCAACCATCATAGAGAATATAGAATACCATTTAAAGCCTACCATGGGCAGAAAAATTTGTTTATTACCAGCAATCCAGCAGTTGAGGCAGATTTTTCAGGTTGTTGGACGGTGACATTATACGAAGAAGATGGAAATACGATTTCAGGCACCGCTCAATTTGAACAATCGGGTATGGATATAAAGGGCTCAGTAAGAGCCCAGGAAGTGGAATATAGTGCACTCACTGGTCAGGTAATTCGCAACAAAATGTATTTAGCAGCATTTGATGGTAACCAAGCATTCTATTTTCAAGGAAAGATGAGTGAAGATCAATCCATACAGGGCATATTCAGATCAGGCATTCATTACAGAGCTCAATGGATAGCAATGCAGTGTACAGAATAACAAATTATTGATCAAGGATTCCATATTCACCAGGGAGAAGTTACTCAGGTATCATAAATAGCCAATACTGAGGCAAAATTTCACCTATGGATCCAGCACCATTTTATTTATATTGCAAAAAAAATGATTCACATTGAAAAAAATTAAAGCACCCATAGAGAAAATTGTAATGATTACCGGTGTTACTTCCGGAATTGGTAAAGCGACTGCAATGCTTTTTGCCAAAAGGGGCTATCATTTAATCATTACAGGGCGAAGACAAGAAAGGCTCCTTGAATTGGCTGATAAATTAAAAAGAAAATATGTAATTAATGTTAAAGCGTTATGCTTTGATATTCGTGATCCGAAGGCCAGCGAAAAAGCTTTCAATAGCTTGAAGGAGAAATGGAAAAATATTGACATTTTAATCAACAATGCAGGATTAGCCAGTGGATTGGCGCCAATCCATGAAGGAGATATTTCTGACTGGAATACCATGATCGACACCAATATCAAGGGCTTACTTACTGTTACACGTTTGGTTTCACCCTATATGGTGGCAAGAAAACAAGGATTTATAATCAATGTTTGTTCCAGTGCAGGCCACGATGTATATCCTAAAGGAAATGTGTATTGTGCGACTAAGTTTGCTGTGGACGCCCTCACCAAAGCTATACGTCTCGATTTATATCAACACAATATTCGCGTGGGGCAGATTTCCCCCGGCCACGTCGAAGAAACGGAATTTGCTCAGGTCAGATTTCATGGAGATACAGAAAGAGCTAAGATTTACGAAGATTTCAATCCGTTGACTTCTAAGGATGTGGCTGAAATCATATATTTCATGGCCTCCAGACCACGTCATGTCAATATTCAGGATGTTCTTGTGATGGGAACTCAACAGGCGGGAAACAACTTTATAGACCGCAGTGGCCGTAAGTGATTTTAGAGATTTTGGAAAAATGTTTTAATCTCTTTGGCTTCCTGAGGTTTGATTCTTCCACTCAATATTAACCTCAATTCTCTTCGACGGGATGCCCCCTCATATCTTGTGGTCTCTTCGGAGCTTACAGGTCTGACTGCAGGTACACTCTGTGGCTTCATAGTGATATCATCCAAAGCCACAAAAGTAAAATATGCATGATTGGATTTCATAGTATTTCCCCCTTTTATATCAGACTTTGTTACTTCTACATATACCTCTACTGAACTATTAAAAGCTCTGGTTACACATGCTGAAAGGGTTATAACATCTCCCAGCTTGATAGGATTTTGAAAAGAAACATGATCTACTGAAGCGGTAACTGCATGCGCTTCACAATGTCTGGATGCACAAATTGCTGCTGCCATATCCATCCATCTCATTAAGTTTCCTCCCATCAAATTTCCTAACGGATTGGTATCGTTAGGCATAATCAACTCCGTCATTGTAGTTTGTGAATCTTTAACCAATTTTTCAAGCTTTATCATGAGACCAAGTTTTAGTATGGTTGAATTAAAAATCAAATTTAACATATTTATTTTCAATCAATCCACCAATTTCGTTATTATGTTTCTACATCTATGATTTTAATATAAATATTCAAAATTAAATACTGATGCTAACTGACCTTTTAATTCTTCTTTTACATGTTCCATGTTGAGATCCTGCTGAAGAATATTCTTCATCGAAGTCACTTCAAGTCCTTCTTCTTGAATACCACATGGAATGATATTTTTGAAATAGGATAAATCTGTATTTACATTCAAAGCAAAACCATGCATGGTTACCCATCTCGACAAATGTACTCCTATAGCGCAAATTTTTAAATTAGATTGACTATCTGAATGTGAAGTAACCCAAACTCCTGTATACTTTTCTATGCGCTGGCCAATGATCCCAAAAACTGCAATGGTTCGGATAATAGCTTCTTCAAGGGTTCTTACATATCGGTGAACATCTGTAAAAAAGAGATCCAGATCAAATATCGGATAACCAATGATTTGACCCGGCCCATGATAAGTTATATCACCCCCTCGATTGATTTTAAAAAACTCAATATTTTTATTCTTCAACTCAAATTGTGATATAAGCAAATGTTCCACATCCCCGCTTTTACCCATGGTGTAAACCGGATTATGCTCACAAAAAAGAAGATAGTGATCCCTGTATTTCTCACCCGAAGACCGGTGTTTTAGTTTCAAGTCAATAAGACTTTTATGAAGTCCGGTTTGAATATCCCAGACTTCCTCAAAAGACACGATCCCTAAATCCTTGAAAATTACTTTTTGTTTCATAATCTTGTACCTAAATTAAAAACATGATTTATACCATTAGGTTAATTTTAAATGTATTTTTGTATTACGATCCCGGCATTTTCTTTAATATTCACTCAATTAACATTTTTCCATGAAAAAAGTAATTACAGTAATTACCGGAATTAAAGCAGCTATAGTACTGGCCTTTTTTATAAATTTATCCCTCTCCTTTGGGCAAATTCATCCTGATTTCAATGTGGTGGATTCAGATGGGAACTCCCACCAACTGTACAATGATTATCTGAATAAGGGTAAAACGGTTGTCCTAAAACTCTTTTTTGTGGATTGCCCCCCTTGCAATGCTATTGCAAAAGATGTTCAAGCACTTTATGTTCAATGGGGTGAAGGCAATGCTGACGTACAGTTTATTGAAATGACTGTATTAACGGGAGATGATGACAACGATGTAAATATTTATAAAGAAAGACATAGTATTACATTCCCTGGAATCAGTGCTCAGGGAGGAGCTATTGAAGTAACCAACTTATATAAAAATCAAACATTTGGCACATATTGGGGCACCCCCAGTTATAGTGTAATTGCTCCAGATGGCTCAACCGTTTACAATGTAGTCCCTAACCTTGACGTGTTAAGTCAAAGAATTGAAGCGACCGGAGCCACCGGATTAAATACAGGTGACGGTGATGGAGATGGAGATGGAGACGGAGACGGAGACGGAGAAGGTGAAGGTGACGGTGACGGT
>JRYF01002024.1_pt1 | contig 14369 bp, 11 predicted proteins | sample 235331 | NCBI WGS metagenome assembly JRYF01 (sample SAMN03074217, study PRJNA261475) | activated sludge metagenome | biome: Wastewater Treatment Plant; feature: Wastewater; material: Activated sludge; isolation source: activated biomass of a wastewater treatment plant treating hydrocarbon... ...
GGCGACCTGCGCGCGGCCGCGGTCGCGCATGCACGGCGACTTGGCGGCCGCAAGCAGCGCATTCGCGACCGCGCCGTGCCGGCGGCCGACGCCGCGGCGATCGCCGAAGCGCGCGACGCGGCGCTGAAGGCCGGCAAGGGGCGGCCGGCGGTCCAGGCGGCGATCGATGCCGTCGTCGAGTCGGCCACGGTCCCGATCGACGCCGCGCTGGCCGACGAACGCGCCGACTTCCAGCGCCTGCGCGACTCGCGCGAGGCCCGCGCGCTGCGCCACCTGTTCTTCGCCGAACGCGACAGCGCCAGGCACCCGTCGCTGCGGGACGCAGCGCCGCGCGCGGTGCAGCGCGTGGCCGTGATCGGCGCCGGCACGATGGGCTCGGGCATCGCGATCGCCGGTCTCGAGGCCGGCTACGAGCTGCTGCTGCTGGAGCAGGACGGCGCCGCCCTCGAGCGTGGGGCGGCGCGCATCCACGAACACTTCGCCGGCCGGATGCGGGCGGGCAAGGTGAAGGCCAATGCGGCCGCCGCCAGCGACGCCCGGCTGCGCGCCAGCCTGGACTGGGGCCTGCTGGCCGAGGCCGACCTCGTGATCGAGGCGGTGTTCGAGGACCTGGCCGTCAAGCGCCAGGTGTTCGAGCGCATCGATGCGCTGGCGCGCCCGGGTGCCGTGCTGGCGAGCAACACCTCCTACCTCGACCTGGACGCCATCGCCGCCGCGACGCGACGCCCGCAGGATGTCGTCGGCCTGCACTTCTTCAGCCCGGCCCAGGTGATGAAGCTGCTGGAGGTGGTGCGCGGCAGCGCATCCGCGGCCGATGCGCTGGCGACCGGCCTGGCGGTCGGCCGGAAGCTGAACAAGCTGCCGGTGCTCACCGGCAACGCCTTCGGCTTCATCGGCAACCGCATCTACGCGGCCTATCGGCGCCAATGCGAGTTCATGGTCGAGGAAGGCGCCTGGCCCGAGCAGGTCGATGCGGCCTTGCAGGCCTTCGGGTTCGCGATGGGGCCGTTCGCGGTCGCCGACCTGTCCGGGCTGGACATCGCGTGGCGCATGCGCCAGGCGCAGGCCGCCACGCGCGACCCGGCGGCGCGCTACGTGAACATCCCCGACCGGCTGTGCGAAGCCGGCCGGCTGGGCCGTAAGACCGGGGCCGGCTACTACGCCTACCCGGCCGGTGCCAGGCAGCCGCAGGTCGATCCGGCCGTGCACAGGCTGATCGAGGCCTGCCGGGCCGAGAAGGGCGTCGTCGCCCGCGCCGTCGGCGCCGACGAGATCGTGCGCCGTGCGCTGCTGGCGATCGTCAACGAAGCAGCCCTGCTGCTCGCCGAAGGCGTGGCCGGGCGCGCGACCGATGTCGACCTGGTGCTGGTCAACGGCTTCGGCTTTCCGCGCTGGGAAGGCGGCCCGGTGTTCTGGGCGCGCGAGCGCGCACGGACCTCACCTGCGGCGCTGGCGACACTGGCGGCGGACCTCGACGATCTGGCACGCTTCAGCGGCCCGGGCTTCGTGCGCGGCGACCTGCGCCATGTCCTGGCGGCGGGAGCGTGCGCATGACCGCCGTCGAGACCCTGGCCCGGTTCGCAGCCGGCTTCGCGAAGCTGCCGCTGCGGCCCGACGTGGCGCACGCGGCGCAGCGCGCCGTGATCGACTGGTTCGCGTCGGTCTACCCCGGGCTGGACATGGTGGCCGTGCAGCGTCTCGAGCAGGTGCTGGCCGACGATCTGGACCGCGGGCCGGCGCGCCTGGTCGGCAAAGGCCAGGGTCGACCGGCCACGGCGCGCGCCGCGGCGCTCCACAACGGCACGGCGGCGCACGCCGCGGAACTCGACGACAGCTTCCGCGATGCGATGGTCCACCCCGGCGCGGCCACCATCGCGGCCGCCCTGGCGATGGCGCAGGCGGTGGGCGCGACAGGCCCCGAGTTCCTGCGTGCGGTCGTGCTCGGCTACGAGCTGTCGACCCGCATCGGGGTGGTCATGGGTCGGCCGCACTACAGGTACTGGCACAACACCGGCACCATGGGCAGCTTCGGCGCCGCGGCGGCTGCGGCCAGCCTGCTGAGACTCGACGAGGCGGCGACGGCGCACGCACTGGCGATTGCCGCGACCTTCACCGCCGGGCTGCAGCAGGCGTTCCGCCTGGAGAGCATGGCCAAGCCGCTGCACGCGGGTCGCGCGGCCGAGGCCGGTGTGCTGGCCGCCCAGCTGGCCGGGCGCGGCATGCGCAGCTCGCTCGACGTGCTCGACGGTGAGGCCGGTCTCGGCCATGCGATGAGCACCGGGCCCGACTGGTCGACCGTCGGCCAGACGCTGGGGCAGGACTTCCACGTCGAGCGGCTGACCTTCAAGAACCACGTCGGCTGCGGGCACAACTTCCCCGCCATCGACGGCGCACTCGCGCTGCAGCGGCAGCATGGATTCACGCATGGCGACATCGAAGCGGTGCGGCTGGGCGTGTACCAGGCGACGCTGGACATCGCGCCCCATGTCGACCCGCAGGACGCCGAACAGGCCAGGTTCAGCCTGCACTACATGGTCGCCACGGCGCTGGTTCACGGCAGCGTGCGGCTGCGGGCCTTCGAGCCCGCGCGCCTGAACGACCCCGCCACGCGCGCGCTGATGGCGCGCATCGACAAGGCGCTCGATCCCGAGGTCGACGCCGCCTTCCCCGGCCGGCGCGGCGCGCGGGTGGCGATCTTCCTGCGCGACGGGCGGCAGTTCAGCCGCCTGCAGCCGGATCGCAAGGGTGACCCCGAACTGCCGTTGTCCGACGCCGACCTGGAGGGCAAGCTGATCGAACTGGCCTCGCCCGCGATCGGCGAGGGCGCCGTCCGGGCGCTGATCTCCCGAATCTGGTCGCTGCACGAACAACCCGTCCTGCCTTGATGCCCGGTCGAGGACTCCATGAGCCGTCACGCCTTCATCTGCGACGCCCTGCGCACCCCCTTCGGCCGCTACGGCGGCGCCTTGTCCTCGGTACGTGCCGACGACCTGGGCGCGATCCCGATCGCGGCGCTGATGGAGCGCAACCCGCGCGTGGACTGGCAGGCTGTCGGCGATGTGATCTTCGGCTGCGCCAACCAGGCCGGCGAGGACAACCGCAACGTCGCGCGCATGAGCACGCTGCTGGCCGGCCTGCCGGTGCAGGTGCCGGGCTCGACCGTCAACCGCCTGTGCGGCTCGGGCCTGGATGCGCTGGGCAGCGCGGCGCGCGCCATCCGCAGCGGCGAGGCGTCGCTGATGATCGCCGGCGGCGTCGAGAGCATGTCGCGCGCGCCCTTCGTGGTCGGCAAGGCCGAGACGGCGTTCTCGCGCAACGCGAGGATCGAGGACACGACGATCGGCTGGCGCTTCGTCAACAAGCTGATGAAGGAGCGCCATGGCGTCGACTCGATGCCCGAGACGGCCGAGAACGTGGCCGCCGAGTTCGGCATCGATCGCCAGGCGCAGGACCGTCTGGCGTTGGCCTCGCAGACCAAGGCCATCGCCGCGCAGAAGGCGGGCATCTTCGACGCCGAGATCACGCCGGTGACGATGCCGCAGAAGAAGGGCGAGCCGGTGGTCGTCGCGCACGACGAGCACCCGCGCCAGACCAGCCTGGAGGCGCTGGGCAAGCTCAGGGGCGTGGTGCGCCCTGATGGCACCGTGACCGCCGGCAACGCCTCCGGCGTCAACGACGGTGCCTGCGCTCTGCTGCTGGCCGACGAGACCGCCGCAGCCCGCCACGGGTTGACGCCGCGTGCGCGCGTGGTCGGCATGGCCACGGCCGGCGTGCCGCCGCGCATCATGGGCATCGGCCCGGCACCGGCCACGCGCAAGTTGCTGGCGCTGACCGGCCTGAGCCTGGCGCAGATGGACGTGATCGAGCTCAACGAGGCGTTCGCGGCGCAGGCCCTGGCGGTGCTGCGCGAGCTCGGGCTCGCCGACGACGACCCGCGCGTCAACCCCAACGGCGGTGCGATCGCGCTCGGCCACCCGCTGGGCGCCAGCGGCGCGCGTCTGGCGACGACGGCGGTGAACCATCTCCACCGCACCGGCGGCCGCTACGCGCTGTGCACGATGTGCATCGGTGTCGGCCAGGGCATCGCGGTGGTCGTCGAGCGGGTCTGACCGCCCTGCCGGTGCGGCCGGGCCAGGGACCGAACGCGATGCTGCCGGCGATGCCGGACAGAGCCAGACCTCCGGCAAGCTGCACGGCGGCCGTCGGCGCGAGCCGATGGACCAGCTTGCCGATGCGTGCGCGAGAGGCGCCGCGGGCCGCCACGTGGTCGCGCTGTCGGTCGATCGGGTGCCGATCGCGCAGCCGTCCCGCGTCGGCGACGGCGCGTGAGCAGCAGCATCCGCTGGGCGATGAACGTCCGCAGCAGCGCATGTCGCGGTCAACGGCGGGCTGCCGGACGGTACGCGCGACTGCGCGCCGCGCGTGCTCGACGCAGTGCGCGCCGCGGCGGAGCAGGCGCTCCGGACTGGAGGGTGGATGGCCTTTGACCGGCGAACCGGGGTCGATGGCCACCGGCCGCGCCTCGACGCCGCCTTCAGCCCGTGGGCCAGCGCCTGCCCGGCGGCCGAGCTCTCGAGCGTGATGCACGACGATGACACCTGCGCACAACGGGCCGAGCAGGACGCAGGCGCGGCCGATCGACGGCGCAATGCAGATCGCGATGCGGCGCGCTCGCGCGGCGGGATCCGCGCGTCGAAGGGGTCTGTGCCTTCGACCGTTCGAGGCGACACGCCCTCGCAGGTCCGCGCAGCGCATGCTGCAGACTCAAGGCTGCAGCGTCCGCCCAGCGGCCGCCGCCATCCGTGTCGGCGGCGCTGCAGGCACCGCCCAGGCCATGCGCGCGGCCGTGACCGCGGGCTGGCTCTTCGCAAGCAGTTCGCTGCGCCCCGGCTCGCCGATCGACACGACCGCGGAGACCTGCACCAGCGTCGTGAGCATCGCCGCGGTGGCGGCGAGCAGACGGCGGGCGACGGTGGGTGCGGGCGCCATGGCGGAGCGTCCGGTCGCCGGTGCGCCGACGCCGTCGGCGGGCGGCAGACCCGGCTCGGCGCCGCCCGCAGCGTTGCGGGGCCGGCCCGGGCCGCGCTGTGGATCATCGGGCGGCGTGACACGCGCGCCCGCTGCGACCGTCGTGTGCATAGGTTCGCCTGCGCCAGCGGCGCCAGCGGCGCCAGCCGCGACGGTCCCGGCACCGCCGGCGCGCAGCCAGAGTGCCTGCAGGCCGCGCAGGTTGATCATCGGCCGCCATGGCGGCGCATCGTCCACCAGTTCCAGCACCGGGAACCGGCGCAGCAGCAGGTCAAACGCCAGCTCGGCCTCCAGCCGCGCCAGCGGCGCCCCGACGCAGTAGTGCACGCCGCCACCGAAGGACAGCTGCGGGTTGGGGCTGCGGCGGAGGTCGAAGCGCCCTGGATCGTCGAACACCGCCGGGTCGTGGTTGGCGGCGCCGACCATGCAGTACAGCACCTCGCCGGCGGGCACCGTGACTTCGCCGATGGCCCACGGCTCGCGCGTGGTGCGCGCCACCATGTTGGTCGGGCTCTCGTAGCGCAGCATCTCCTCCACCGCCGAAGGCAGCAGAGCCGGCTCGCGCTTCAGCAGCGCCAGCTGGTCGGGATGGCGCAGCAGTGCCAGCAGGCCGTTGCCGAGCAGGTTGGTCGTCGTCTCGTGCCCGGCGATGAACAGCAGGATCAGGTTGGCGAGCAACGCGTCGTCGTCGAACCCGGGGTCGTCGCGCTGGGCGGCGATCATGCGGTCGAGCACGGTGTTCCCTGGGTGAGCGCGGCGGCGTGCGACCTGCGTCTGCAGGAAGGCGGTGAGTTCGGCGACCGCGCGTGCGCCGTCGGCGCGCGCCTGGCGGGTGGCCAGCGGCTCGACGACCAGCGACGCGGCGTCGGACCACGCCTTGGCCTGCTCGACGTCGCCGCCTTCGACCCCGAGCAGGTCGCAGATGACGCGGATCGGCAGTTGCTGCGCGAAGCTGCGCATGAAGTCGAACGGCACACCGCCATCGGCCGGCAGCGCATCGAGCAGCGCATGCGTGGTGGCGGTGATCGACTCGCGCAGCTGGCGCGTCGACGCCGGCGTGAAGGCGGCGGCCACCACGCGCCGCAGCCGGGTGTGCACCGGCGGGTCGTTGAACAGCATGAAGCGCTCGGCCGCCTGCTCCAGCGCCGAGTCGGCGACGAAGGGGCGCAGCTTCGCGTAGCCGCTGCTGAGCCGCGGGTCGCGGCTCAGACGGTTCGACTGCATCGCTGCCCGGCAGTCCGCATGGCCGAGCAGCAGCCACAGGCCCATCGTGTCGCGGTGCACGCGGCCACGCTGGCGCAGCCTTTGCGCCATCGCGCGCGGTTGGGTCAGCCAGCCCGGTTCGCGCAGGTCCACCGGTTCACGGGGCAGCGTCGGGCAGGCGGGTTCGGCGTCGGCCCCGGCGTCATCGTGGGGGGCACAGGCTCGGGAGGTCTGCGACGTGAGCATCGGCGGGCTCCTTCCAGGGCGGGCCCGGGATCGACCCGCGTGGAAGGCATCGTCGCCCGCCGGGCGGGGCGCGCGATAGACGGTGGACTACGGTAGCCCTGCCGCGCCGGCGCCTGGCGGCTACGGTAGCAGGGCGCGGACTACGGCAGCAGCCGCCACTGGTGCGCGCGGCTCACCGCCTCGGAGCGGTTGCGCGCCCCGAGCGCGGCCAGGGTGCGCGCGACATGCATCTCCACCGTGCGCGGGCTGAGCTGCAACACGCGCGCAATGGCCTTGTCGCTCAGGCCACTCGCCACATGGGCGAGCACCTCGCGCTGGCGCTCGGTGAGCCGGGGCGCCGGCGGCGGCGCGCCGGGTTGGCCGGTGGCAGCCTCCGCGCGGTCCAGCGCGGCGAGGAACTGCGACATCTCGTGCTGCAGCATCGGCCAGCCGGGGTCGGTGGCCAGCGGCAGGTGGTTGCTGCCCGGCACGCTGACCCAGCGCGCAGCCGGGATCAGCGACGCCACCAGCTCGCCCTCGCGCGGCAGGATCAGCCGGTCGCCGCTGACATGCAGCACCAGCGTCGGGCAGCGCACGAGCGGCGCGTCGACACGCGCGTCGAGCTCGTAGAACGCCTTCATGTAGCGTGCCGCCATCGGGCCGCTGACGCTGTGGCGGTGCAGCGCGTCGTAGTCGTCGAGCAGGTCGGCCGGCGCGTCGGGCAGCAGACGGGCCGAGAACAGGCGCCTGAACGCCCCCGAATCGTGCCCCCAGCCGAGTTCGGCGATGCGGATCATCTCGCCGAAGACGGCCTGCGATCGCGGCGACAGGCCCTGGTGGTACACGCCGCGCACGAAGGCCGCGTACAGCAGCAGACCGCGCACGCGCTCGGGGTGGCGCGCGGCGTAGCGGATGGCGATCGCCGCCCCCTGCGAGATGCCCAGCAGCACGAAACGCGGCTCGCCGCTGGCGTCGGCCACCGCCTCCAGGTCGCGCAGCCAGGCGTCGAGCGAGATGTCGTCGATCTCGCGGTCCGACAGGCCGCAGCCGCGGGCGTCGTACCACAGCACGGCGTGCGTTCGCGTCAGGTGGTCGAGCCAATGGCGCGACGAGCGCAGCGCGGCGTCGGCCTGCACGTTGCCGAGCCAGTTGGCCGCCTTGACGATCAGCGGCCCCTGGCCGAGCGTGCGCAGCGCGAGCCGCACGCCGTCGGCCGTCGTGCAGTAGCGCAGGCCTTCGATCTCGGCACCCATGGCGGGTCGCGGGCGGCGCGCCGGGCGGTCAGCTCCGCGCTCGCGCCGTGCGACGGCGCATCGGCAGCCTGGTCGCGCCGGCGCCCATGTTCACCTGCTGGCCGCCAGCCCCAGCCGCTCGATCAGCGCCTTGTCGCGCGCGAAGGTCTCGGCGGCCCATTTCGCGTAGTCGGGGCCATTGCGGTACCACACCGCCTGGTTGAGCTGGTCGAGCACCTGCATGTGGCGCGGGTCGTCCAGCGCCTTGCGGAAGGCGTCGTGCAGCCGCTGCACCACCGCCGGGTCCATGCCGCGCGGGCCGACCAGGCCGTAGGGCGACTCCGACACCACGCCGTAGCCGAGATCCTTGGCCGTCGGCACGTCCGGCCAGCGTCTGGTGCGCTGCTCGCCGAAGGTCAGCAGCAGCCGCATCTGGCCGGCGTCGACGAACTTGTCCCAGCCGGTGGCGTCGCTCTGCGCCATCACATGGCCGCCGAGCAGCGCCTGCTGCAGGTCGGCGTTGCCCTTGAACGGCACATGCGTCAGCTTGACGCCGGCGCGCTCGGCGATCTCCTCCATCAGCAGGTGGGGGCTGGTGCCGACCCCGGTCGAGCCGTAATCGATCTTGCCCGGCTCCTTGCGCGCGGCCTCGATGTAGTCGTTGAAGGTCTTGAACGGCGAGTCGGCGCGCACCGTGAAGCCGAAGGTGTAGCCCGACAGGCCAACGATGAACGTGAAGTCGTTCAGCGGGTGCCAGGGCACGTTCTGCATGTGCGGCACGCGCAGCATGCCCATCGGGAACTGCGAGATCGTGTAGCCGTCGGGCGCGGCGCGCGCGATCTGGCTCGGGCCCAGCGTGCCGCCGGCGCCGGGGCGGTTGCTGACGACGATGTTCTGGCCCAGGATCTCGCCGGCGATCTCGGCCAGCGTGCGCAGGTGGCGGTCGGTCGAGCCGCCGGCCGGCCACGGCAAGACGAGAGTGATCGGCCGGGTCGGGAAAGCCTGGCCGAAGCAGGCCAGCGGCGCCGCCAGCGCGGCGCCGGCGGCGCCGGCCAGCAGCCGGCGGCGGGAGAGTGGGAGGTTCATGGTCGTCTCCTGGTGCATGGCCCGCGGGCGGGGCCTGGTTGCGGCGGGCGGGCCTTCATGGCCCGGCCGCGCCGCCCGGCGCTGCCGCCCGGTCCTCGATCGCCTGCAGCTCGCGCCACAGGATCTTGCCCGACGCCGACTTCGGCAGCGCGGCCACGATCTGCACGATGCGCGGGCTCTTGTAGGCCGCCATGTGTGCATGCGCCCAGTCGACGATCTGCTGCGCAGTCACGTCGTGCCCCGGGCACAGCACGACCAGCGCCTTGACCGTCTCGCCGCGCCGGGCGTCGCGCGCGCCGATCACGCAGGCCTCCTGGATCGCCGGATGCTGGTACAGCATGGCCTCGACCTCGGCCGGCCAGACCTTGTAGCCCGAGGCGTTGATCATGCGCTTCAGGCGGTCGGTCATGAAGAAGTAGCCTTCGTCGTCGACCCGCGCGAGGTCGCCGGTGCGCAGGAAGCGCTTGCCGTCGATCTCGACGAAGGCCGCGACGTTGGCCTCGTCGTGGCGCCAGTAGCCCTGCATCAGCTGCGGGCCGTGCACGACGATCTCGCCGCTCTCGCCGGCTGGCAGTTCGGCCAGCGTCTCGGGGTCGACGATGCGGGCGTCGACGTCGAACACCGGGATGCCCAGGCACTGCGGCTTGGGCCGCTGCGGCGGGTTGATGTGGGTCGCGGCCATGGTCTCGGACATGCCGTAGCCTTCGACGAACGGCAGCCCGATGCGTTCCTCCAGGCGGCGCGCCACCGCCTCCGGCATCGCCGCGCCGCCGCCGCGGATGACCTGCAGGCTCGTGAGGTCCAGGCCGTCCAGCCCCGGATGGGCGAGGAAGTCGACCAGCATCGCGGTGATCGTCTGCCAGGTGTCGACGCGCCAGCGCTGGATGCACGCCGCGGCCACGTCGCGGTCCCAGCGCGCCAGCACCACCATCGTCGCGCCGGCGTAGATCGGCCCGTGCAGGCTGCCGGTCATGCCGGTGACGTGGAAGAAAGGCAGCGCCGACAGGTAGACCGCGTCCTGCTGGCGCGCGAACCAGACGACGCCGCCGACCACCGTGCTCGTCACGCTGCGGTGGGTGTGCACGCAGCCCTTGGGGGCGCCGGTGGTACCCGAGGTGTAGGGCATCACGCAGGGGTCGTCGGGGCCGACCGCGACCGGCCCCGGGGCCAGGCCGGCCGCGATCGCGTCCTGCCACGCCACCATGCCCGGCCGCGCCGGCAGCTCGCGCGGCGCGGCGACGAAGTCGGGCACGCGCAGGTCGCTCGGCTGCCGCAGGTGGTCGCTGTAGGTCGCGACGATGAGGTCCTGCAGGCCGGCGCCGGGTGCCGCGCGCAGCAGCGGCAGCATGTGCGGCAGCAGGTCCTGGGCGACGACGGCGGTGTGCGCCTGCGCGTCGCCCGCGATGTGGCGCAGTTCGTCGCCCAGGTTCATCGGGTTGACCGGCACCACCACCGCCCCCGCGCGAACGATGGCGTAGAACGCGATCACCCATTGCGGGCTGTTCTGCAGGTCCAGCAGCACGCGGTCGCCGCGCCGCACGCCGCAGACCTGCTGCAGGTGGCCGGCCAGGCGATCGGCCTCGTCCTTCAACGCGGCGAAGCCGAGCACCGAGTCGTAGAAGACGATGGCGGGCTTGTCGGGGTAGCGCGCGGCCGACACCTCGAGGTTGTGGAACAAGCTGGTCTGGGGCAGCGTCAGGTGGCGCGGCCTGGCCGGCGGCCAGTGGCGGAAGTGGCGGCCGTGCAGGAGCGGCTCGTCGGGCGACATCGCGGCATTGTTGGTCGCCTCGGGCAGCCCTGCAACCCGGTGCAGTCCGCACCGCCACCGCATCGGGGTAGCCTCGCGGCATGCCGCAATCGCACGCAGCAGCCATGCCGGCCGCCACCCGCGACGACGCGCGCGAGGTCGAGGTCGTCATCGAGGTACCGCGTGGCAGCTTCCTCAAGCGCGACGCCGGCGGGCGCGTGCGATTCGTCTCGCCGCTGCCCTGCCCGTACAACTACGGCGCCGTCCCGGCCATGCTGGGGCTGGAGGGCGACCTGCTCGATGCGCTGGTGCTCGGCCCGCGGCTGCGGCTCGGCACGCGGCTGCGTGTCAGGGCCTGGGCAGCGGTGACGCTGGCCGACCGCGGCCTGATCGACGACAAGCTGATTTGCAGCGCGCAGCCGCCGAGCGTGGCCGAAATCGCCGGCGTGCTGCGCTTCTTCCGCTTCTACGCCGTCTGCAAGGGCTTGTACAACGGCCTGCGGCGGCGCCCCGGGCGCAACGCCTGCGACGGCCTGATCGAAGCCCGCGCCGCGCTGGCCCGCGCGCTGCCGCTGCCGCCCGGCTGGCGTGGCCCGCAGGTGCCGTACTGAAGCGGCAGCCTGCTGCCGATGCTCTCGCGGATACGCCGGGCCGCCCCACGTTTGCTCGACTCCCACGGGGGCGGGCTGGGCGAAGCCCCGCCCTGGGGGCGCTCAGACCCGCACGACGGTGCGCCCGCGCGTCTGCCCAGCCATGATGCGCTCGGCCACCGCCGGCGCGTCGGCGAGTGCGACCTCGGTGGTCATGCGCTCCAGCAGCGCCGGGTCGAGGTCGCGCGCCAGCCGTGCCCAGGCCTGCTCGCGCCGCGCGTGCGGCGCCATCACGCTGTCGACGCCGGCCAGCGTGACGCCGCGCAGGATGAAGGGCGCGACGCTGGCCGGCAGGTCCATGCCCTGCGCCAGGCCGCAGGCGGCGACGACACCACCGTAGCGCGTCTGCGCCAGCGCGTTGGCCAGCGTGTGGCTGCCGACGGCGTCGACCACGCCGGCCCAGCGCTCCTTCTGCAGCGGCTTGCCCGCGGCAGCCAGCTCGGCGCGGTCGATCACCGCGGCCGCACCGAGCGCTTGGAGGTACTCGGCCTCGTGCGGCTTCCCGCTGGCGGCGATCACCCGGTGCCCGAGGCGCGCCAGCAGCGCGATGGCGACGCTGCCGACGCCGCCGGTGGCACCGGTGACAAGCAGTTCTCCATCGCCCGGCTGCACGCCATGCGCCTCCAGCGCCATCACGCACAGCATCGCGGTGTAGCCGGCGGTGCCGATGGCCATCGCCTGGCGCGGCGTGAACGCGGCCGGCAGCCGCACCAGCCACTCGCCCTTGAGCCGCGCCCGCTCGGCCAGGCAGCCCCAGTGCGTCTCGCCGACGCCCCAGCCGTTGAGCACGAAGGCATCGCCCGCCCTCCAGTCCGGGTGGCTGCTCGCCAGCACCGTGCCGGCGCCGTCGATGCCGGGCACCATCGGCCACTTGCGCACCACCGGGCCCTTGTTCGTCAGCGCCAGCGCGTCCTTGTAGTTCAGCGTCGAGTAGGCCGGCTGCACCAGCACGTCGGCCACGTCGTTGCCGGGCAGGCGCGCCTCGTCGAGCTCGGCCAGCGTGCAGCTGAAGCAGCCTTCGGGCTTGTCGAGCAGCAGGGCCTTGAACATCGGGGGTCTCCTCCGTGGCGTGGGTGGCACAGTGCAGGCGACGCGGCGTTGACAGATGCGTTGCTGCGCAACTATTGTGCCGTGCTGAAGAAGTCCATCCCGCATGCGACGAGCCGCCAACCCTCCGCACCTCGCGCCGGCCTTGCTGGCCGCGGTGCTGGCGTGCAGCGCGCCGGCGGCCTCGGCGTCCGAAGCGGGCGACCCTCTCCTGTCCCTGCTGCAGGCGCGCGGGGTCGTCGCCGCGCCGGCATCGATGCCGGCGCCGCGCGACGCCGCAGCCGAGCTCGTGCTGGCGGCGATGAACTTCCTCGACATCCAGTACCGCTTCGGTGGCAGCGACTCCGGCACCGGCTTCGACTGCAGCGGTTTCACGCGCCACGTGGTCGAGACCGCGCTCGGCCTGACCCTGCCGCGGCGCGCCGACGAGCAGGCGCGTGCGCCGGCCGTGCAAGCCGTGCGGCGAGAGCAGCTGCAGCCGGGCGACCTGGTGTTCTTCAACACCTTGCGGCGCGCGTTCTCGCACGTCGGGCTGTACATCGGCGACGGGCGCTTCGTGCACGCACCGCGCACCGGCGCGCAGGTGCGCGTCGAGAGCATGCGCACGCCCTACTGGGCGACCCGCTTCGACGGGGCGCGCCGCGTGGCGGTGGCCCCGCAGGATGCCACGGCCGCAGTACCGCGCCCTGACCTCGTCGGCGGCGCGATCTTCGACGGACCGGTCTCGCCGCACTGACGGACCACGGCACAATCGTGCCGAGGTCGTTGGTTGGCATGGGCGAAAACATCATCCCGCTGGTCGATGCGCGCGTGGCCGCGACGGTGCCGCGCATCCCGGCGCGGCTGACGCCGCCCGCCGGGCTGCTCGCCGACAGGCTCGGCCGGCCGCTGCGCGACCTGCGCATCTCGGTCACCGACCGCTGCAACTTCCGCTGCAGCTACTGCATGCCGAAGGACGTCTTCGACCGCCACTACCGCTTCCTGCCGCACGCCGAGCTGCTGAGCTTCGAGGAGATCACCCGGCTGGCGCGCGTCTTCGTCGCCCACGGCGTGCACAAGCTGCGCCTGACCGGCGGCGAGCCGCTGCTGCGCCGCAACGTCGAGACGCTGGTCGGCCTGCTGGCGGCGCTGCGCACGCCGGAGGGCGAGCCGCTGGACATCACGCTGACGACCAACGGCAGCCTGCTGGAACGCAAGGCGGCGGCGCTGAAGGCGGCCGGCCTGCAGCGCGTGACGGTCAGCATCGACGCCCTCGACGACGCCGTCTTCCGCGCGATGAACGACGTCGACTTCCCGGTCGCCGACGTGCTGCGCGGCATCGAGGCGGCGCAGCGCGCCGGGCTGGCGCCGATCAAGCTCAACATGGTCGTCAAGCGCGGCACCAACGAGCACGAGATCGTGCCGCTGGCGCGCCACGTGCGCGAGCGCTTCGGGCCCGGCGTGGTGCTGCGCTTCATCGAGTACATGGACGTCGGCGCCACCAACGGCTGGCGCATGGACGAGGTGCTGCCGTCGGCCGAGGTGGTGGCGCGGCTGGGTGCGGTGTTCCCGCTCGAGCCGCTGGCGCCGAGCGCGCCAGGCGAGACCGCCGAGCGCTGGCGCTACCGTGACGGCAGCGGCGAGGTCGGCGTCATCTCGAGCGTCACCCAGGCCTTCTGCCGCGACTGCAACCGGGCCCGGCTGTCGACCGAAGGCAAGCTGTTCCTGTGCCTGTTCGCGTCGCGCGGCCACGACCTGCGCGCGCTGCTGCGCGGCGGCGCGAGCGACGCCGAACTGGCGGCCGTGGTCGCCGACATCTGGGCCGACCGCGACGACCGCTACTCGGAGCTGCGCGGGCTGCAGCAGGGCACTGCGGGCAGCGGCGAGCGGCGGGTGGAGATGCACTACATCGGGGGCTGACCGAGGGTGGTGCTCATGTGGCGGGGTGTGGGCTCGACGGTGGTGGCGACGCGGCAGGGTGGCTTCCAGGCGCCCGAATGAAGCCAGCGGTCCCTGTCGCGAGAGGTCCTTCCCGCGCGACGATGTCGGCTCGACCCGGAGTGCGCTCGCGGCGTCGCAGAGTGGCGAGCCCACGCCGGAACCAGCCTGAATGAGCAACCCGCCCGATCCGGTCACCCTGGCCCTGACCGGTGCGCTGCCGTCGGTGCTGCT
>JRYF01002398.1_pt1 | contig 14322 bp, 13 predicted proteins | sample 235331 | NCBI WGS metagenome assembly JRYF01 (sample SAMN03074217, study PRJNA261475) | activated sludge metagenome | biome: Wastewater Treatment Plant; feature: Wastewater; material: Activated sludge; isolation source: activated biomass of a wastewater treatment plant treating hydrocarbon... ...
TCCAGCCATCCAGCCATCCAAACCTCAAAGCCCCTCCAGGCAATCGAATTGCCGTTTGAAAAAATCCAGTTCGTAAACAGGAAAATCCTCCTGCACAAGGCTCCACCGAACGCGTACACTGTCCAATTCACCGTTGCGGAGCTGTTTTTCGTCTTTTGCACCTATTATATATATGCCTCTGTAAACAAAGGCCCTCGCAACGGGATGCCATTGGCCGGGGTCGTCGTTGCTGTTGAACAATCGGACGATGTTTCTGTCCAGTAGTACCAGTTCGAGCAGGTCATGCTGCTTGAAATGCCCGAAAATCTGGGGCGCTTTTTCCGTGGCTATGTGGACTTCCAAAGTGAACAACTGCAGACCGCCCGATATGCGGGTCAGATATCCTTTGCCGGTGATAAAATCCCCTTGTTGGAACTGGGTCAACAAACTTTTATCGGTTCGGGTGAAGATTGTTTCAGGCATCAGTTCACGACGCATGTTCCCGGAGGGGTCTTTGCCGAAATAGCTTGCCTGGCAGGGTAGGGCAGGGGGCCTCAGCATTACATCGGAAGCAGGGTCGTATTGTTTGTGATTTTTGGATGCGGTTGTGTTGCCCTTATTTTTTGAATTTGCGGTTGCCTCAATGGGTGGGTTTGTTTCCTTTTCCCACTCCTTGATTTTTCTGTCGTACAGTTCAGGTGGAGTGTGTAGCAGTTGTCCCAACAACTGGGTCTTGCTTTTGGCCCGCCGATAGTCACCCACCAGCTTTTCGTGCAATTCGCCGGCGCTTTTGAGGCGGCTTTCGAGCAGTATGAGATTTTGAGCAGGCAGCGAGCCTGGATTCCGGTGCAGTTCTTCCAACTCCTGCGACAGGGCAACCATGTCCAGCCTTACCCTTACCAACTCCAGCGCCAGAAGGTTTTCCTGTTTTTCCGCTTCTTGATATTGCATCCTGTTTTCGAGCAAACGTTCGTCGGTCGGCGAGAAGAGGCCTTTTTTTTCTTGCAGTTTGGGGTCGTCGTTTTCTTCATCAAAGTAATGCCATGTACCATCTGGATAAACCACGATCATGCGCCCATCCTCGTTGCGGACGACCTCTTGCGCCTGGCTTGCCTGTGCAAGGCAGACCAGCATTGCCAACAGGAGCGGTAATCGGTTTTTCAACAGCGAATGCGGTTTGTTGACTGTATTTTTGTGGCCGCCGTAAAAATTCAGGCATCTTTACGGCGAAATGGCCTCGTGCAAAAATAGGACAGGATGATGGGTTGGCGAGATGCCGGGCCGTTCTTTTGTAAAATTAGTTTCGCATGTATCTACTCGGCATCGGGTTTCTTTCTGTCAGTATCTGGGACGTACTCGACGTGCTGATAGTCGGCTACCTGATCTATCGTGTCTATCAGTTGTTACGGGGGAGCATAGCCTTCAACATTTTTGTTGGCGTGGTGATGTTGTATTTGGTGGGGTGGCTGGTCAGTTTGTTGAAAATGGACTTGCTCTCCAGCATTCTCAACCAGTTCATCAGCGTTGGATTCATCATTATCATCATCATATTTCAGCCGGAGGTGCGGCGGTTTTTGTTGTTGCTCGGCAATACCACCCTGGGCGGCAAGACCAATTTGCTGAGCCGTTGGCTGGCCCGCAGCATGTCCGTCAGGGAGGAACAAGTCCAGTCTTTTCAGCAGGAAATAAAATCTGCTGCGTTGCGCCTGAGCAAGGAAAAAACAGGGGCACTCATCGTTTTTTCAAAAAACCTCGAAGTGGATGCCATTGGCCATTCCGCCGTAACGCTCGATGCGAACATCAGCCAATTGCTGCTGGTGAGCATTTTTCAAAAAGAAAGCCCCCTGCACGATGGGGCCGTGGTGGTGGGCAAAGGGAAAATACTGGCTGCCGGCTGCATCCTGCCCGTTTCGGAAAGCGAGCAGTTGCCGCCCTCCGCCGGCCTGCGCCACAGGGCCGGCCTCGGGGTTGCGGAACGCACCAATGCCGCAGCGCTCATCGTATCGGAGGAAACCGGTTCCATCAGTTATGCCGAAAACGGGAAAATCGAATTTGCCATTTCCGAAAACCGCCTGAACGAGGTGGTCTTTTCCTTGCAGGTCTGACGCTGATTTTCCTCGTATTTACACTGATTCCAAATTTTATATCCCGCTTTACCTGCTTGCCGAAATTCCTACCTTTGCCTCCGACACTGCACTACTGAATAATCAACCAAAATTTGTAACTGTTTAGGAGGGTGGGGAGTGGAGGGAGAAAAAATTTCATTTTTTCCCCCTCCTCCCTCATTTTTGGGGTGTTTTTGGGGGAAAATTTTCAATTTTCTCCCAAAAACACCCCCTCTTAAGTAGTTGCCAAAATTTCAAGAACAATGCAAGAAGTACAGGAATACATCACGAAAAACAAGCAGCGTTTCCTCGACGAACTGTTCGAAATGCTGCGCATCCCCTCCATCAGCGCCGACCCTGCACACAAGCCCGACGTGCTGCGTTGCGCCGAGTTTGTGGCACAAAGCCTCCGGGATGCCGGATGCGACGTGGTGGAGGTTTGCCCCACCAGCCACAAAAAAGACGGAAAAGTCCAGGAAGGCAATCCCATTATTTATGGTGAAAAGATCGTGGACAAAAAACTGCCCACCGTGCTCGTATATGGCCATTACGACGTGCAGCCGCCCGACCCGCTCGACCTGTGGGATTCCCCCCCATTTGAACCGGTGGTGAAAAAGACCAAAATCCACCCTCAAGGTGCCATTTTTGCAAGAGGCTCCTGCGACGACAAAGGCCAAACCTATATGCACGTAAAAGCCTTTGAGGCCATGGTGAAAACGGGCAACCTGCCATGCAACGTAAAGTTTTGCATTGAAGGGGAGGAGGAAGTCGGTTCGCCCAGTTTCCATCCTTTTGTTGAAAAAAACAAGAAAAAACTCGCCTGCGATGTTGTGCTGTGTTCCGACACATCCATCATTGCCAACGACATTCCCAGCATCACGACCGGGGTACGGGGGCTGGCCTATCTTCAGGTGGAGGTCACCGGCCCCAACAGGGACCTTCACTCCGGCGTGTACGGTGGAGCAGTTGCCAATCCCGCCAATGTGCTCGCCGGCATGATCGCCAAGTTGATTGACAAGAATGGCCACATCACCATTCCTGGCTTCTACGACGATGTGCAGGAGGTGGGCAAAAAGGAACGGGCAGCCATGGCAAAAGAACCCTTTGACCTGGAGCGCTACAAAGAGGACCTGGCCATCGCCGATGTGCAGGGCGAGAAAGGCTACTCCACCAACGAACGCACTTCCATCAGGCCATCCCTCGACGTGAACGGCATCTGGAGCGGCTACACGGGCGAAGGCACCAAAACGGTGTTGCCCGCCAAAGCATTTGCCAAGATTTCCATGCGGCTCGTGCCGCACCAGCGCCCGGAGAAGGTCTATGACCTGTTCGAGGATTATTTCAAATCGCTCGCTCCTCCTTCCGTAAGTGTCAAAGTCATCAGGATGCACGGCGGCACCCCCGGCGTTACCCCCACCGACACACCGGAGTACAGGGCTGCCCACTTGGCCATGACCACTACTTTCGGGAAAGAACCCATCCCCAAAAGGGAAGGTGGCTACATTCCCATCGTAGCCTTATTTAAAGATGTGCTGGGCAAGGACAGTATCCTGATCGGTTTTGGTCTTAATAGCGATGCCATCCATTCGCCCAACGAGCATTATGGCCTTTTCAATTTTTACAAAGGCATCGAAACCATACCTTATTATTATAGCAACTATGTGGCGCTGAAAAAGGGTGACAAATAATGCTGAGTCCACTCTGAGAAGTCAGTACAACAGAAAAAAACAAGCAGATAGAGAATTTTATTTGAAAGAAAATTTTTTTAAAAAATTTTCTTTCAAATAAAATTCTCTCCCTAATTATTCTTCTGCCCGTGCAATATACTACAACTTGAAATGACTTTTCGGGGTGGTCTCTATACTCGATTGGACAAGCTGACAAATTGTCCCTCTTTTTTGAAAAGACCCGGAAAATATGGCTGCCCAACAGGGCGAGGCCTGCCTATTTTGCAAGTATCAATGCGTGGTATGTGCTTTGAGGACTTCTGTTGAAAACTTGGGGGATCGCAGGACCTATCTTCTGTTTTTCCCCCGTTAAAAATGCCTCGTCATGTTCAATTTCAAGAAACAAGTCATCGAACGCAGCCACGAAAAGCCCGTGCTCGTGGATTTCTGGGCACCCTGGTGCGGCCCGTGCCGGGTACTTGGTCCCGTTCTCGAACAATTGGCAACGGAACAGCACGACCGTTGGGAGTTGGTGAAAATCAATACCGAAGAATTTCCCGAACTCGCTGAAACTTATGGCATCAGGAGCATACCCAACGTGAAACTGTTCCACAAAGGAGCGGTCGTCAACGAGTTTGCGGGGGCATTGCCCCGCCACCAAATCGAAAAGTGGCTGGATGCCAATATTCCCGATCCCAGCGAAACGGAACTGCGCAACTTACTCGAAAGTGCAACGGCCCCCGAAGCAGAGGAAAAACTACGGCATTATGTGGCGGCACACCCCGACAAAAAAGAGGCGAAAGTGGCCTTGGCCAAACATGTCGTCCTCCACAAACCGGACGAAGCCGTTGCGCTTGTTTCCGACATCCACGTGGCAGAGCCGCTCCACGACGATGCCGAGGACGTGCGCACACTGGCCAACCTGACCCAACTGCAAACGGCAAACGGCAGCCCCGCAGGGGCCAAACTCGCCGAAGCCAAAGTCGCATTGGAAAGCAGCGATCCCGAAACGGCCATCCAGAAAATCATCGAAGCCACGATTGCCGACAAACATTATCACGGCGATTTGCCCAGACGCACTGCCATCGCACTCTTCCGCCTTTGGGGCGATGAACATGAACTTACCCGCAAATACAGGCGGCGGTTTGATATGGCGCTTTACTAATGATATGGGTGAATGACCTCAATGACTGATGACTTTCAACGATGTTTATTCATCATTACCAGAACAGAGCAATTGGGTGATTTCGATTCATCCGGTATTTCTCGTTCAATCAATACCTAATATTAATGCACAAAATCACTTTCTTTTTTCTCGCAACTATGCTGCTTGCTGCATGTGGTTCCGACACACCCCCTCCCACAGAACTGCTGGGCAATTGGCGCGGCGCTGCCTGGATGGTGGAGGGAACCCTCACCGATAGGGATGCCGGGGCCGTGCTTTTCCGTTTTGATGATCAATATAACTACGAGGCCAGCTACGGCGATCAGGAAGAAGCTGGCACGTACAGTGTGGAGGGCGACAAGCTCTACACCAACGCTGCCGGGCAAATGAAGAAAATGGTGAAAATCGTCAAGCTCACCGCCGACACCCTCGAAATGGAAATGAACCGGGCCGGCACAAAGGAAAATCTGGTACTCGTAAGGGAATGATAATGTTGCGGGCAACGGTTTCAAGTGTCCAGATTTCCGAAGTCTTGGAGACTTCGGAAATCAGATAGCAGCCTGAGAGCCAGATTTCTGAAACCTTGGAGACTTGTGGAATCAGGATCCAATCGCAAATCCAACACATTTCATGCGCATCATCTTCATGGGGACACCCGAATTTGCCGTCCCCTCGCTGGAAATTTTGGTTGAAAACGGCTACCAGGTCGTGGCGGTGGTCACGGCTACCGACAAATGGGGCGGTCGTGGTGGCAAGCAACTGCTGGAATCGGCGGTAAAAAAAGCAGCCCTGTCGAAAGGGATACCCGTCCTGCAACCTGCCAATCTGAAATCCCCGGAATTTTTGGAAACATTGCGAAGCTACCGTGCCGATTTACAGGTAGTAGTGGCCTTCCGCATGTTGCCGGAGGCGGTGTGGGCGATGCCGGCCATCGGCACGTTTAACCTGCACGGCTCGCTCTTGCCCAAATACAGGGGGGCCGCACCCATCAATTGGGCCGTCATCAACGGCGAGCAGGAAACGGGCGCAACGACTTTTTTCATCAAACACGAGATTGATACGGGCGATATTTTATTTCAAAAAAAGATGCCCATTGGCGAGAACGAAACGGCGGGTGAAGTTCACGACCGCATGATGCACCTTGGTGCGCAGTTGGTGCTGGAAACTGTGCAGGCAATCGAGAAGGGGGACTACATTTTACAAAAACAAGATGAGACACAGGCATGTAAAGCCCCCAAGATTTTCCATGAAACCTGTGAGATAGACTTCAACCAGGATGCTGGGCAAGTGCATAATTTCATCAGGGGCATGAGTCCCGTGCCCGGTGCATGGGCCAACCTGCATTGGTCAGCCGACAGTGGGCAGTCCCGTTATGAAGGGGAGGTCGTCAAAATTTTCAGAACGGTGGTCAGTAAAACTCCTCACCATTACGCACCCGGCGAGTTCGTTGCCGAAGGCCGCAAAAACCTGTTGGTTGCCACAGCGGACGGCTTCGTTGAAATCCTCGAATTGCAGGCTCCGGGGCGCAGAAAGATGGATGCGGTCAGCTTCCTTAACGGGCTGCAATCCTGACTTCCCTTTTCTCCACGTACTGGCCGTTTGCCAGCCAATTTTTGAATTTTTCTGCCCGCTTTTTCCAGGTCAAATGGGTGGAAGTGACGCTTGCATTGTCAGAAAGCCTTTGTTGCAACTGCACGTCGTCGAGCAGTTGGGCGATGAGCCGGGCATTTTGAACAGGGTTGTCTGGCTCCACCAGCAAGGCATTTTCATTGTGGGACAGCAACTCCCGCATATCGGGTTGGTCGGGGGCCACGATGGGCCTTGCGGCAGCGAGGTAGGGGAAAAGTTTGAAGGGCAGCACGGTTTTGCCATATTTTTCGAGCGGTGCCGAGGCAGGAGGTATGATGAGCACATCGGCAGCGTAGAGGTATTTCGAGACTTGTGAAATAGGCTGCCGGCCTGTGAGCACCACATTTTCAACGGACAAGGAGGCTGCGTAACCGCCCAGCCGCTCGACATCCTCCGGCGTGCCTCCGACGAGCAGGAAAATGGCATCCGGCAGCATGGCGGCCAAGTCCACCAAACATTCGATGGACTTGTTTTTCTGCATATTGCCCGTATAGACGACGTACTTGGCCGAGGTGGCCAGCTTCAGTTCTTTCCTTGCCGCTTCTTTGCTCAGCAAGGGGAGCATATCGGCGTTGTCGTACCCATTGTGCAATACCAGCAGTTTTTCTTTTGGGAAACCCGCCCGCTGCATGGAAGCAGCAGCGAGTTTGCTGTGCAGCACCATGCCTGCAAATTTTCCAGAGACGGATTTTTTGGCCAGCCACCGCATTATTTTGGGGTTTTCGTCGCCAAGAAGGCGATAGGTCTCGAACATGAATTTTTTCCCGAACAAAAAAGCAAGCAACGCTGCGAACTTGTTGCGGGTGTAAATGAGGTCAACCTGTTTGTCGAAAAGGACGAGCAAGGTGGCCGTGAGCGAGTGGAAAAACTTTTCGAGCCGCAGATTGGAAGCCGGTATTCCCCGGAGTACCCGGATGGGCAGTCCCGGTGCGACATTGTAATACTTATAGATTGAGTCGGCGAGGTCAGTTTTTTTTGAAAAATATGTTTTCAACTGTGCGGGAATGATCAGTTCCACGGAAATGCCAGCGGCATGGAGGGCAGTGGCGTTTTTGATGATTTGCTGGGTATTGGTGTCGTGATGGGGGTAGCGCTCGCTGGAAATGATCGCTATCCGAGGGTATCCGTCCTTGTGGTTGTTAGGTCTCTTGTCCGACATGCAATACCTGATTTCACGTAACTTGATTATGTCATACGGCGCATTTTCGCCGCCGCATAATGAGCCTGCAACGAAAAAGCGAACACAAAGAACGCCATGATGGCAATATATCCAAGCGCCATGGGCAGTTGCCCAACAATGGCCAACAAGAAGAACACGAGGGCGAACAAGTCCCGTTTGCCAAAAGCGGCGGCAGTTTGCATGATCCTGGCCGCCCACCCGTTAGCATCTTGAAAGCTGTATTTCACGTTGAGCAAAGTGCCGCCCGACTTGAAGCGCAGCAGGTACAAATACAGGCTGCCGAGGGCCAAGACGACAAAAACAACGGAAAGCACGGCGGCAATTTTCACGGCATCCGAAGCGCCTGTCCGATAAATACCGATGACGATGCCCGCAAGGCCCGCTATGTATGAGAGATTGTCCACCAAGGTATCGAGCCATTGCCCGAAGGGCGAGGATTGAAATTTCAGTCTCGCCAGTTCGCCGTCAACTCCATCGAGAATGGAAGTCAGGTGAAACAAAGCCCCTGCCATCAAGAAGTTCCAGTAACCGCCCATCGCTGCAAATACCCCCGTCGCCAAGCCGAACAGTCCCGTCAAGACCGTGAATTGGTTGGGCGTGATGGAGGTATGTGCCAATATCCTGCTGATGCTCGTGGAAATTGGCCGGTTCAGGTTTTTGGAGACCCAACCGTCGGTGGGTTTCACGAGGTTGCGGATGAGGGCCTTTTTCACGGTTGTTTTGTCTTCTGCCGTCCTGATTGGCATACAAAGCAGGCCGGGAAAATCGGTTTCCTCGATGGAGATGCCCTCCTCCCGTGCAGCATGTAACCAGGCAGCCAAGCCTTTTTTTTCGGGAAGTTCTTTTGCTTTCAGCTTCGCCAGGGCCTGGGCCGGCATGTATGCCATTTCTTTTTTGGGTAAAACATGTACCGCTGTTCCCGTTTTGTTTATTTCAAAAAAAACTTGCGTTACTTTTGGATCGAACACCAACGGCGCTTCCACCACCAACAGCCCATCCACGTTCGGCGGCAGTTCTGCCAGTATGTTTTCCGAAAAATGGATGTCTGCATCAATGCGCCCACCGAGTACAATCGCAGCCATCCTGGCGCTTGATCCGCCTGGTAAAAAAATCGCATCCACACCTCCCCTGGCCAGCGCGTGGAGGGTTCGTTCCAGCACGGTGAGACCATATATTTTGTCCATGGCCCCAGGTGCCAAAGGATTCATCACGTAAGCTGCCTTGATTTTTTCATTTTGCATAAAAGGCCGGTATTATCAGACCAATCCACTGTGATCGCCCAAAAATGCCAATACGCCTGCCACGATGACAAATATCCAGCAAGCAATAAACACGGGCACGGCATATTGCCGGTGTTTCAGCATATCGGGAAAGAGAATGGGTTTGCCCTGAAATTTGCCGCGTGGTCGGCTTGGAAAAAAGAACGTCTTATAGGTTTCGATGCAAGCAATGGTAAAGCCGAGACTGCAAAGCGTGATGACCACAAAGTTGTCGGTCAGGTTGGCGGCCATCCAGGCCCAGAAGTAAGCGACGGCAGGGCTTCTGAAAAATTTGAACCACTCGAAACCCTCGATGGGTGCGTCCTTCCACGCGCCACCAAAAGCCGAAACCCAACCACCTACACTCAGCAAAATCAGTATGATGTAGGGGTTCCAGTTGAGGGAGCCATCTTTGTACATGCCCCAGAGCGACACCAACCCCCAACCCACAAGTGCGATGCCGCCCACGTAAAAGAAGGCAGCGATGTAGCGATCCCTGCGGCTTTCGACCACCTTGCCCAATACGTGCAATTGCATGGGGATAAAATACTTGGACTGGTCCTCCGTGCGGAGAAAGGTTTTCCAGATTTCCATGGTGGCCCGTTCTGCAACATATACGGAACCCCAGAGCAGGAAAACCCCTGCAGCCGTGCCGAGGTCAAGTCCGGTTATCCACCAGACAATGGGGCCATATAGGACCCCCGCAATTGTGCTCCTGAAATATTTGGGCCATGTGAAACCCTCGTGCGGTGAGTCCTTGTACATGCCCCAGGTGGAAGTATGAAGGCCTGCAGTTAGGCCGGTAAGCAGTGCGATAAGTATGTCCATTATCCTGTTTTGCGTTTTGTGCGCACGGCGGGTGTGGCTTTCGCCGTCACATGGCCCATGCTGTTTTATTCTGAAATCGGGGCGCAAAGGTAGCCAAGTATAAAGAGAAAAATAGGATGCCCATTTTATTTTTCATCGGGTCGTCGGTGGGGATGCCAACTGCCCCGTAACTTTTCTCTCGCCAGCCAGGTTACGGGGGTCGCTTCAAGCGCCCCCGTAACTTTTCTTTTCCCGCCGTTGTTGGCATCCCCTCGTCCCTCATTCCTCTTTTCAGCAAATTTATTCCCGCAAACATTCCCAAGTCCTGCAAACAAACTACTTTTACTCGCCGATAACTCAATATGTCGCACCGTAACAGGTTTTAATTAAATTAAAAATACGGACATGAAAATCATGCTCTTAACCCTATTTTGGATGGTTCCAGCCCTCCTGTTTTCCCAAAACATTGATGAACTTGACGACAAGGTGTTCAAGAAAGCTCAAATTTCGCCTTTGTTCCCAGGGTGTGAAGACATCGAAGATAAAAGAGAGCAAAGTATATGTGCAGGCACAAAACTGCTTCAATTCGTTTACTCGAATGTCAAGTATCCTAAACAGGCACGGAAGAAAGGTGTGGAAGGCACAGTTGTCGTGAAATTCATCGTGGAGAAAGATGGCTCCATTTCCAATGCACAGGTGGTGCGGGACATTGGAGAAGGCTGTGGCGAGGAGGCGCTTCGGGTCGTATCGAAGATGCCAAACTGGACACCAGGGTCACTGGATGGCAAACCGGTGCGTGCAGAATATCAGTTGCCGGTTAAGTTTATACTGAATTGATGACGTAACTTATCTCTCGCCGGAACAAGTTACGGGGGCGCTTGAAGCGACCCCGTAACTTTCCGCCGTTGTTGGCGTCCCCGCCAACAACTTCCTGGACATGCCCAACACTTCCACCGATCTTGGCGGGGACGCCAACAACGGCGTTTGCGTTGGCGGCAGTTATTTTGCTTTCGGCGGGTTGTTGGCGGGGACGCCAACAACGGCGGCCACCCTCATCCCTCATCCTCTCATCCCCTCTTCCCCTCATCCCTCATTAAGCACTTGGGCACAACTGCCATACACCATTTCGATGATTTCCACGTCCCTTTTGGCGAGGTCGAGGTGAAAGGTCGGCGGCTCACCATGGCGGAGCGCACGGAAGAAATCCTCGAACATGGCATTGAAACCCCCAATATCGGAAAAGCCGGGCAGGATAAACCGCCATTTTTTGCCCCGGACAAATATGAAAATGCCATTTGATTCAAAGGTGATGGAACCTGCTGTCCCGTAAATCCTCGAAAGCCGAAGCCCGTTTATCAGTGCGCTGATTTCCCAGGAATACAGTAAAGTCCCCACGGGGCCATCGGCGAATTTCATCACCACTTGCATGCTCCGCTCAGGTGATTTGACATTCGCCGAACCGGGCCGATAACCCGCAACCGATTCAACGGACAGGCCGAGGTTGGTAATGAAATTGACCCAATGAATGCCACCCTCAAAAAGGGCTCCGCCCCCCGCCAGGGCCATGTCGTCCCGCCAGTCGGCAGTTTTTTGGGTTTTGGCAGCATTAAAATAAAGGAATCGGATTTCCCCGATAACCCCGGAGCGGAGGATTTCGCTCAGCTTCCGGCGCAGGGGTTTGTAGAAATAATTCTCGGCCACCAAGACTTGCACACCGTGCCGGGCCATTTCCCCGGCCACAAGATCGAAGTCATTGGACTTGAAAAAAGGTGGTTTTTCCACGATGACGTGTTTGCCTGACCGCACGGCCTGCAAGGTGAGATTGAGGTGGCTGTCAGGCGGTGTTGCGACAAAAACCACATCTACTTCTCGTGATTGCAAGGCGGATTCATAGTCCCCAAAGTACCCCGCCCCCTTAAATCGGGCAGCGTACTGTTTGGCCTTTTCCGGCGAGCGACTGGCATAATACAGCCGCACGTCCCGTTTTTTTCTCAGCAGCCTGCTGTGTCTTGCCGTCACGTTTCCACAGCCAAGAAACACCATGCGAACGGGCTGCCCGGTTGGTATTGTTTTGAATTTCATCAATGAAAAATTAAAATGTACAAGCAAAGGAACCACGAATAACCATCAAACCGCCTCCCTCACAATATAATCCCCGACCCTAAGCGCATTGGCGGCGATGGTCAGGCTGGGGTTTAGGGCAGCGGAAGTAGGCATGAAGCTACCGTCCGTCACGAACAAATTGTCAATTCCCCGGAAGCGACAGTGTTCGTCGAGGGCCGAATTTTCAGGGTCATTGCCCATGCGAACGGTGCCGACGGTGTGCGAAAAGGTACGGATATGGTGGACATAATGCGCTACTGCTCCGGCTCCCGACATGATTTTTTTGGCTTCTTTTACCAACACGCCGACGGCATCCAAATCCCGTTGCGAATAATGATGGCTGATTACCGGCTGCGGCAGGCCGAAACTGTCCCGCCGGGTGGGGTCAATGGTCAGGCTGTTGCCGAATTGGGGTTGATCCTCGGCAATGGCCAACAGGCCGGTCAAGAGGCGGACACCCTGGCTGAGCATTTTGCCCAAAATGCCGGGTACTTCGTTTTGCACCAAACCCATCGGCGGTGTGGGGACTTGCTGGAGACTGCCAATTTTTCCTGATAAATGGGGCACGCTGGCGTGACCGAAGTAATAGTCGAGAATGGCCAGTTGTTTGTGATGACGGCTTTCTTTGTCTGCAACGCCAGGGAAAATACCGAAAACGATAGCGTTGGTATGCCGCATCAGGTAACGGCCAATCACCTTGCCGCCGGGGTTGTGATCCTGCAAGCCGGTGGACAACAGCAGATGAGGCGTGCCGAGCGAACCTGCCGCCAACACGATGTGCTTTGCCCGGAACTTCAACCGTTCCCCGGTTTCTTTTGAAATGCACTCCACGGCACTGATGCTGCCATTTTGGACGTGCAGGCCCGTTGCGACGGTGTGCGCCAATAAGTCCATTCCCTGATGCAGCAGGTCGGGGATAACGACGGTGGCAAGGTCGTTTTTTGCACTTACGGCACAGGCAAACGTATCGCAGGTGGTACAATGGGTACAGGTGTTGCGGGCAGTGTTTTCGTAGTTGATGGCCAGTGGAAGTTGAAATGGGTGCAGGCCAAGCCCCTCTGCGGCGGTTTTTACTTTTTGTGAAATGCCGGCCAGGGAGGCGGGCTTTTGAGGGAATGGGACGCTTCTGGGCGGTTCGGTCGGGTCGGTGCCTGCTTCGCCCGAAATTTGAAGGATTTGCTCGGCAAGGGAGTAATAGGGTTCCAATGCGGCGTAACGAATGGGCCAGAAGCTACCTGCACCGCCCGATATATCCTCGTTTTGTTCAAAATCTTTTTCCCGAAAACGGAACGAAACACCACCGTAGAACACGGATGGCCCTCCGACGCAGGAATAAAGCCCCATCGTCTTTTTGTTGCCGCCGGCAACGACCTTGAGTGCTGTTTCCTTATCGTAGTGCGGGGTCAGATCAATGGAACTGCGAAGTCCCCAGTTTTCAGGGCCTCGGACGACCCAGCCGCCTCTTTCCAGCATCAGCACTTTCATGCCGGCACCGACAAGCTGCCGGGCAGCCATTGTCCCTCCGAACCCGCTGCCTATGACAATTGCATCGTAGTGTTTGGTCATGGTTGTTGCGTTGGTATTTTGATAAAGTCTTAGATATTTGTGCGCCGCTCAAACGGCCCTTATGACGTGGACGGTTCCTTGCAGCGCCTGTCCCGATTTTTCGGGAATGACAAATGTCCCTCAAACCCCCGCCATTTCGGGTGGGCAAAAGTAGCGGGATTCTCCAAAAATGTCCCAAGCGTTTCGGAACAAGTGGGGTAGGGTGTCCGTACATACAGGCTCTTGAAAATGTCCATCGCACATTTTCGCAACCCCGGAACTACATTTTATTTCAACAAAAACGGATTTATATGAGTGAATCTACCAGCAAAGGGCTGCTCGGCATCGGGTCGAGGGTCAAGCACCCCGCCTACGGTGATGGGGTGGTCATCCGGCTGCACCAGGCAGCTTACGAGTGTTGTTTCATGCTGTATGGCATCAAGATGGTCGGCAAGGAATACGATAAGTGGCAAGTGGTGGAAGCCTTGCCTGCGGAGGAAGGTATTACTTTTACCGAGGCCGAAAAATCGCTGATGAAAATCCTGCGGCATTGGTCGGGCATGGGCGAGGTGGTCGAACTGGGCGACCGATGGAAAGGAGGCACAATGACCCTGACCCCAGGTGAGGATAGCCTGAAACCCAAAGACTTGCCCATCGAAACGTTTTTTCACAAAATAGTCATGGTCAGGGACAGGCTCCGGGTCATGGAGCAAAGAATCAACAGCAGCAAGCTCAGCGATGAGGAGAAGGTGGATTTGCAGCAGTACATCACCCGCATCTACGGAAGCCTCACCACCTTCAATGTTCTCTTCAAGTACAAAGAAGACAATTTTGTAGGGGAAAAGGGCGACCGTTGAGCGGATTGTATTGTTGTTCGTTGTTC
>JRYF01002027.1_pt1 | contig 14321 bp, 13 predicted proteins | sample 235331 | NCBI WGS metagenome assembly JRYF01 (sample SAMN03074217, study PRJNA261475) | activated sludge metagenome | biome: Wastewater Treatment Plant; feature: Wastewater; material: Activated sludge; isolation source: activated biomass of a wastewater treatment plant treating hydrocarbon... ...
AGGGTTATGCCACCCCTTCAGGGTTTTGGATTAAAGAAAGAATTGAACTGGATTGAAATTATTCAATATCCATTACATTCAACCTTGTGAAATCTTTACATTTGTTGAATATACCAACAATGGATAAGAACTATATGGTATATGGTTCTCACTTCGATTGAATAGTTTTAAATTAATTAGCATCGATGAAGCATTTACTCCGTTTAGTTCGAAAATCTATTTTTCCAGCCAGTCTTTTGTTGATGTTATTGGCTTACTCTTGTACCCAACAACACAATGCAAAATCAAGTACCGGACTTCCTATTAGCACGCCAGAAGCTGAAGGGGTGTCTTCTGAAGGAATCCTCAGCTTTCTGGATGCCATAGAAAAAGGAAATAATGAATTGCACAGTTTTGTCCTGTTGCGACATGGAAATGTGATAGCAGAAGGCTGGTGGAGCCCTTACAGAAAAGATTTAAAGCATGTCATGTTTTCGGCCAGTAAAAGTTTTACCTCCATAGGTGTGGGGCTTGCCATTGCTGAAAATAAACTCAGCGTAACCGACAAAGTGATCTCATTTTTTCCAGACGCCATTCCTGACACATTGGGCATGTACATGGAGGAATTAACAGTACAGGATCTCCTCAAAATGGCAACCGGTATGGATTCAGATCCTCTATTTGAAGCCAGAGGTTCTACCAATTGGCCTTTATCTTTTATTTCTACATCCATAGAAAGTAAACCGGGTACAGTATTTAAATACAATAATATGGCAACAGTCATGCTGTCAGCCATTGTCCAAAAAGCGACCGGAGAAAAGCTATTGGATTTTTTGAAGCCCCGATTATTCGATCCCCTCGATATCAAGAATTTTTCATGGGATGAAACTCCCGAGGGGTATACTTTTGGAACCATTGGTTTAAAACTACAATCAGACGACATGGCAAAATTTGGCCAAATGTTATTGCAAAAAGGACAATGGAATGGACGACAGATTGTGCCACCAAACTGGGTGGAGGAAGCAACTTCTTTGCAAATTGAAACTTATGCTTCTGACAATAATATACCGAAAGAGTTGAATGACTGGGCACAAGGTTATGGTTACCAATTTTGGAGAGGCAGGAATAATTCATACCGTGCAGATGGACTGGGAGGACAATTCATCATTGTGTTGCCTGATCAAGATGCCGTAGTGGTATTGACCTCTGCAGCCTCCAATACACAAGAGGTTTTGGACATGGTGTGGGATCATCTTTTACCTGCTATGCATAATCAACCCCTGGCTGAAAATAAAGAAGCAGAAGAAGAATTGGCCAATAGAATAGCAAACCTCACTACAGACCCATTTTTACACACGGTGCCTACTTCATCATGGTCTGATAGCATTTCAGATAAGAGAATTGAAATGACACCCAATGAATCAGGCATTCTGTCTATCAAACTTAAATTTGAAAATTCGGATGCTCATTTGCAGATTGAACGCAGTGAAGGAAACTATGAATTCATAGCCGGTAAAGACGATTGGAAGTACGGTCAATCCCAATTACATACCTTAGCCGGTTCCCCAAGAACTTTGGAGAGTAAAAATATCTTGGTTGCATCCAAGATTTTCTTGGACAGATGAATCCACCATGCAATTCACGTCAAGGTTTGTTGAAGAAAGCATCAGGAGTGAATCCTTGATTTTACGATTCGAGGAAATGGAAGGACAGATCAAAGTTTTTATTGAAATCAAAGGATTTGTTGAATTCATTGGTATAACTACAAGAATGCTGGAGGGTTATGTTGTACAATAGATAATCCGATTCTATATCTGGTTTGCGGGCTTTGATTTAAACGGTGATAGAAAATATTTCACAACTACAATAAATTTTCAAAATGACCCCTATAATTCAAGTAGTTTTTTTATTTTGCCTTTGTTATTCACTTCATTAACAAGGTTACTATGGAAGATCAACACCGGGATTATGATGATTACGCAGGATTTTGGCTTCGCTTTGTCGCTTACCTGATCGATGGAATCATACTCAATATCATCGTTTACTTTATGATGTTTATTATGGGCATTTTTACTCTGGGTCCTATAATGTCGATGGGTGAAGAACCTTCTGTAGGTGAATTATTTTCATTAGGATCGAAGTTTTTTTCAATGATCATGCTTGCCATTATAGCCTCCTGGCTTTACTATGCATTGCAGGAAGCATCCGTTCATCAGGCTACTTTGGGTAAACGAGTGCTCCGCCTTTATGTCATCATGGAAAATGGAGAAAGAGTCAATTTCACACAAGCCTCCATTCGATATTTTGGCAAAATTTTGTCTGGATTGATATTTATGGTGGGCTACATTATGGCCGGATTCACCGAGAAGAAGCAAGCCTTGCACGACATGATTGCAAGGACATTGGTTATGAAGCAATCCTGAAGTCAATTGAAAAACGCATTATAACTATTTGTAAATAAAAGAACTTCTGATTAGATTGATTCTGAATTTGGATGCCCCGATGCAAATTATTCAAACATTGGGAAACATTCAGTTAACATTACCTGTTTTTGTTCCATCACTTAAATTAAATATTTAGACAATGACACTCAATCCTAAGGTATTGGATATACTCAATAAGCAAATAGAATACGAAGCATATGCATCTTCATATTACCTGGCGCTGGCCTATTGGTGTGATGATCAGGCATTAGAAGGTTGCAAAGCATTTTTTCTCAGACAGTCGGATGAAGAAAGGATGCACATGCTGAAAATTTACGATTATATTTCTGAATGCAATGCCACACCTATAACCCCGGCGGTACCCCAACCCCCATTGGAACACTCCGGGATTCGACAGGTTTTCAATGATGTGTTGGCTCAGGAGAAATCCGTCACTGATGCCATTTATCAAATCGTAGACGTATGTTATAAGGTGTCGGATTATGCTACTTTAAAGTTTATGGAGTGGTACATAGAAGAACAGCGCGAGGAAGAAACCACTATTATATCTATTATTGACCGAATCAAACTCATTGGGGAAGGAGGTCAGAGCCTCTATTATATTGACAAAGAAGTGGATCGATTCAATCAATTGGCTTTGCAAGCCAATGATGGAGGCGATATATAAGACCTTTAATTCCTACATCCACACAATCCACTATTCCATTTTTCTAAGGATTGTTTTGTTTTTCTTTATACCATCGATGGATAAGCAGTCCGGTGATGATACTCAATACGCAGTAGGTAGTAAAAAATAAAGCCCCGGGAGACAGTTTGCTATAATTGAGGGTTTCCACCGCATAACCGGTCTGATTTCGTGATATTTCAGTCAGTTGGGATGTAATCACACCATGAAATCCGATATACGACATAAACATCGCTACCACGAAAACATCGGCCATACTCCATTTGCCAAGGTAAAATACAATCCATTGCACCAATAAGCTGTTTTCGATCCTTTTGGAAAACATAAAGAGACTCGACAATATCAATTTAAAGAAAGGAATAACAATACTGAAAAGTAATACCAGAATTCCAACAATTTTCAAATCGATTCCTCTTCCTTCCAGCAATGTCCATGTTACATCCAGGATTGATTTGCTCTGATAATACATAAATTGCTCTTCGAATTCGATTTGTGCATCCAGAATATCCATCCTGAATCCATTTAACCTCGCATCGATATCTATCATTGGAAGCGTCACTCCCAAAATCAGAAATACAATGGATATGGTCGTAATCAGGGAAATCGAAGTGATTCTCCCTGTCCATTTGCCCAGGAAAAGCAGCGCAATCACACTTCCCAAAAGCAACAGATATACCATGCGTATCCATCGATTCATTTGATCATATAGTTCTTTTATACGAAACAATGTAGCTTCATTGTAATCATCAATACCCTGAAAGCCCAATCTGTAAAAAAATCCCTGTCGGGGATCTATGTACCTCCTGTCCTCACCTTCGAAAAGCATGGATTCCAACCCTTCAGCAATATATAGCCTCAATCTGGGCTCATTGGCTTTCAGCTCTGCTGCCAGTGAACGGGCAATGTCCGGTAAGCGGGCCCGTATGTTCATATTTTTAATTTGATCCCCAACATTTTCACGAATGATATTGGCAAAGAGTGGGTTCAGTTTACCGGATCTTTCGGATTCCTGTATCAATTGATTGATGAGTTGGCCTGATTCAATATATTCTGTATAAATGCCATCGAGGTAGATGACCAGTTGACTTTCTACATCTTTATATACTTGTGGTGAAATAGTAAATGACGACGCTCGTTCACGAAACAGCTGGAAGGCTTTATTTTTCCAAAGTTGGATATTAAATAATCCGTAATTGATTCGATTAACTTCAGCATATTGTTCTTTTAGTTCGGTTAGCTCTTTGGAGACCTTGATGATATCTCGGGCAAATTTGATTGAAACCGCAATTACAATAAAAACAAGTGCCGGGATGATTGCATTTTTATAGTTCATACAGGGTAAGACGAAATTTGAGTATATTTTGTATCTGATAAAGGGATAAAATTAAGATTTTATATAAATGTTGAGAAATGGAAGTCCGTTGCATCAGCGCTGTGAAAGGTGGCGACTGAAAGAAGCCAGACCGAATGGAGTAAAACGCAATGAGGGCCGTGCCTTGAACATAGCGACCCTCCCTTCCGCTAGGTGTGGGAGGGTGATGCCCATATAAAGAAATAAAAATCAGGGTAAATACCTATAAACCACCCACAATATTATCGTTATCTTTACAATAGCAGTTCGTTAAAGCAGTGCATTTTTTTCTCACCTTAAATGTTTACCAAATGGGTGGATATTCTACATTATTGATAGTTTTTTTAGGAATCTCAGTTGTGATTGGACAACCTACCGACTACATCGGAGCGGGGCGAAGTCAGGGGGTAACTGTGACGGCAAGTAGTCAGTTCTATAACACCCACCCGATGGCAACCATCAATGGAAGGGGAATGGATGTTCCTTATTTTAAAGCTTCCAGGTTTTTATCGCAAGCGACGATCGGCTATGAAAAAGAAGATATTTCCCAGGTGCTAAACACTGGTAAGGAAGGTTGGATTGAAGCTCAATTTGACCTTGCTGCAAGTTATATTACACCATCAATGGAAAGTATATGGGAAGAAAGAAAGCAAGCCCGGGCAGCAATTGGACAGGATCCCAATCAGCTTTTTGGGCCCTGGGCATTGGATNNTGGATTTCAACTATGCCTGGTGGCAAGTCAATCTGACCAATGAAGATCTGTTGCGGCAGAAAGTGGCCTACGCCCTCAGTCAAATTCTGGTTATATCAATATTTTCTGATCTGCGAGATTATGCCTATTTCCTTAGTGATTATTATGATGTGCTGATCAGGCATTCTTTCGGTAATTACCGTGATTTGCTGTATGATATCACGCGTCATGCAGCGATGGCCTTTTATCTGAGTCACCTGAATAACCCCAAATCGAATCCGGATGTAAACCAACGCCCCGACGAGAATTTCGCCCGTGAAATTATGCAATTGTTTACTATTGGCCTTTTTGAACTCAATATTGATGGAACGAGAAAGTTAAACAATGGGCAACCCATACCCACCTATGACAATGAGACTGTGAGTAATTTTGCAAAAGTCTTTACGGGACTAGGTGCCGGAGCCATCAACAGTAATGTCACCTGGACCAATCAACCTTACTTCGGCCTGCATATATGGGGTATTGACCCACGTGTGCCCTTAGCCATGTATGAAAATTTCCACGAACCTGGAGAAAAACATCTGCTCAATGGATACACAATTCCCGGAGGTCAAACAGGATTACAGGATATTAGTGATGCTATAGACAATTTGTTTAACCATGAAAATGTGGGTCCTTTTATCGCTTATCGTCTCATTCAACGTCTGGTTAAGTCTAATCCGTCGCCTGCCTATGTACAGAGGGTAGCTCAGGCATTTAATGGGGCTAATGGTGGAGAAAGAGGAGATATGAAAAATGTGATCAGAGCCATTCTTCTGGATGAAGAAGCCAGAGAGGATGAGTACATCAGTACAGAAGTCTCGAGCCGTCTTAAAGAGCCCATCATGAGATATACACAAGTGGCCCGAATGATTCAAAAGGACTCGCCTTACGGTAGATACTGGAATAACGGGTTTGACAGTGCGGATGAATTGAAGCAACACCCTTTGGCGTCACCTTCTGTTTTTAACTTTTATCTCCCCGAACATCAGCCAACAGGTACTATATCTGCTGAGGGGAATGTGGCTCCAGAATTTAAAATTCATAATACCACTACCTCAATTAATTACATAAATAAAGTGAATCAATGGATTATGTGGTTGACGTTGATGTGGAGTTGGGAAGGAGACCAGATCGACATTCCCATAGCGGTAGATCTAAGCCAATATGTGCCGCTGGCTGAGTATCCTGATGATCTCATCAATGAATATGACAGATTGTATACCCACGGGCAACTCACTGATGAAACCCGTATTATCATCCGGCAAGCTTTAGAAGGAATCACCTGGGGAAATTACAGATGGGAAAGAGCCAGGCTAGGGCTGTATCTGCTGCTGATCAGCCCTGACTTCAATACCATGAAATAGAATGAATAAAATCGTATCATGAACCCTAAAATCTTATGAGTAATCATTTATCGCGACGTAAGTTTATGTACCAGGCTGCATGTGCCGGAGTTGGTTATTCAACTCTTTATTCCACGTTGGTGAATCTGAAGTCATTGAATGCGGCATCCATTTTAAATAATCTGTATGCTCCGCCGGATGATTATAAAGCGTTGGTGTGTATTTTCCTGACCGGGGGGGCGGACACATACAATATGCTTATCCCCCGTGGGACTGCTGAATGGAATGAATACCAGGTTACGCGTTCGAATCTGGCCATTCCCAATTCACAGATTCTGCCTATCACTCCGCTTAATCCTATGCAAAAAACTTTGGGCGTCCATCCCAATATGCCCCATATACAAAGTCTTTTTGAAGCTGAAAAACTGGCATTTATTTGCAATGCGGGATCAATGGTTAATGGGATTACAAAACAGTCCTATTTCAATGGTACTGCCCAGCTTCCTTTAGGCTTATATTCCCATGCCGATCAGATCATGCATTGGCAAACCGCTGTTCCTCATGATCGGGTAGCTCAGGGGTGGGGTGGAAAATTAGCTGATATATTTACGGCTGCCAATGTCAATGCCGGGGATACTATCTCTATGAATATCTCCTTGTCGGGGACTAATGTATTCCAGACCGGAAATGAAACCATCGAATATACAGTGGATCCGAATTATGGTTCACCCATGATTATAGGCTATAATGATGGTGACTGGCAAACGGCTAACATGCGTACACAGGCGATAGACAATTTACTGGATCAGTATCATGTCGATGCATTTAAGAAAACTTACATTGACATCATCAAAAAAGCCAAACAAGGTGCAGAAGTGTTTAATGAGGCCATTGAAGATGTTACTTTGACTACGATATTCAGCGGCAGCCGGCTATCACAAAGTCTTCAAATGGTAGCCCGCACGATTGCTGCCCGGCAGACTCTGGGCATGAGCAGGCAGATTTTCTTTATTGAATATGGAGGATGGGATCATCATGATGAGTTGCTTGCAAACCAGGCGGTCATGCTTTCGGTGGTGGACGATGCTTGTAATGAATTTATGAATTCCATGGAGGAATTAAACATTTCCGATAAGGTAACCACATTTATGATGACGGAATTTGGAAGGACACTGACCTCAAATGGTAATGGCACTGATCACGCCTGGGGCGGGAATGTTTTCGTGATGGGTGGCGCTGTCCATGGAAGAAGAGTTTATGGGGAGTATCCGTCCCTTGCGTTGGGCAATCCTATTGAATTGGGCAGTGGCACACTTATTCCACAGATTTCAGTAGATGAATATTATGCTGAGCTGGCATTGTGGTTTGGCGTAGCCCCTTCCGACCTGGTTACTTTGTTTCCCAATATTGGTAATTTTTACAATGTGTCTGGGGGTGTAGCGCCCATTGGGTTTTTATTATGATAACATTATTGGTGGTATGGTTTTAATGACTGGGAGGAATTTTTACCTCCATCTGATGGTATGGGTATTACAGTTGACTGTATTATGGGTGTGCTGTGGAAGTGTATATGGGCAATTTTACCATGAAGATCGTCATAACACGAGTTTGGAAGGGAGTTGGTTATCATGTCATTCCAGGGAAAGTCCCAATATTATAAGAGGTGTTTCACATTGGATAATGTATGATTTGGGCGGTTTATATCATTTTGGCGATTCAGATTTTTGGAATCTGAATTATCCACCCTTTATTACCAGTGGTGTCCGCGAAATGGCCATAGACCTTTCAGTAGATGGACTGTCCTGGACAGAAGCGCTTATTTACACTCCCTCACCTGCTTCTGGTTCAGGATTTTATACCGGAGAAACCGGTCCTGACCTTTCCGGCAAAGAAGGCAGGTATATATTAATCACCATAACAGATAACATGGGTGGACCCTGTGCAGGATTTTCTGAATGGAGGTTGAATCTCCGTGAAGTTATTCGACCTGCCGAATTGGCTGACCAACGGGTAATTTGTAATTCTTCAGGTGAAGCTCGTATCCAATGGACGGTAAAATCAGAAAGAAACAGCAAAGGTTATGTAATTCTCAAAAGCAATGATAGAATTCATTGGGAAGAAGCTGCTTTCATTCCTTCTGTAAATGGTCATTACAGCCAAATCTACCAATGGAAAGATCCTGAGATTTCAACTCGGTATCAATACTACCAAATCGTTCAAAGACTATCTGATGATAGCATTTTTGAATTTCCTGTACAACAAGCCAACTGTGTGGAAAAAGTAGGAGAATTGCACATTTATCCCAACCCTGCCTTTGACAAATTCATCATTGCTCATCAATCATTGACAGGAGAACAGACTCGTGTTACGATAAGCGACATGATGGGCAAAAATGTATATCAGCGACTACTCCACGGGGAAAGCTTATTATTCCAACATGAAGTGGATGTTTCAACCTGGCCGGCAGGGACTTATTTGATTCTATTAANNGGGGATGAAGTTCTCCTCCATAATAAAAATGCCACCATTCAGTACGAATGGGTTGAAAGCCTGCTTCCATCATGTAATGCTGTAAGACCCGTCTGTTTCCCAAAATTTCGTCCGAAAGCCCTAAGTATCCGGTATGGGATTCTACTCCAAAATAATCAAAGTGAGTACCCATGTCTCGTTCTTTTCCCCATTCATCGACCAGTGTTAAGTCGACGGCCATGCCTCTGTTGTGCATAGAGCCCTTTTCAGGTGGGGTGACATAGTTAGGATTGGGGACAATATCCCAAAGTTTTTGTTGAGCGGAAGCCGGTCTGTAGCAATCAAAAACTTTTAGTGTCCAGCGTAAATCATCATGCAGCTTATTATTGATTTCCAGAAGTTTATCTGCCAGGATAGGGCGCAGATAACATGCCGCACATGGATAAATGATCTGCCCGGTGAAATTATTGGTTCCTGCATATCTGATATCCAAAATAATACCACTGGTAGCCGGGTCTATCTTTCTCCAATCCGAAGGTATAACATCTTCAGATACAGCTTCCACCACCTGTGTCTGTTCCTGGGGTGTGTCCGGTTCTTCCACTGCAATGAAGGAATACTGTAATGGATCCGAAGGGTTTTTACACGACAATAGAAGGATTGCTGCAAAAAACAGGTAAAAAGTGGGTCGGGTAAGACCTGTGGTTTTCGTGTAGAATTGTTTACAAGGATCCATTGATTAGTGCTATAAAATCATCTTCTGACCAGATTTCTACAGTACCTAATTGCTGCGCTTTGGTTAATTTTGATCCGGCATTTTCCCCAACCACAAGGATGTTCAGGTTGCCGGACACAGCGGAAATGTTTTTTGCTCCCATTTTCTCCGCTTCTTCCTGCGCTTCTTTCCTGCCCATTTTCTGCAAACTACCTGTAAAAAGGATGGTCTTACCAGACAGTGGCGCTTCTGCGGACACCTTCGGTGGAAGATCTTCCTGAGTTTTTGATAGATTCACCCCTCTCTCTTCCATTCTTTGCAGCATGCTGATATTTTCCTTCTGTGAAAAGTAATCAACAACATTTCTGGCTACCACAGGACCTATATCCTTGATGGATGTCAGTTGTTCTTCCGTCCATTGGGTCAGATCCAGTACATGATCTATTTGTTCTGCAATCAACCGGGATGCTTTCTTTCCCAGGTGATGGATACTCAGACTATGTAATAGCCTCGAAATGGGGTTCTTTTTTGCTTTTTCAATGGCATTGGCCAGGTTTTCCGCCGATTTCACCCCAAACCCTTCCAATTGTTCGATGGCATTATAATCGAGATGATAAATATCGCTGATGTCTTTCAGCCATCCCAATTCATGGAAGCGTTCCACATAGGACTTTCCAAACCCATCTATGTCCATAGCGTCTTTGCTCACATGAAAAATTTTGGAGATCCTGAGCTCCACACCGGCAATTCACACAACGCCATGCTGCCTCACCTTCCAACTGTATTAGCGCCACTTCCTCTCCGGTATGATTCACCGGACATGTCCTGGGAAATTCAACCTCCACTTCACTACCATCTCGTAGTTCTTCCAGTGGCTTTACTATATAGGGTATGACATCTCCAGCTCTTTCCACGATGACGGTATCGCCGATACGAAGATCTCTGGAACGAATAAATTCTTCATTGTGAAGAGAAACAGAAGAAACGGTCACTCCAGCCAATGAAACAGGTTGTAATTTAGCAACTGGTGTTATGGAGCCAATTTTTCCCACCTGATATTCGATGGCGATGAGTTTTGTGGTTGCTTGTTTTGCTTTAAATTTATAAGCGATGGCCCAGCGCGGATGGTGAGCAGTGCTCCCACATTGAGCCTGCAAGAGATAATCGTTAACTTTCACCACCATACCATCGATTTCATAGGGGAAAGTTTCTCTTTTCTCTTCCCAGTATTTGCAAAATTGGATGGCTTCATGGATTCCCTTACATAAAGCTATTTCTTCCCTGGGTATCTTAAAACCAAGATCACCCAATTTCAAAATACTCGAATGGTGATTGCCCAAGGTTGGGATTAAATCAGTTCCATTTTCATCAACGGCATAAGCCAATTGAAAAATAAAGGCTTCAAGACCTCTTTTACGCGTTTCTGAGGGGTCTTTGGTGCGGAGACCTCCGGTGGCGGCATTCCTTGGGTTAGCAAACAAAGGCAAACCATCCTTTTCTCTTTGCCCATTGACGGTTTTGAATATTTCTTTTGCGATGAGGGCTTCTCCGCGAAGTTCTGCTTTATGAATACCTAATGATGTAAATGGAGCTCGTAAAGGAATGGATGAAATCACCCTTGCATTCGGGGTCATTTCCTCACCCATGATACCATTCCCGCGCGTAGCTGCACGTACGAGTATATTATCCTCATACACCACAGCGATGCTACCCCCATCATATTTGGGCTCTACAGTGTACTCGACCGTTGAGGAGGCCTCGAGGCGGCACAACTTCTTTACCTGTTTGTCGAACTCCAGCAAATCTTCTGCACTGTAAGAATTGTCGAGAGATAGCATGGGTATGAGGTGCTCCACGGAACGAAACTCTTCGGTAAGATCATTGGAGACTCTTTGGGTAGGGGAATCGGGTGTAATGAGAAGAGGATTATCTCTTTCGAGTTGTTGTAATTTTTTAAAGAGAAGGTCAAATTCAAAATCGGCAATCATCGGATTATTTTCAATATAGTACTTCCATTCGTGAAAAGAAATGACATCGCGAAGGGTAATGATATCATGCTCTGTGACTTCTTTTTCCAGAAAAGTCTTGGCGAGATCAAAAAAAGTTTTTTGTTGTTCCGGACTATACATAGGTTATGGTCATTCGGTGGTTGGATATTCGTTATTTAACTGAATTCTATATGCATTTTAAGCATGGAACTTAAAGATAGTTGATCTGTACAAATGTAGGGGAAAAAATTATGAGATGGTGAGAATATTTGATGGTCTGATGGTGAGATTTGATGTGCTGATCCCCCCCCAAAGACCCCAAAGCATTGGGGTGGGCCCTTCGTCCTCGGGACAAGTTATGCTGATGTGCTGAAAGTATGATGGTCTGATGGTACGATGGTTTGATTTTGGAATTCCCTTTATAAATAATGGTGATGTCTATTTAAAGAGCAAAATATCTGAATTAATAACTAGTTTCCTATATATCCAAATGAAAGGTTAAATGAAATTCCTAATTTATTATAAATTTTAAAACAATGATTTGGTATTTCAATGCCTGAAATATCTGAATTAGTTAGATAATCACAATAAATAGTAATATTACCCGATTTATTTAAGTCTTGCAATATTTTGCGTTTTCTCAGAAAAATCGAATTTATTAATTCCATATGTGTGACAATACTTACATTTTCATCTAAAATATCAGTACTGTCAAAAAGCCACATATCTTCTTCAAAGACTACATATCCATTAGTGTCACCTGCTTTATGAAATTTAGTTGCCTTGACTTGAAATTGTTCCTCAATAAAATCGAAATCTAAATCCAACCCTTCAATTCTAACAGATGTGCTTGACCTAAACAGTAATTTTTCAGGTTCTGCATTACCATTGGTTAAATAACCTTTAATTGTTTTAAAACTTCTCATCTAATTAATATAATTATGAATAATTATTAAAAAAGTAACGATTAATTTCATAGGTGTTATTCTAATGTTAGGATATTCCTAACTTTATTATTTATATCATCACTTTTAGACTTCTTGTTAAAACTCTCGATATTACCAATGTAATAGGAGTTGAAACTAATATTTGACATTTTGTTGAACCTATAATAAATCTGGTGACAAAAATCTCCAACATTCCATATTTCTTCATTATATCCTATTATTAATGGGACAAAATAGTTTAAGTCACCTAATACAATTTTTCTAAGCCCCCATACCCCACCAAATTTATGCTTTATATGCTCACCGGTATAATATATCCAAGATAAGAGATTTTCATCACCTTGAGGGAGCTTTAAAATTTCCTTAGTTATGATCTTGTAATTTTCTGGATCTTTGATGTATCCGACTTGCAAACTACTTTGAAATTGATGAGGTTGATATTCGTTAATTTTAATTATCGCTGATTCATTCCTGACATAAAAAATATTTTTTTTCTTAATTACAGGGTTTTCCAAATCAGATACATGATCTTTTAATTCGTCTAAATTTCTTAAACAAAATGCCAAACTGCTTTTATTTAGTTCACCCTTAACAGGTAGAACTGCATAATTTCCATTTGGCATTTTATATACATCAAAGTATCTACTGAATGTGTTAGAAAGACTTAATTTATCAGTTTCTAAATTAATTCCTTCTTTTAATAATCTTTTCTTTAAAAGGTTAACATGAATAGTACTTATAGCTTTCATTGTTATCTAAAAATTATGTTCCTAGATGATAAACTTCCAGAATATTTGGATTGAAAGTTATGAACTTTAATCCCTAAACCCCTTCCAAAGGTTCCAATGCTTCAAGAAACCTTTACTCCACCCGTTGTGATTATAGCATGCTTGCCTCCTGAATATCCTTTTAACGCCATATAGGTTGATAATCCTAAAAGCTGTTTGAATATTTGGCCATTTTGACTAAATAACCCAACCCTGTTTCCTGAATATTTAGCTTTTGCTTCAATCAATCCAGTCATGTCCATAGTTCCTTGCGTTCCTTCTCTCATGTAGAAAAAATCAGGAATCGTATTCCCCCATATTGTCTGTAATGCTTCACCAGGTATAATTGGTATTCCTTCTTTAATGAGACTCGGTGCTACAATTTCATTCTGAAATATTCAACCTACTTCTTGATCTGTGCAATCAATACACCTCCCTTCTTTTCTAAGCAAACTTATAAGTCGCTTTTTTGTCAGGAGATATTCAATTTGATCAGCAGCATGATTTAAACCACCTGTTATCAACCCTTGTGCAGCACCACTCATAAAACTTCCACCTGTTATCATACTACCTACACCACCAGAAACACCCCCTCCAATCCATTGAGCTGTAGCACCACCATCGGAAGCTGCAATTCCTGAACCAACTGCTGATGATAGACCACCAGCAGCAGCCCCATGCCAAAAATTACCTCCCTGGGCAACAGATTGTAGTCCTCCAGTTAAGGCATGAGCCCCCGCTTGGAAAGCACCAACACCTAATTTACTTGCTCCTATATTAGCTAAACTTTGTGCTGCTGATCCTATCCCAGAACTTATACCACCACCGATTGCTCCAAAAAATGCAGCTTGTCCCACTCCTTTAAAAAAGCTTTGTCCCTGGGAAGAATTAGAAAGCCCA
>JRYF01002624.1_pt1 | contig 14304 bp, 16 predicted proteins | sample 235331 | NCBI WGS metagenome assembly JRYF01 (sample SAMN03074217, study PRJNA261475) | activated sludge metagenome | biome: Wastewater Treatment Plant; feature: Wastewater; material: Activated sludge; isolation source: activated biomass of a wastewater treatment plant treating hydrocarbon... ...
CCTGAAACCCTTGACCTTCCCCCGAGTAAAGGATTGATCCCCGGCATTGTACATTCCGATGAATTTAGTCGATATGAAAATGATCGACCGCAGCCTTTGGTATGGCAGTGGAACCACAATCCTGACAATAAACATTGGTCGCTGAATGCAAGGAAAGGTTTTCTCCGTCTTACCACCGGACGTCTGGATACATCATTCTTTTTTGTTAAAAATATCCTCACCCAACGTACGATCGGTCCTGAATGTACAGGAACAACATCATTGGATGTTTCCAAAATGAAAGATGGAGATTTTGCCGGTTTGACCCTATTTCAAAGAAGGTATGGGCAAGTGGGTGTCAAAATGGAGAAAGGTACGAAATCAATCATCATGGTGAGTGCAGAGTCAGAAAAGGCTGTCGAGTTGGAACGAATACCACTTTCGCAAAATACCATCTTTTTAAAGGCCGAGTGTAACTTCAAAGATCGTGCAGACATTGCGGAGTTTTACTATAGCCTCGACGGCGAATCATGGCAACGAATCGGCGCACAATTGAAGATGGCCTACACGCTACCACATTTTATGGGCTATCGATTTGGACTTTTTAATTATGCTGAGAAGGAAACCGGTGGCTATGTCGATTTTGATTTTTTCAGGATAGAGAACCATATCTCAATAAAACATTAACTATTCGTATTTCTTTTGAAAAATGAACAGGAATTGAACCATAGATCATTCAGGGTCTCATAAAAGTGCAATCGGTTGAAATGCAATTTGTAACATTTAAGGTTCTATTCGACCGGCAAATATAGCTTAATAGATCCTTTACCTAATATGACTTCATCCAAATGTCCCATTTTTAGTCGATCGGCTGTTATCAAATGCATGTGCAAATAAGTGTCATGGTGAGTAAAAATGGTTTTATGATCCGTAGAGAAAAAACCTATAATGTCTGATGCTTCATTGTTAAGCGTGTAGCTTACAAGCCCTTTGTGTGCCTCTTCAGGGGAACTGACTTTAGTGCCTTTGGGTAAATTTACAATATGAATAGAAGCGTGTTCAACTATACCGGAAAGTTTAAACATAAAGGGTCTTGGTGATGATTTTGTATTTTTATCAAGGAACATTTCAAGTTGTTCTATGGTCTGTACATCATAGGGTAAATCAAGTTCTAGCCATTCGCCTATATTTGCATACCCAAAAAATGGAGCTTTAATCTCATAGGTTTCTTCGACAAGCATGTCAGAATCAGATAAAACAGTTGATATGTATGAGTGACCTCCTATAATAATGATTTCTCCGGCCAAATATTCAACCGGGCCAAGTCCATATAAATTTTTCTTATTGGAAATAGTGTCCAGGTAAATATTTCCATGCAATTGTCCTTTCCGCATGACATTTTTCATTTCTCCAACAACATTCACAGTATTGCTCATCGGTTGTGCAAAGACAGAGCAAATTATCACAGTTGCAATTGTCCATACAAACATGGAAATTCTAAAAATCGATTTTAACATATATCCTATTTAGTTTTTAAAACACGATGATATTCATTAGTTAAAATGACAACTTGACGAAAGGTAAAATATACAAACTGATAGATTCCCACTGTAGGTAAATTTAATTTTTCTTGAATTATGCCGATTGCCATATTTTACGCTCCTTAATATTGACTACAAAAAGTTGAAGAATTTTGATTGGACTGATTTTTAATGCCCATGGATATGTGAAATCATGTAATGCTATAATTACTAAAATTAAGTATTTAGTGCTTTCTCCATTTTGTTAAATGTGCTGTTCCAACCATACTCATAATCATGGAGCGAATCCGGATTCATATTGACCAATGTGAAAATTTGTTTAGTTTTTCCTTGTGCAATTATGAAATCTAAAGTAATCTCATTGATATACCCGATTTCATTCTCCCATTCTAGCGTCATCTTTAAAGAATTAGGGTAGTGAATACCCAGGTAATGTCCTATGCAGCAATGTACGGCGCCACCCGAATCAAGAAATCGGATTTTATATTGTCCTCCTTCTCTAAGATCTATCTCCACAAGAACCACTGTTCCATTAGGGTCAGCTCCAAACCACTTTTCGATGAATTGAGGCTGCGTCCATGCCTTCCACACTTTATCTAAATCGACATCAAAAATGCGCTCAATGGTTAAATTTTTTATTTTCATACTTCTTTATGTGATTGGAATACAGTAGGAATTAATACTAACAAGCAGATTGTCTTTATTAAACTCATAGACATCACATGCAGAAACAAATGATATTGTATCCATGTTTCTGATAAATTTAGCGGTACCTCTTATTACAACATTTGAATCTTCTTTAATGATTTGTTCTGTTTTAAAATCGATTTCAACAGATGAAAAATATGCAGCTACCTGTTCGCATCTTTCGAACACTGCATTTTTCCCTGATATTGATCTTTCACCTATCACTGTCCAATGAATGTTTTTTGCTAAAAATGGGTAAGTTTCATTAAACTTGCCCAGTGAAAAAGCAAGCGCTACAGTTGCTCTATGTTCAACCTTAAGGCTAAGGGCTAAGTTACGGAGTTGGAACAGATGCCTTTTTGAATGGAAAATGAGGAAATTTGCCATTTCCCATTTGGTTAAATCACCAAAGGGCGTTTTAATGATTTCTTCGGTGTTGCAATCTTCAAGTCTATCGATAAGAGATAGAAAACATTTCTTTACATTTAGTATACATGCCTCTTTTGAAAAAACTTTTTGATCAGGTAAGATAAATTCCGGGGATTCCATTTTTAATTCAAAATTCATAAATATATTTTCCAATTCAGGAATACGCTCGACAGGGCTTCTATCACAGGATCTTCCCTTTGCGATGAGAAATCGACTGTCATTGGCTTTAGTAATGTGGCTTACTACTTGAGCAACCGTCCATCCACTATTACTCGGTGTTTGATTGATCTCATAATCTTTTAGGCTTTCAAGGGTTTTTTGAAAATCTTCAGATAATTGATTATAGCTCTCTTTTAAATAGTTCTTGTCTAAAAGGATCATGTTTTATGAAAATAATTTAAATAAATAAAATGGCCGGCAGATTGGATTTCAGGTTAGGAATTAACATTGACCTTCAGCTATATCTACTTTTTCAATCTTTGATTTAGCAAAGTGTGTTTTCAATCGAATTATTCCTAGATGTATACATAAGTCAAAGTATTCCTAAAAGTTTAAGACATTGGAAGCTTAAATATTTGCTATTAAATCTATTCAATGCTTCCCACTCTTTTTATTTTATTTATCTGGATCACTGGTTGAATATTCGTATAATTCTTGAAGTCTCCAATAATAGCTTCTCTATTGGCTGCAATGGCTTGATTGTAATCATTAATATCATTGATGAAGAAATATCCAATAGCGACAAAAGGGGGCTTGTCATCAGATGTCCTTCCTGAAATACCCTGATCAATTTCGTAATACTTTAAGTTATCACTTATAAACCCCGCAACCATGGGCATGTGCTTCTGCTCATAGTAATCCATATCAAAAGTTGCTTCTTCACCATTTGGGTAAAAAATTGCAACTTTAAAAGTTTCTACATCAGTGATACCTGATGGATTCATCTGTTCGGTTTTGCATCCTATCATGGCTATCCCGGAGAGCAAGAGGATCAGAAAAGAGTTTTTCATTGACATATAATTTTTGTTCTAATTTACTCTTAATAATGAAGTTTCAAAAGTAATGTGTTGGATAAAAACAAAGATCCTGGGACAAGAAATAAAAATCATCAAGGAACACAACACAAATTTAAATATCCTCAATATCGTTGATTTCCTGATCTTCAAACTAATCCTTCTTCACCAGATAATATCCCAAAGACAAGGCAATAATGATTGAAGCCAGGCCAATATTGCTCAAGCCATCCGCATGACCTATGTCAAGCACTAATAATTTGCGACCAATAGCCATAAGTCCAATCAATAATATACTTTGAACTTTTATTCTTTTTTCTTTGATGTAAAAATTAAAAGTATCAATCAATTCAATGGCAATGAGTATATTAAAGAAGACTGGCAAGACCTGCGAAGTTTGTTCCTTCGTAATTAACAATCGTGTGGATGATTCGTTGCTTTCAAAAAGCGCCTTACCAAATTGGTAAATTAATTCGATGATTTCGACGCCTATATACAATACAATAATTGCAGAAAGTATATAAAACACTATTACTTCAAACTTCTTGATCAAGCTGTGATTCATAGACCTAAAAATGCAAATGGTTCAGAATTGATAAATTCTCCTGATACTTCTCCTGAATAAGTTTTATTGTTTGACAAATCCAGCTTACGAACACCTCCTTTTTCACTAAAGTCAATTTTTTTAAGGTCAACCCAAAAAGTGTTAGGAGTTAATGCAGTTTCGAAGTAATATACCAAATCTTTTTGATCAGCTACTGACCGCCACCGGGTGGTGGATAAATTTGGAAAACCTTCGATTTCAAAACCATATGGTACCGATACATTTCTGATCACACTAAAAACACTGGCCACTGCAACTCTGGTATTATCGGTTTGTGGTATGGCATTGATAAAAAAAGAAGCTCTGACAAATCGATCAGGAGCAGTAACTGAACCAGGGAGAAATGTTTTACCGGGAACATTCTCCCAATATTTTGCAATGGCCAATTGTTGTTCATAGGGTGGGTCATTGGTCATGACAATATATGAGGGGTCGTGATGAATTACCAATTTTCCTTCAATATATTCAAGAATTGCATTATCTCCTGTGGCATCAGACAGAGATAGATGCACCGTTGTAAACTTGTCTGTCCCCGGAATAAAATCAGAAACTATAGCAAAAGATTCCTTTCTCAATTCTTCTATAGCTTCAGCTACAGTAGCAAAATTGTCCAAAACATATTGAGCCCATAGCGAAATAGCCATTCCTTTTTTATTATCTTCTTTGTCAAAGCTGGGATACTGCGATTCAACCAACCACAACATATTAGCCACCATGCCTTTTTCATTCATTCCATCGGCTATAGCGATATCCCAGGTACTTATGCCGATACTTCCATATTTAGAAACCCATTCAATAGAGTTTTTACCTACCTCTCCATTTCGTTTCATGCCACGAGGAAATATCCATTGATTGGCAGGTATTTCTATAGAGAAATCCATAGTTCTTCCCGTTAAAATGGTGTTATTAGGACCTTTGTAAACTACCCTGGTACAAGAATTGGATTCTAAATTTACTCCCAGAATAAAGCATAACACTATAATCCAATTTGTGATTTCAATTCTCTTTTTCATACTTTTAAAATTTATATGACTTTTTATAGTATTTAATGAATAACACTATGGTGTGAATTAGAACCTGGATGCTTTTATAAAAATAGATACATCATTTAACTTCTGAGAAAACTATTGAAAAACAAATGACTGTATGTATTGTTGCAAATTACAAATCGTTTTTGTCAATCGCTATCATTTTCCTTTTATGTAATAATTCAGTGATCTGATTTTTCATTATGGAAAAAAACCCCTTTTATTTGATGAGATTAATGGCATTCAATAATTTGATTTTTCATTTCATCCATTGATTTCAATCCACATCTATTATTAAATGACATATTATCCCTTTCACCGGGGAATACTTTTTAAATAATAAATGATATAGACCAAAACTATCCCAAATATCCATAAATCTGAAATCATGACAACATATTCCTGTAAAGAAGCTTCACCAGTTATACGACTCAGATGCAATATGCCGGCCATCCCCATAAAAAAACCACCTGATGTGGCAACCCACCTTATAGATGACACTTTCAAAGAAACCACTCCCAATATGCCCAAAAGAATATTTGCTATGCCTAACTCCTGAATCACAACCATTGCGGAAGGGTCAATATGAAGTATTCCGACTGTAAATGAAGGATTCATTACCTGGCTGAATCCCGCTGTCAATAGTCTGATCCCAATCCCCCAAAAAATAAACCATTTACCGATCCGTTCGTAGAAAGGTGCCGGGTTTTTCCACCTACTCTTTTCTATAATGATGCACAACATAGGAAATAAAAGCATGGTGAAAGAAATATAAAAGAGATAGAACATACACTGATGGTTCGATCAAATAATAAAATCATGCTTATTTCAAATACAAACTATTACCCACGGTAAAATACAAAAATGACAAATAAAGCAAAGGTAAAACGGGAAGAAAAGATGTAGATATTCTATTTGTACTATGTGAATTTAACCGCTTTCAGAACATTTGTAATCTTCAAAGTTAAGCAACAAATGGAGTCTATAAAGTTATTATGATTAATTTTCAAATAGTTTTAAGGAGTAAAACAAACCTTTTAAAATATAACTTTTAGTTAAGTGATAAATATCACCATTCAGCCTTTAATGAATCAATACCTTTGCATATCAATTTATTTATTATGAATGTAGAACAAATTTATACCGGATGTCTTGCGCAAGGCGCATATTATATCACATCAAAAGGAGAAGCAGCCATTATTGATCCACTACGGGAAGTCAAACCTTATCTGGAACGACTTGAAAGGGATCAAGTACAATTGAAGTATATCTTTGAAACCCATTTTCATGCGGATTTTGTCAGCGGCCACCTGGATCTGAGCAAAGCAACAGGTGCACCCATTGTGTATGGTCCTACTGCGCAAACTGGATTTGACGCAATAATCGCTAAAGATGGTCAGCAATTCAAAGTGGGTGATGTAACGATTAAAGTATTGCATACTCCGGGACATACCCTGGAAAGCACTACCTATTTATTGATTGATGCTGATGGGAAAAATCATGCGCTTTTCACAGGTGACACTTTGTTTTTAGGTGATGTTGGGCGACCTGATTTAGCCCAGAAAGGGAATGAAATCACTCAGGAGGATTTGGCAGGGATGCTGTATGACAGTCTGATGAATAAAATTATGCCCCTTGAAGATGATGTTATTGTTTATCCTGCCCATGGTGCCGGAAGTGCCTGTGGAAAAAATATGATGAAAGAGACTGTAGATACACTGGGACACCAAAAGGAAATCAATTATGCCTTGAATCAGCCAGATAAAGCCAGTTTTATAGAAGCAGTAACTGAAGGACTTACAGCGCCTCCTGGATATTTTGGTGCTAATGTCCAAATGAATAAGTATGGATATGAGAGCATAGACAAAGTGCTCAATCAGGGACTCACTCCATTGTCGGCTGATGAGTTCGAAGTAGCTGCTGAAGAATTGGGAGCCCTCATTTTAGATACTCGTAGAGCAGTTGACTTTTATTCTGCTTATGTTCCTCAATCCATCAATATAGGTTTAAAAGGTGACTTTGCTCCCTGGGTAGGAGCCATGATTGTGGATGTGATGCAACCCATACTTCTTGTATGTGAACCAGGAACAGAGGAGGAAGCAGTCACCAGACTCAGCAGAGTGGGATTCGATCGTGTCATGGGCTTTTTGAAAGGTGGAATAGAAACCTGGATCAAAGCAGGCAAGGAAACGGATAAAGTCAGACGAATTAAAGCCGCACAGTTTGCGAAAACCTACCATCCTGATAAGGTTATTTTTGATGTAAGAAAAGAATCGGAATATGCCGCCGAACATGTGGCTGAAGCATATAACCGGCCTTTAGCATCGATCAATGAATGGATCAAGGATATTAATCCAAAACAGCATTTTTACATTCATTGTGCCGGAGGTTATCGAAGTATGATCGCATCCAGCATATTGCAAGCAAGAGGATATCGTAATTTTTCTGAAATTAATGGCGGAATAGGAGATATCAAAAAAACAAAGGTACCGATTACAGATTTCGTTTGCCAAAGCAAAGTACTACAAAAAAGGTAATTTATTTTTCTAATTCCAATGCATATATTGAGTAAAAGTTGCATTAACGCATTATCGTCTTCAATACTAAGTTTACAGAAGGATGGATTGACAATTTCCATCCATTGTATACAAAAAATTATTTATTCTAAATTCTTTAATAAACATGTTTCAAATAATAAAAAATCTATTTAAATCTGAACTTGACGAAGATATTGTATCCTGGATAAAAAACAAAGCAATTTTGATTGATGTCAGGTCAGAAGAAGAGTACCACACAGGACATGTGTCAGGTTCTTTAAATATACCACTCCCGGTGTTAGGTAAGCAATTAAATAAGCTCAATAAAAAAGACAGATTTGTTATATTTTGCCGTAGTGGGAACAGGAGTGGGGCGGCCATCGACTTAATGAAAAGTTATGGATTCCAAAACCTTAAAAATGGCATTTCTTGGAATTTGGTTGATAAAGCATTGCATTGATGGTTATGGAGGACAAAGTAACACCTAATGAGCTGTCACGGGAATTTTGGGAAGAAAGATGGCTGGAAAGGCAAACCGGCTGGGATATGGGAAAAGCATCTCCGGCTCTGTTGTATCTGGCAGAAAAATATGTCCGTGAAGCAAATAAAGTATTGATTCCCGGTTGTGGAAATGCTCATGAAGCAGACCCAATTCTCAAAATGGGATATAAAGACATTACCCTTATGGATATTTCAACTGTTTTGGTCAACAATTTGAAAAAACGATTTTCACCATTTCCTGAAATCACTGTAGTCGCTGAGGATTTTTTCACCCACAATGTTCAATATGATCTGATACTGGAACAGACTTTTTTTTGTGCGTTGCCACGTGAAATGCGTACTGATTATGTAAAAAAGATGTATGATTTGCTTAATGAAAACGGTATATTGGCAGGAGTTTTATTCAGCGAGGAATTTGAAAAAGAAGGCCCGCCGTTTGGAGGGACTTATGTTGAGTATCAGGAACTATTTGCTCCATATTTTATTGTCCATTCTATGGAGAATAACGATTTGAGTATACCAGAAAGAAAAAATAAAGAATTTTTGTTCACTTGTATAAAAAGGAAATTATGAAAAAAAACATGGGAAAAATGGATAGAACCATACGGGTCTCGGCAGCATTATTGATTGCCATCTTGTACTTTCTTAATGTAATTAGTGGAAATGTGGCGCTCATTTTATTGCTTATTGCAGGAGTTTTTATCCTCACCAGTTTCATGAGTTTTTGCCCTCTGTATGCGCCATTTGGTTTTTCAACGTGTAAGAAATAATACAAATTTCATACAACTTTTTAGATTTGCTACTTTTCGATTTGGTTTTTTCCTTTGATAAAAAACCAAAATCAAAGCATTTGAATGGCATAAAGGAAGAGTATCTAGCAATTATAATCGGGTAAAGCTTTATAAAGTTTTAAATGGCTTCAATGAAAGAGTTATTGCTGGATATAAAATGGTTTTTGTATTGAAATGATATATCTAAAGATTTCAAATTTTACTGATATTGACACCAAAGGAAATTAATTCATTATATACCCATCTGAAGTTAGTTAAAGGATGGTTTGATGTGGAAGCTGCTTTATTACTCTCCCTGGTGGACTCATTTCACCAAAGTAACGGTGTTTCAGGTAATATCTTTGAGATCGGTGTCCATCATGGGAAAAGTGCCATATTCCTTTCACACTTGCTCAATGATGATGAGCATATCGATGTTTGTGACATTTTTGACCAGCAACATAATAATATTTCAAAATCCGGATTGGGAAGTCAAACCATTTTTATGAACAATATGGAATCTTTAGGCAAGAAAATGCCCAGAAGAATTCATAAGAAATTATCTTCTGAATTGGCTGATGCTGATATGCTGCCTCCTTATAGAATATTTCATATAGATGGGGGTCACTTATGTGAAGAGGCTTTCTCCGATTTATTACTGGCCTCTGGATTTCTCCATGAAAAAGGAGTGATTGTACTGGATGATCCCTTTAGAATTGAGTGGCCAGGGGTAACCGAAGCTTTAGTCAGATTTTTAAGTGAAAACCCGGACTACACAGGATTTCTTGGAGGTTTCAATAAAATATATATAAGTAAAATAGATATAGCAGTTGACTATTTAACCTGGGTCAATGATCCTCACAATATCAGAAACTTTAATCTGGATTATCCGGTACAGAACAAGCAGCATTTTTTCTTGCATAATCCCTTGAAAATTTTTTATTACAATTTGAATCAAAATCCCAATTCTCTGAAGGAAGAGATTTGGAGAAGACTAAAAAGATTTAAATGACACTTACTTATCAGGAATGGATGGTGTTATTTCCAGAAATAGTTCTTTTACAGGATTTTATAAATGATTGCATTACTTTATCTTTTAAATATTGCCTTGGAAAATTTACTGGTTTTATTCCTTCTATACTATGGTTCAGTGCAAAATTTAAAATTTTTGTGCCCAAATCTTTTTGATCTGAATAGTGGTATATCAATTTTTTAATGGAAGGATCAGAGTTGTAATAAGAAGGAATCAAACATGGTTTTTGAAATTTTATAGCATCACAAACAGATCCTGAAATTTTTGTCAGCCCATATACTTCATTATAAATTGTGTGTCTTGTTACTTGGGGAAGTGGAGCGATAAGTAAATGAGTGTTTTCCATTACCTTTAAAAATACATTTTGACTTACATATTTCTTATAAAACACTACTTTAAATAGGTTGCTTTCAATACGCTTAAAAAGATTTTTGATTCTTCTTCCATACACAGAATCTGAGTCTCCCAAAATTTGTAATATAACCGGTTTTGTGAAGTACAGAACTATAGATTCAAATGCGCCAAAAACTTCCTCATAATTCCTGGTACGTTGATCTACCTTTCCGGTGATGGTCATTTGAAAATAATCTTTTATTTCCTGTGATTTGTCAGTTAATTGAGTATATGTCATTGGAACCACATGACATTTATTTTTTGGAAGGTGAAATCTATTGATGGCATATTCTCTCATAATTTTATTATGGAATACCAGACCATGTACTTTGTTTAACATTCTTTTTCTGTAAAACCAGTCTCGTTGCAATATTGTCTTCCGAAAAAAATGACTCCAATCCTTCCATATATGGTACAAAGATGCCTTTGGGTTGTATTGGGAAAAGGGCGCTCCAAAAAATGTATTGCTATTGTGTATTCTTAATAATAATGGACGTGGCCAATCAAATAAGTCATATTCTTTAAAATGGGAAGCCATAGTATTGAAAAATATAACATCTTGTTTTTCAATTATTGGTCTATGAAATTTCAGGTTGTTAAAAACCTCTTCTGGGTCATCAAAATAATACAATTGGAAAAGGTCATCCAATTCTTTCATGGAAAGATTGGTCTTATTCCAGATTTTTGTAGTAGTGAATAGAGTTATTTTGTGTGATGAATGGGAGAGCAAAAGACATGTGTCCCTCAATACTTCCGGATGGTAATCTAATTCAATCAATAAGATGTTCATAGAAAGTAATTTCGACCGCAAAGTAAATAAAAGAGACTGATGATATCAAGCATTGAAAAGATGGAAAAGTTTAATCAATGCAGAAGTTTGAATGAGTTGGAAATTTACTTAAATAATGAACTGAATACCAGTTAAAAAGTATACACACCTTATTCATTCTGTACACAAATTAACGGCAAATCCAGGATATTGATATTCTATTTTGTAATTTGCGATGAGTTGTTGTTTATTTAAGTTGGAATTTCCATCTAAAAAGTATAATTTGAAATATTCAGTATTATATATTTCCAAAAACATCCCTACACCTAAAAAACCTGAAAATAAAGTAATCCTTACCATTGCTCACCGGCTTTTAAAATATTTTGATATACAAATTATTTATCCAAAAGAAAAGTATTTCTTCTTTCTTCGTCCATTCAGAAAGTACAAGTATTTAAGGAATTTGAAACCCTGGATAATGGATGATTTTTACGTAAGGATAATGAGTTATTTACGGTTGCCCGTAAAAAGTTATGCATTTATTTTTACAAGAATCTTTTTGAAATTTCCAAAAAATGTTCATCGTGCCCAATTAATACATGCACATTTCCTGGTTCCTGATGGACTGTTGGCATATTATATTCATCAGAAGTATAAAACGCCATATATCTTATCGATTAGGATTTCCGGTGTCAGGTTATTAATGGAATTAAAAAACCAAAAAAAGGAAAATTCCGACACCTATCAAAAAATTAAAACTATTATCAATCATTCAACAGCTATCATTTGCCACAATGAAGCTTATGCCCGATTAATACATGACGAATTTGGTAAAGCTTGTGAAGTGATCCCTCATGGGCTGAATTCAACCTATATTTTACAGGAAGCTCCTGCTTACAATCAAAAAATCCAAATTGTAACCGCCGGAAAAATTATCCCTGATAAAAGAATAGAATGGGTCATCCGCTCATTTATTGAAGCAAAAATCCACTTTGATAACATTCAATTATGGGTAATGGGTGACGGTCAGAATCTCCCTGGCTTGATCGAAAAATACAATCATCACAATGATATTGTATTTACAGGTTTTGTGGAGAGAGAAAAGTTGCTCGACAAATTGACTGAGTCCCAAATATTCATCCTTCCATCAAAGTGGGAAACTTATGGATTAGTGTTTAATGAAGCTGCCAGCCGTCATAATGCCATCATTGGAACGAGAGGGCAGGGTGTATACGGAATATTTAAAGAAAATAAAGAAGCATTATATTGTCAAACCCAGGATGAATTAACTGAAAAGCTAATACTTTTATTGAAGAAATCAGAACTCAGAAAATCATTAGCTGATGCTGCTTTACAGAAAGTACAAAGTTTGAATTGGGATAGCATTATTGAAAATTATAAAACACTATATGACCAATGCATCCTTGAAAATTATCCCGAGCATGGCAACTGTGAGAATACTTATTGAATTCTTCATTCAAATTATCTAAGAACCTTTATGCAAATGCACATCCATTTGTGGGAAGGGGATGCTGATACCATGGTTATCGAAAGCTTTTTTGACTTCCTCCTGCATAAAGAAATGAACTGTCCAAAAATCTTCTGTTTTACACCATGGTCTTACTGTAAAATCTACAGAGTTATCCCCTAATCCACTTACAAAAATATCTATTTCTCTGTCGTGAAGTATTCCCGGACACCTGTCTGCAACTTCCTGAATTACTTTTCTGGCTTTGTCAATATCATCCCCATACCCAATACCAAAGGTTAATGGGACTTTCCTGAAGGGGTTTTTAGTAAGATTCTCCAAAGGGGCAGAAGTAATCATGGCATTAGGCAATATGATAACACGGTTGTCCAATGTGGTCAATTTAGTGTTGAATATCTGGATTTCGTTTACTTTGCCTGTATACCCATTGGAAACAATGGCATCTCCCACACGAAAAGGTTTGAAAAACAATATCAAAACTCCTGCGGCAAAATGGGACAAGTTACCTTGCAAAGCCATACCCACAGCAAATGCCATGGCACCTAATATGGCAATAAAAGATGTAACTTCCAATCCAAACATTCCTGCCGTACTGAGCAGCACCATTATTTTAATTCCAATGCCAATAAATGAGGAAAAAAACGGAATCAGCGTAGGGTCAGTTTGTTTTGATTCCATCAGTTTCCTTGACTTGTCGGATAAAAGATTGGCAAGCCAGAAACCCAATATAAGTGTAACCAAAGCACCTGATATTTTAGGCGCCAGCGCAAGCAGTATTTCCCAGATAGAATTGGGATTAATCAATAAATGCAACATCATTTAAATTAAAGTGAATAGATATAATTCTAATGGCTCACCTATTGAAATTGTTTAAGTTAATCAATATAAATTGAGTGATAAATAGTTCACTTCAGGTGATCTCAATATAATAAACATCTTTCTCGTTTCTGGGAATACCTTTCACCACAAAGGCACCGTGTTCATTATCACACCGCTCGATAAGATCAAATAAAGTGCATGATTTGGGTAATCCAGAAAAAATCAAAGTAAAAAAATAATCACCAATGGGTGTGATCATCCATTGCGGATATAATGTGATATTTTCAGCATGCACCAAAGAGGAGGCATGTGATGAATGACAATCAAAAAGGTAAGTTGTGGGCCATATCCGGATCCGGTTCCACAATGATATACTATAAAATAAGCAATGGACGATCACCTGACCCTCTTCATGCGTTTGTTCTTTTATGGCTTCCAAAATCTTAGGACTGATTTTAGTCGCAGGATCTTTTATGATTACAGTCATTGCAAAGGATTGCGTTTGAGTGGTGAATTTATTGGGTCAAAATGTCAATTCAAAGCCGGATTAACATTTTTTATACTTTTGAGAATTAAATCGTTCTATTATGAGTGCTAAAAAGTCTTTGGTTTATTTAGTCCCAAGTAAAGGTAACTTAAGAAATTTAGTCGTAAAAGAAGTCACTCTCCCCGAGTTGAAATCAACGGAAGTATGTATTTCCATTAGTTACAT
>JRYF01018255.1_pt1 | contig 14244 bp, 11 predicted proteins | sample 235331 | NCBI WGS metagenome assembly JRYF01 (sample SAMN03074217, study PRJNA261475) | activated sludge metagenome | biome: Wastewater Treatment Plant; feature: Wastewater; material: Activated sludge; isolation source: activated biomass of a wastewater treatment plant treating hydrocarbon... ...
ATTCGTTGTTGGTGCCGTAGGTGATGTCGGCGGCGTAAGCGGCGCGCTTTTCCTCGGGGCTCATTCCGGCGACCACCACCCCGACGCTCATACCCAGAAAGTCGTAAATCTGGCCCATCCAATCGGCGTCGCGCCGGGCCAGGTAGTCATTGACCGTGACCACATGCACGCCCTTGCCGGTCAGGGCGTTGAGATAGACCGGGAGCGTCGCCACTAGAGTCTTGCCCTCGCCAGTGCGCATCTCGGCGATCTTGCCTTCGTGCAGCACCAAGCCGCCGAGTAACTGCACGTCGAAATGCCGCATGTTCAAGGCGCGCTTGCTGGCTTCGCGCACCACCGCGAACGCTTCCGGCAACAGCGCGTCGAGTTTTTCACCCTCGGTCACGCGGTTCTTGAATTCGTTGGTTTTGGCGCGCAGGTCGGCATCGCTTAACACCGCAACTCCCGCCTCCAGGGCGTTGATTTGGTCCACCACTTTACGCATGCGGCGGAGTATGCGGTCGTTACGGCTGCCAAAGATTGCTTTAAGGATATTCATGAATCGGGGGCCTTTCGCTGCGTCGCTGAATGAAAACGGGCGTCATGATACTCCAGACCATGGCGTTTTTGCGCGGTGCGAACCATGACAGAGTCGGTCCCACAAGAAAGAACGGCTTCCCGGCATTGCCGGGAAGCCGCATCAACGGGGACTCTAAAAAACGACAGCGGGAAAGCGACGCGGTTCAGCGGGTTGCCTGGGCCGGTTGCAGGTAGGAAATCGGCGCGTGTCGCTCGTCGTTGAACGTGACCTCCTCCCAGGCGGAACGATCGGCCAGCAGCTCGCGCAGCAAGCGGTTATTCAGGGCGTGACCGGATTTGTAACCGGTGAAGGCGCCGATCAGGCTACGACCCAACAGATACAGGTCGCCGATGGCATCCAGAATCTTGTGCTTGACGAACTCATCCTCATAGCGCAAACCATCTTCGTTGAGGATTCGATAGTCGTCCACCACGATCGCGTTATCCAGCGTGCCGCCTAGGGCCAGTTGCCGCTCCCGTAGATATTCCAGATCGCGCATGAACCCGAAGGTGCGCGCTCGGCTGACTTCCTTGACGAAGGACGTGGTGGAGAAATCCACCACCGCGTGCTGGTTGCGCCCTTTAAACAGCGGATGGTCGAAGGCGATGGTGAACTCGACCTTGAAACCGGCGAAGGGATCGAACCGCGCCCATTTGTCGTCGTCTTTTACTATCACTGGCTTTTTGATGCGGATGAAGCGCTTGGGCGCACTCTGCTCTTCGATGCCGGCCGACTGGATCAGAAACACGAACGGACCGGCGCTGCCGTCCATGATCGGCACCTCGGCGGCGCTCACATCCACGTACGCATTGTCGATGCCCAACCCCGCGAACGCCGACAAGAGATGCTCGACCGTGGAAATTCGGATTTTGCCCTTGACCAGCGAGGTGGACAGTTGAGTGTCGCCGACATTGCGCGGGCAGGCCTTGATTTCGACCGGTTCGGGCAAATCGACTCGCCGAAACACGATGCCGACATCGGGCGCCGCGGGCCGCAGTGTTAAATAGACTTTATCGCCGGTGTGCAGACCAACACCGGTCGCCCGAATGGCGTTTTTCAAGGTTCGCTGCCTGATCATGGTGAGATCCCCCAACACATCGATTGAACTGGAGCAGAGCGTTGTGGTTCGTGGCGCGGATAGGGCTGAACACCCTTCGAAGCGCCGGCTGGAGGATCAACCAGCCGATCATCGCCAGACCCGCCTGCGTTGCGGTAAAGATACCGCAATCAGTAGCGATCTTGCAACTTTTGTTTCTTGTTCGCAACTCTCCTTGTTGCTAAGATGCGAAAAATTTGCTCCGGTGCCCGACTTGCGGGCTGAACCCTCCGTGCCGACGGCAGCGAGCCGGCATTGGCGGAGGACCCAGCCAGCGCGACTCCGTCAATCCGCTTGCCGGCGCAAAAAGGCCGGAATGTCCAAATACTCCAAATCGGCATCGCTGCGCGGTTCGCTCAAACCATCACCGACCGCCTTCGGTCGATTTAACCGCTCGTGACGGGCATGAGGGAACGCTTCCCCGTCAACCCCTCGCTGCTGCACCAGCTTGACGTGCGGAATCGCCGACTCCCGCTCGCGCGCGGCGACCGGCTTGGCTGGGACACCCTGACCGATACCGGTGGCGACGATGGTCACCCGCAACTCGTTGTGCATTTCCGGATCGATCGCCGTGCCGACCACCACGGTCGCATCGTCGGAGGCCAGATCCTTGATGGTGTTGCCGACCTCCTCGAACTCGCCGATGGTCAGATCCATGCCCGAGGTGATGTTCACCAGCAGCCCCTTGGCGCCAGCCAGGTTGACGTTCTCCAGCAGCGGACTGGCGATGGCCGCCTCGGCCGCCTCGCGGGCGCGGCCGTCGCCGACCGCCCGCCCGGTGCCCATCATCGCCATGCCCATCTCGGACATCACCGTGCGCACGTCGGCGAAATCCACGTTGATCAGCCCGGGGTTAGTAATCAGCTCGGCGATGCCCTGCACCGCGCCCAGCAGCACATCGTTGGCGGCCTTGAAGGTATCCAACAAACTGGTGCCCTTACCCAGCACCGCCAACAGCTTCTCATTGGGAATGGTGATCAGGGAATCGACGGTCTCGCTCAACTCGCGAATGCCGCGCATCGCCACTTCCATGCGCTTTTTACCCTCGAAAGGAAAGGGCTTGGTGACCACCGCCACGGTCAGAATGCCCATTTCTCGAGCCAATTGCGCCACCACCGGCGCGGCGCCAGTGCCGGTGCCGCCGCCCATGCCGGCGGTGATGAACACCATGTCGGCCCCCTGCAACACTTCCCGAATCCGCTCGCAGTCCTCCTGGGCCGCTTGCCGGCCGATGTCGGGATTGGCACCCGCGCCCAGGCCCTTGGTGATGCTGGCGCCCATCTGCAAGGTGATCGGCACCGTGCAGGTCTTCAACGCCTGCGCATCGGTGTTGGCGCAGATAAAATCCACGCCATCGATGCTGGCGTTCAGCATGTGCAGCACGGCGTTGCTACCGCCGCCCCCGACGCCAATGACCTTAATGACCGCATTTTCCGCCTTGGTATCCATCAGCTCGAACATCTCACGCTCTCCTCAATTGATGGTTTTCGACCCGAATTTCTCGACCCACAACCTGGAAAACTTCCCTTTAAAACCAACTCTTCATCCGGGCCCACAATCCCTTATGGCCCCCCCGTAACACCGGACTCGGTTTGACCGGCCGATTTTCGTGACCGAACAACAGCAAACCCACCGCGGTGGAATAAACCGGATTACACACCACGTCTTGCAGGCCGGTCACATCCTGGGGCAACCCCAGGCGCACCGGCATGTGAAACACTTCCTCGGCCAATTCCGCCACGCCCTCCATCTTGGCGCTACCACCCGTCAACACCACACCGGCCGCGATCAAGTTTTCGAAGCCGCTGCGCTGGAGCTCCTCGCGCGCCAACTCGAAAAACTCTTCGTAGCGTGGTTCCACCACCTCGGCCAAGGTATGGCGGGATAGCGACCGCGCCGCCCGATCCCCGACGCTGGTCACGTCGATCCGTTGGTCGGGCCGCGCCAGTTGTTTGAGACAACAGGCGTGCTGGATCTTGATCTGCTCGGCCGACTGCGTCGGCGTGCGAAAAGCCACGGCGATATCGTTGGTCACTTGATCGCCGGCGATCGGGATCACGGCGGTATGACTGATCGCGCCGTCCGTAAACACCGCCAGATCGCTGGTACCCCCACCGATGTCCAGCAGGCAAACCCCCAACTCCTTCTCGTCCCGCGTCAACACCGCCCGACTGGAGGCCAACTGCTGCAGAATGATGTCGTCCACCTCCAGGCCGCAACGCTGCACGCACTTGATGATGTTTTGGGCCGCGCTGACCGCGCCGGTGACCATGTGGACCCGCGCTTCCAGGCGCACGCCGGACATACCGATCGGATCCTGAATCCCCTCCTGGCTATCGATGATGAATTCCTGGGCCAGAATATGGAGAATCTTCTGGTCGGCCGGAATCGCCACCACCCGCGCCGCCTCCATTACCCGCTCCACATCTTCCGCCGTGACTTCTTGATTCTTGATGGCGGTGACACCATGGGAGTTGAGGCCGCGGATATGGCTTCCAGAGATGCCGGTATATACCGAGTGAATCCGGCAACCCGCCATCTGCTCCGCTTCGTCCACCGCGCGCTGGATCGACTGGACCGTGGACTCGATATTGACCACCACACCCTTCTTCAGGCCGCGTGAAGGGTGCGTGCCGATGCCGGACACTTCAATTCCACCGTCTAAACCGACTTCGCCGACGATGACCACGACTTTTGAGGTGCCGATATCGAGCCCGACAATCAGGTTCTTATCTTCTTTTCTGGACATAATCGTTCCGTCTCCCGCAATCGCTCAGCCCGCTGTCGGAGCCCGAGATTCCGCTTTCCAGCGCACGGCAAAGCCGTTGACATAGCGCAAGTCCACCACCGCGATCCGATCGATCTGGACGGCCAGCACCCGGGGATAAACCCGCGCCAGCCGCCGCAACCGCTCCTCAAATCGCTCGCGTCCCACATACACTTCCAAACCGTTGTCGAAGGTCAGCCACCAGGCTCGTCGCTCGTCCTGCACCAGTTTCACCAGTTCCAGTCCAACCGGATCAAGCAACGCGCGCGCCTCCCGATAAGCACGGATTAAGGTCTTCTCGTGGCCGTCCGGACCGGCCAGTCGCGGCCAGGGTCCCGGCTGCCGCACCACGACCGGGTGAAACCGCCGGCCGTCCACGTCCACCATCTCCCCCTCGGCGCCCCAGTAGCCGAACGCGACGCGCTCGCGCAGCGCGATCTCCACGGTATCCGGCCACCAGCGCCGCACGGTGACCTCCTCGACCCAGGGATTGGCGGCCAAGGCCGCGTACAAGGCGTCCAGGTTGGCGATAAAAAAATTCTGGCCTAGAAACTCGCGCGCAACGGGCTGCAAATCTCCTTCGGCCAGGTTGCGCAATTCGCCCTCAATGCGCACCTGCCGCAGTGGAAAAGCCTGTGGATCGTGCAGTTTCTGGCTGCCGGCCCGCACGCCGAAACCGAGCGCGGCCAGCACCAGCGCCACGCCCATCCAACGCAATCGCGGTCCCCAGAGCACCCACCATCGTTCCGCCGCATCCGGAGGGTTGCGGTCGATGACCGTTGCTCCCCGGCGCCGTTTGCATCCGAACCGCATCACTCCTCCCACTCAACTGGGTCGTACCAGGCTGGTTTCCAGAATGCGCCAGACCAAATCCTCGAAACTCAGGCCAGCCACCCGCGCCGCCATAGGCACCAGGCTGTGATCCGTCATTCCAGGGACGGTGTTAACTTCCAGCAACCAGGGCTGATCCCGCGCATCCACGATGAAATCCACCCGCCCCCAACCGCTGCCATCCACCGCGGTGAAGGCTTGGCGGACCAACTCCCGTAATTCCATTTCCCGCTCCGCCGGCAGGTCGCAGGGGCAGAGATAACGGGTATCATCGGCGTGGTACTTCGCTTCGTAGTCGTAGAACTCGCGTGGAGTCTCCAGCCGGATCAGCGGCAACGCCTCGCCTTGCAACCAGCCGCCGGTATATTCCTGGCCCTGAATCCACGGCTCCACCAGCACCGCCGAATCGCAGGCGGCGGCCCGTTCCCAGGCGGTCTGGAATTGCGCTGGCGCGTCGACCCGACTGATGCCGATGCTAGAGCCTTCACGCGCCGGCTTGACCGCCAGCGGCAACCCCAGTACGGCCGCCGCCGCCGCCAGTTCAGCCGTGCTCGCCGCCAGGCGATAGGCGGGCGTTGGCAACCCCCTGCCCAGCCACACCTGCTTGGTGCGCAGCTTGTCCATCCCAAGCGCCGAAGCCAGTACCCCACTCCCGGTATAGGGCAGGCCCAGAAGTTCTAGCGCCCCTTGGATCACTCCGTCCTCGCCCCCGCGCCCGTGCAGGATGATGAAGGCCCGGTCGAAACGGTCTCTGGCCAGCACGTTCAGAACGGCGCGGTCGACATCGAGACCGTGCGCATCGACTCCGCGCGCCCGCAGTGCCACCAGCACCGCCTGACCACTCTTGAGCGAAACCGCCCGATCCGCCGACCAGCCGCCCATCAGAACGGCCACCCGGCCGAATTCAGCCGGATCGGTCACGGTATGTCGTTGTATTTCTTGCATCGGCGCGCTCTCGATCTCACGAATCGCATTTAACCTTTAACCTCGAACATCCGGCAGACCCTGACGACCCAATTGCGCCGCCATCGCTCCGATATCGCCCGCCCCCATCATCAGCAGGAGATCGCCATCGCGCAGCAGGTCCGGCAGCACCGTGGGTAAGTCGGCGGGTTGCTCGACAAAGACTGGGTCCACCTTGCCGCGCGTACGGATCGCCCGGCTCAGGCTGCGGCCATCGGCGCCGGGAATCGGTTTTTCTCCGGCTGGATACACGTCCAACAGGATCAGCGTGTCCGCTTCGGACAGGATTTGGGCGAAATCGTCGAACAAGTCGCGGGTCCGGGTGAAGCGATGCGGCTGAAAGGCCAGCACCAGTCGCCGTTCCGGCCAAGCGCCGCGCAAGGCCCCCAGCACCGCCTGGATTTCGCGCGGGTGGTGACCGTAGTCGTCCATGACGGTGGCACGGCCTCCATCGGGCAAGATCAGTTCGCCATGCTGTTGGAAGCGTCGGCCGATTCCCTGAAAATTGCGTAAGGCGCGGCGGATCGCGGTTTCCGACACTCCCAGCTCGCGCGCCACGACGATGGCCGCCAGCGCATTCAGGACGCTGTGCCGACCCGGCAGATTCAGGGTGACCGGCAACGGCGTCTTCAGACCGGGCAGATGGGCCACGAACCGGGTACGCAGGCCGTCCGGCACGATCTCGGTCGCGCGGGCGTCGCAGTCTTCACCCGTGCCATAGGTCAGCACTGGCCGGCTCAAGCGGGGCAACAGCGCCCGCAATTGCGGATCGTCGGCGCACAGCACCGCCAACCCATAAAACGGCAGATGGTGCAGGAACTCGACGAAAGTCTCGCGCAAGCGCTCGAAATCGCCGCCATAGGTGGGCAAGTGATCGGCGTCGATGTTGGTCACCACCGCCATCATCGGTTGCAGAAAGAGGAACGACGCATCGCTCTCGTCGGCCTCGGCCACCAGAAAACGGCCCGCACCCAGGCGGGCGTTGGCGCCGGCGCTGTTCAGCCGGCCGCCGATCACGAAAGTCGGGTCCAGCCCGCCCTCGGCCAGCAGACTCGTGATCAGGCTGGTAGTAGTGGTTTTGCCGTGCGTGCCGGCCACGGCGACGCCATAGCGAAAGCGCATCAATTCGGCCAGCATCTCGGCGCGGGGCACCACGGGAATCCGCGCGGCCCGCGCCGCCGCCACTTCGGGGTTGTCCTCGTCCACCGCGCTGGAAATCACCACGGCGTCACAATCGGCGATATGCGCCGCGGCATGACCGTGTTGGATCGTCGCGCCCAACTGGATCAGGCGCGCCGTTACGGCGCTGGCGCGCAGATCCGAACCGGACACGGTATAGCCCAAGTTCAGCAAGACCTCGGCGATACCGCTCATGCCCGAACCGCCGATACCAACGAAATGCACGTGGCGAATCCGGCGCATGTCGCGCCAAGCCTCGGGAATTGCGGTTAACACGGGTTTCTCCAAAGCCATCATTATGATCGACTCCCAAATAATCCAGTCGTCTTCAGCCCTTAGCCCTTGGCCTCTTCAGCCGCCTCCAGGCACGCGGTAGCCACCCGGTCGGCGGCTTCGATCCTCGCCAAGCGTCTTGCCGCCTCGGCCATGCGCAACAGGCGGGCGCGATCGCCGAGCCACTGGCGCAAGATCTCCGCCAGGCGTTCGGGGGTCAACTCGGACTGCTGGAACACCAGCGCCGCGTCTCCCCGCTCCAGAAACCGAGCGTTGGCGGTCTGATGGTCGTCCACCGCGAACGGAAACGGCACCAGCACCGCCCCCACGCCCGCCGCCGCCAATTCGGCGATGGTCAATGCACCGGCCCGGCACAACACCAGATCAGTCCAGCCATAGGCTTCCGCCATGTCCGCGATAAACGGCGTCAGTCGCGCGTTCACACCCGCATCCCGATAAGACGCCACCGCCGCCTCATGCAACCGCCCTCCGGCCTGGTGCCAGACTTCCGGGCGTTCGTCCGGTTCGAGCAACGCCAGCGCTTGCGGAACCCGTTGATTCAAGGCCAGAGCCCCCTGGCTGCCTCCCAGCACCAGCAACCGTGACCGTCCCGCGCGGCCGGCGAATCGTTCCGCCGGCGGCGGCAGGGCAGCGATCTCCGCGCGCACCGGATTCCCCACGGCTTGTGCCTGGCACACCGGCGCGAACGTGCCCGGAAATCCCTCCAGCACGCGGTCGGCCAGCCGGGACAGCCCACGGTTGGTCAGCCCGGCGATAGCGTTCTGCTCGTGAACGACCAGCGGGATTCGCAACCATCGAGCCATCGCCCCGCCGGGACCGCTGGCGAACCCGCCCATGCCCAGTACGACTCGCGGCCGCAGGCGGCGCAGGATCGCCCTGGCTTGGCACAGCGCCCGCCCCAGCATGAACGGCATCCGCAGCTTCTGGCCCAGACCCTTGCCGCGCAGGCCGGACACTACGAACACACACCACGGGAATGCCCGCATGCGGAACCAACGTCGCTTCCAGGCCGTTCCGAGTCCCCATCCACGCCACCGGCGCGCCGCGCGCGCGCAACCGCGCGGCCACAGCCAGCGCCGGGAACACGTGGCCGCCGGTTCCGCCCGCCATCACCAGCACCGGGCGCGCCGCGCTCACTCCTCGTGCCTCGCCCTGGCGCGGGTTTCCACGTCGATCCGCAGCAACAGGGCCAGCGCCACGCACATCACCACCAGGCTGCTGCCGCCATAGCTCATCAACGGCAGGGTCAGGCCCTTGGTCGGCAACACGCCCATGTTGACCCCGATGTTGAACAGCGACTGGAAACCGAACCACAGGCCGATGCCGTAGGCCAAATAAGCCGAGAATTCCTTGCCCAACCGCTCGGCGCGGTGGCCGATCTCAAACGCCCGCCACACCAGCATCAGAAACAATACGATGACGCTCAAGATGCCGACCAATCCCAACTCCTCGGCCAACACCGCGAACAGAAAATCGGTATAGGACTCCGGCAGATAGAACAGCTTCTGCACGCTGGCCCCCAGACCGACGCCGAACAGCTCACCACGACCGATGGCGATCAACGCCTGAGTCAATTGATAGCCGCTGGCTTGCGCGTCCGCCCACGGGTCCATAAAGCTGAGCAGCCGTTCGCGACGATAGGGCGAGGAATAGATCAGCGCCACCATGACCAGGAACGTGCCCACTTGCAGGGTTCCGAACTGGCGGAGATTGACCCCGGCCAGAAACATCATGCCCAGCGCGGTCGCCATCAGCACCACCACGCTGCCGAAATCCGGCTCCAGCAACAACAGCACCGCCAGCACCCCCAACACCGCCATGGGCCGAAACAGGGCCAGCGCCGAGGTACGAAAATCGGCGGTTCGCAGTTCTTCACCGTGCCGTTTGAGATAGGCGGCGACGTAGACCAGCGCGAACAGCTTGGCGAGTTCCGAAGCCTGGACGTTGATCGGGCCGACGACGATCCAGCGCATGCTGCCGTTGACTTCCTTGCCAATGCCCGGCACCAGGACCAGCACCAGCAGCCCGAACGCCGCCAGCAACAGCAGGGGACCCGCCCGTCGCCAGCGAGTCATGGGAATCTGAAACACCAATCCGGCCGCCAGCAGACCCACCAGGGCGTAGGCACCCTGTCGGAGCAGAAAGTAGAATGGCTGGCCCATGCGGGCATCGGCGATCGGCATCGACGCCGAAGTCACCATCAGCAATCCCAATAGCAGCAACAGCACGGCCGGAATCAAAACCCAGGGATCGGGAGACGGTAGCGCGGCGCGGCTCTCGCCGGCGCGCGGCAAGTGGGCTTTATCGCGAGGGGCGACCGGAGAAGTTGCGACGGCCGGATTCAGCATTCGGGCAAGCTCCTCACCGCGGCTGCGAACACCGCGCCGCGCTCTTCATAATTGCGGAACATGTCGAAACAGGCGCAGGCAGGCGACAGCAACACGCAGTCGCCGGGTTGGGCCAGCCGCGCCGCCACCGCCACCGCCTCCTCCATGTCCACCGCTTTCTGGAGCGGTATGCGGTCGCCCAGCGCGGCGGCGATCAATGGCGCGTCGCGGCCGATCAGCACCACTGCCCGCGCCTTGTCGATCAGGGCCGCGCGCAGGGGGGTAAAATCCTGGCCCTTGCCTTCGCCGCCGGCGATCAGCACCACCGGTCCCGGCAGTCCGCGTACCGCCGCGACCGTCGCGCCGACGTTGGTCCCCTTGGAATCGTCGAACCAGCGCACCCCGGCGCGCTCCAGCACCAGCGTGGTCCGATGCGCCAGGCCGGTAAACTCGCGCAGCGCCGCCAGCATTCCATCGCGCCGCAACCCCAGCGCCTGGCCCATGGCCAGCGCCGCCAAGGCGTTGGCGAGGTTGTGATCGCCGCTGATCCGCAGTTCCCCGGTCGCGATCCAGCATTCCCGGCCCCGCGCCAGCCAGGTCTCGCCACCTTCCCGCCGCAACCCGAACTCGCCCTCATCCGGCTCGTTCGAGGTGAAGCGCAATACTTCCCGCCCCGGCTCGACCATCGCCATGACCACTGGGTCGTCGGCGTTGACCACCATCGCGCCGTCGCCCCGGAAAATCCGTCGCTTGGCGGCGATGTATTCATCGAGACCGTCGTAGCGGTCCAGGTGGTCGGGACTGAGGTTCAGCACCGTCGCCACCCGGGCGTTCAGGCTGTCAGTGGTTTCCAGTTGGAAGCTCGACAATTCCAGCACATACAGCGCGGGCGGGGAGTCGGCCTCCCACTCGTCGCGCAACCACAAATCCAGGGCCGGCGTACCGAGATTGCCGCCGACCGCCGCTCGCACCCCGGAGCGCTCGGCCATCAACCCCAGCAGGGTCGTGACCGTGCTTTTGCCGTTGGTGCCGGTGATGGCCGCCACCGGCGCTCGGGTCAATCGGGCCAGCAGCTCGATATCCCCCCAGACCGGGATGCCCCGCGCCGCCGCCTCCGCAATCGCGGGCGTTTTCACCGAGACCCCCGGACTGACCAGCAAGCGTGCCGCGCTGGCGAACCGCGCCGGATCGAAACCGCCCAAGTGGCAAGGCACATCGGGAAATTCAGATCGCAGCGCCGCCAGTCCCGGCGGATCGGCGCGGCTGTCGGTCGCGGCCACGGTCGCGCCGAGCGCTTTCAGCGCCCGCGCCACCGACAGGCCGCTGGCGCCAAGTCCGACCACCAGCGTGGTTCCTTCCAGTCGCGGCATCTGTCCCCTCCCCTACCGCAGCTTCAAGGTCGCCAGGCCCGCCAGCACCAGCACGATGGTGATGATCCAGAAACGGACGATCACCCGGGGTTCCGGCCAGCCCTTCAATTCAAAATGGTGATGCAACGGCGCCATGCGAAAGATGCGCCGGCCGGTGAGCTTGAACGAGGCCACCTGTAGGATCACCGAGACGGTCTCCAGCACGAAGATTCCCCCCATCACCACCAGCACCAGTTCCTGCCGCACGGTCACCGCGATGACTCCCAGCGCGGCGCCCAGCGCCAGCGCGCCGACATCGCCCATGAACACCTGGGCCGGATAGGCGTTGAACCAGAGAAACCCCAGCCCGGCTCCGACCAGCGCCCCGCAAAACACCAGCACCTCGCCCACGCCCGGCACGTGGGGAATGCCGAGATAGTCGGCGAAAATCCAGTTGCCGGACGCGTAACAGAACACCGCCAGCGCCCCGGCGACCATGACCGTCGGCACGATCGCCAGCCCGTCCAGGCCGTCGGTGAGATTGACGGCGTTGCTGGAACCGACGATGACCAAGTACGTCAACGGCACGAACAACCAGCCCAGGTTCAGCGCCACGTTCTTGAAGAACGGCACGATCAACTGGGTTTCCACCGGGGTCTGGGCGGTGAAGTATAGGAGCAGCGCCGCCGCCAGTCCGGCGCAGGACTGCCAGAAGTACTTGGAGCGCGCCGACAACCCCTTGGAATTGCGCAGAATCAGTTTCTTGTAATCATCCGCCCAGCCGATGGCCCCAAACGCCAGCGTCACCCCCAACACGATCCAGACATAACGGTTGCGCGGGTCCGCCCACAGCAGGGTAGCGAAGGTGATGGCGACCAGAATCAGCGCCCCACCCATGGTCGGAGTGCCCGCCTTGGAGAAATGACTTTGGGGTCCATCCTCGCGAATCTGCTGGCCGATCTGGTAGCGGCTCAGTCGCTGGATCATGAACGGTCCGACGATCAGCGCGATGAACAACGCCGTGAGCACGCCCAGGATTCCACGCATCGTCAGATACTGAAAGACGTTGAAACCCCGATAAAAATTCTCGGTCAGCCATTCGGCGAGCAGCACCAGCATCAGCCGTGTCCTTCCGGGTTCGCCCATCCTTCCCCGGCGTCCGCCAGCGCCGCCGCCACCCGCTCCAGCCGCATTCCGCGTGACCCCTTGACGAGCACGATGGCGGGTTCGCCGTTCTCAAGGTCGCGAGTCAATTCCGCGATCAGCGCCTCGACATTCTCGTAATGAACGCCGCCGTCCGCGAACGCCCGCGCCGCCGCCCGGCTATGCTCGCCCACGGCGTACAACCGCTCGAATCCCGCCGTCCGCGCCTCCCGCCCGGATTGCGCGTGCAAAGCCTCCGCCGTCGGTCCCAGTTCCAGCATGTCGCCCAGCACCAACCACTTGCGACCCGGCTCGGTGCCGACCGCCGCCAGCGCGGCGGCCAGCGAGGCGGGATTGGCGTTGTAGGCGTCGTGGATCACCGCGCCGCCGTGCCAACCCACCAGGCGCTGCATCCGCCCGCCGACCCCACGCAGGTTTTCGAGACCCTGGCGCACCTCGGCCAGGGTCGCGCCCACCGCCAGCGCCGCCGCCGCCGCCGCCAAAGCGTTGCGGACGTTGTGCCGGCCCGGCAGCGGCAGAGTGATCTCGACCTCCTCCTCGTCCGCCGTGAGTCGGAAACGGTTACGCGCCGGATCGAGCACCCGACCGCGCACTTGCGCGGGCTGATCCAGCCCGAAATCCACCATCCGCCGTCCCGCGTTCAACCCGGCCCAATAGTCGGCATAGACATCGTCGCGGTTGATAACCGCCACGCCATCCGGCCCCAGACCCTGAAAGATTTCCCCCTTGCCGCGCGCCACGCCGGCCACGTCGCCAAAGCCCTCCAAGTGACAGGGGCCGGCATTGTTGATCACGGCCACGTCCGGCCGCGCCAGTCCGGTCAGATACGCGATCTCGCCGTGATGGTTGGCGCCCATCTCGATCACGGCATGGGCGTGTTCGCCGGTCAGCCGCAACAGGGTCAGGGGCACGCCGAGGTCGTTGTTGAGATTGCCCTCGGTCGCCAGGGTCGGCCCCCGCAACCGCAGAATGGCGGCGATCATCTCCTTGAGGGTGGTCTTGCCGTTGCTGCCGGTTAACGCGATCAGCGGCCCGGTGAAGCGCGACCGCCACGCGGCCGCCAATCGTCCCAGCGCCAATCGGGTATCGGCGACCCGCAACTGTGGCAGCGGATCGGCGGCCGGCCGCTCGACCAGCGCGGCGCAAGCCCCCTGTTCGCGGGCGGCGGCCACGAACTCGTGGCCGTCGAAATTCGGTCCAGTCAGCGCCACGAACAGGGCGCCCGCCGGCAATCGCCGGCTGTCGGTGGCGACGGCGGTGAAGGCGACATCGGCGCCGCTGACCGAGCCGTCGAGCAAGCCGGCGGCTTCCCGCAGGCGCAGGGGGGAGAAGGGGTCACGCATTCACGCGGCCTCATCCCGCTGGGCGCGAGCAAACCACTCGCGCACCACCGCCCGGTCGCTGAACGGCAGACGTTCCGTACCCACGATCTGCTCCTCCTCATGACCCTTGCCGGCGATCAGCACGAGATCGTCGGCGGACGCCTCGGCCAACGCCCGGACGATGGCGGTCCGGCGGTCGTGGATCACCGCTGCCGCGCCCGGTCGGCGCATCCCGGCCAGAATCGCATCGACAATTCGCGTGGGGTCTTCGGTGCGCGGATTGTCGTCGGTCACGATCACCCGATCCGCCAGTCGTTCGGCCACCGCGCCCATCAGCGGTCGCTTGCCGGGATCGCGGTCGCCGCCGCAGCCGAACACGCACCACAGGCGGCC
>JRYF01007868.1_pt1 | contig 14237 bp, 18 predicted proteins | sample 235331 | NCBI WGS metagenome assembly JRYF01 (sample SAMN03074217, study PRJNA261475) | activated sludge metagenome | biome: Wastewater Treatment Plant; feature: Wastewater; material: Activated sludge; isolation source: activated biomass of a wastewater treatment plant treating hydrocarbon... ...
AATTGCGCCGGACAGATTTCGCCAAATCGTGGACGCTTTCGTGCCGGCCGGCTATTACGCATCACCCGATCAACGGCCGCCCTCGGCTATGGCCGTGGCGCATTGAGAGCATATGTTGTCATGTCAACGTGAGAGGGATAATATGCAACATTGCAAGCTCGACGGAATGCGAAGCGCCGGCCTTCCGGCGCATGAGCATGCTGGTTTCACGCTCGTCGAGTTATCAATCATCCTTGTCGTCGTCGGCCTCCTTGCCGGAGGCATCATGGTCGGCCGCGAATTGATTGACGCCGCTGCGATTCGCGCGTCGGTCAGACAGGTAGAGGAGTTTAACACTGCCGTCAACGCGTTCCGCGTGAAGTACGCCTGCCTACCTGGTGACTGCGTGAATCCGTCATCGCTGGGATTTGACTGGCAATGGCCAGTCTCCCCATCATACTTCGGCAATGGCGACGGCGTAATCGGACATTCCGACACGGGCACCTGCGCGTACAGCGATAGAAGTCCTCCGCGATGCCATGACGTATTCAAGGAGTATTACGGGTTCTGGCGCCAGCTCAATCTCGCCAACATGATTCCGTATCAGGTTGAGGACTGGTTGCGAGTGGGGCATCCTGAAAATGGTTGGTCGGGCGGCCGGATTTCGCCGCCGGCTCGGATTAACTCTTCCTCATTTCACAACTTCTCGCCGGGCGACAGGCCCATGCATCCAGCAGGGTGGGTGCTTCATGCGGACGTTCGATTCCATGCCACCGCAGGTGGCGGCTCGGCGCGGCCGCACAGTTTCGTATTGGGTGTGTATGACATCCAGTTGACAGGCGGTTGGTATTCCCGTTTTTCCCCGTGGTTCGTCTTTCTGATCGACAGCAAGATTGACGATGGACTTCCCTTTAGCGGCAATGCGCGCGCGTTCTGGGGAGCCGATCTCTTGGGAGTATCCGGCGGTCCGGCATGGTATCAATATCATTTCGCATTCGCTGGCATCGGTCCGGCCGGGGCCGACAGTCCGGTGTGCGTCGCGTCCGATACTAGCCCCAGGACCTACAACGTAGCATACCGCGGAACATCAAATGCGGGTAGCTGCGGCCTTGGGATCAAGGCCGCGTTCTGACACCACGAGGGCATCTGTACTCGTGAACCCAGCACTTGGCGGCAATGTTACATTCGCGACGGATGCAAAGATCAGATCGAAATCCTCTCAACGACATTCCTCGTAACCGTTCGATCCCGTCTATCGTAGAGCCGCGTCGTGCGCGGGTCGGCGTGGCCGAGTAGCTCCTGCACGTCTTCCAGCGGGACGCTTTGTTCAAGCAAGTCGGTGGCGGTGGTGGCCCGGAAGGAATGGCAGGTCAGGATTGAGGGCAGGCCCGCGGCCTTGAGCCGCCGCTTGACCATGCGGTGGATGTCCTTGGCCTGGCACGGTCGTTCGTTCAATTGACCGGTGCGGCCCAGCGCGGCGCGGAAGAGCGGCGCGTCGGGGTCCGTGTCGTCGTTTGCGGCAGCAAGGTATTCGTCGATGTAGGCTTGCAGGTCGTGCCGGCAGGGGATGTCGCGCTGTCGGCCGCCACGAGTCCTGGACCGCCCTCGACCGCGCGACGGTCATCGACGCAATCGAGTGGTGATTCCTTGAGTGGGCTCAATCCGTCACTGTGAGATAGTCATCCAATCGACTGCACTTGTCACCAATAATTCATTTACCTGTCACAAAAGTGTCACACTCGAATGGTATTCTGGCCATTAGCGCAGTGTGGTTGGGTGCATCTCTCATCATATGGTGCGGAGCTGACACCAAGCGCTATTAGAAACCTACTACGAGGGATTTATGAACACGGCAACACTTTCACAATACAGGCTCACTCTGCTTACGGCGCTTGCAGTTCTCGGAATGGCGTTTAGCAGCGCGTACGAGGCGTGGGCTATTACCATCACTCTCAAGAGAGGCGAACACTGCTTCGTGCCGAAAGGCAAGGACGCTGATATCAACGGCAAAGTAAATGTTAAAGGCACAAAAAAAGGACTGAAGATTACGTGTACTGAGGGAGAGGCAACTGTTACCTATTGAGAGAAGCCTGGATAACAACCAGGATATTTCAGAGTTGTAGAATCATACCTGGGACGCCCGAATCTGGCGTCCCATTCTTTTCCGATGAATGGTATCAACATCAAATCGAAATCCTCTCAACGACATTCCTCGTAACCGTTCGATCCCGTCTATCGTAGAGCCGCGTCGTGCGCGGGTCGGCGTGGCCGAGTAGCTCCTGCACGTCTTCCAGCGGGACGCTTTGTTCAAGCAAGTCGGTGGCGGTGGTGGCCCGGAAGGAATGGCAGGTCAGGATTGAGGGTAGGCCCGCGGCCTTGAGCCGCCGCTTGACCATGCGGTGGATGTCCTTGGCCTGAAGCGGACGCTCCGATAGCTGGTTCGTCCGGCCGAGCGCGGCGCGAAAGAGCGGCTCGTCAGGGCCGCAAGGCGCGGCTGCGATGTATTCCTCGATGTAGCCTTGCAAATCATGGCGGCATGGAATCTGTCGATCCACACCGCCCTTTTCATCAAATCGCAGGTAATACTGACGGCCGTCGGTGTAATAGTCGCGAAGTCGGAGCTTCGTGACCGCGCCGGCTCGGCAGGCCGTGTACATCAAGACTGCGAGAAGTGCGCGATTGCGAAGACCGGTCACGTTGGAAGTGTCAATCGAATTCAGCAGGTGGCGGGCTTGGGCGGGACTCATGGCCGGCGTCTTGCCGGTGACGTTCCTCACCTTCGGACCGCGCACCGTCGCGGCGGGATTGAGAACAATCGCGTGCCGCTGCACGAGCGTATCGAAGAACTTGCGGATCGCAGCCAGGTGAAGCTTTTGCGTCGGCTTCGACGCCGGCTTGCCCTCGGAAGTGGTGAGCGTGCGGATGTAGTGGCCGACGCTGCCGGGCGGGATGCGGCGAAGCTCGAAGCCCTGGTCCTCGCACCACAAGAGGAAACGATGCACGGCGTGGCGGTACGCCTTGCGGGTGTGGTCGCTGGCGATCTCGTCGCCGAAGAATTCGGCGTAGGCGAACCGGGCGTTGGCCCCGGCCTCGTGGATGATGGCTGGCGCGACAGCGTCGCGTGGCAACAATTCCTGATTTGGACTCAGAACGACTGCCGTGTCACTCAAGCGACCTCCATGCCGCCGGACGTGAACGATGCGTTAATCGCCCGGCGCGGCGTTAACAAGGGGTAGATAATGTCCTTTGTCTACCACAAGTTCCTCCACCGCGCAAGTCTTTTGACAATCCTGCAAGCTGGGCACGAATGTCGGCGTTGGAACGTCGATTCTACTTGCGCCCATGGCGCGGTTGTGGCATCCTCGATAGAGGTAATGACAATCGGGGGGAATAGACATGGGGGACGTTCGCGTACGCAATCTTGACGACAATGTCGTCGCCGAATTTAAGGACCGCGCCAAACGGCATGGCCGCAGCCTGGAAGCGGAGCTTCGGGAAGTGCTGACCGCTGAAGCGTTCCGACTCCGCCGCGAACTGGCGGAGCGGGCGAAGCAGTACCGGGACGAGCTTCGCGCGAAATACGGCGAGTTTCCCGACTCGACGCCCGGCATCCGCGAAGAGCGGGACCGGCTGGGATGATCGTCGTGGACGCCAGTGTCGCCGCCAAATGGCTGCTGCCGGAGGCGGGCGAACAGGAAGCGCAGGCGCTTCTCGACGGCGAAGAGCGGCTGGCCGCGCCGGAGTCCATCCGCGTCGAAGTGGCGGGCGCGGTCATCAAGCGGTACCGCATGGGAAAGATGGAAGAGTCGGACGCCCGGTCGCGCTGCGAGTTTTGGCAGAGCCTCATCGACAACCGGCTGCACTTGTTGCCGGTCGAATCGGTGTTCGACCGGGCGCTGGCACTGGCATTTCAAATCAAGCACGGCCTGCCGGATTGCCTCTATCTGGCCGCGGCTGGGGACATAAGCGCTGTTCTCGTCACGGCCGACCGGCCGCTTTTCGAGCGCGGGAAGGCGGTCCACGAACGCATTACGCTTCTATCCGGCGTCGGCCCACACTGACGGATCCAAGCCCGCACAGGAACGCGGCGGGAGACGCCGACGGCGGGGCCGTCTATGCAGGCCGGTCAAAGGCGTCGGCGGTCCTTCAAGGATCGCCGACGAAGTGTTCCTTGATGAAGGGATCGGGGCTGGGCAGCGTGTTGTTGCTCCAGTCCGCGCCGCGGACGGCGAAGCGCTTGCGTATGTCAGGATCGCCGGCGTAAGGCGTGAATACGGAACCTTTCTCTTCGATACGAACGGGGGCAACGTGGCCGTCGGTGAAGCTGGCGACAAAGACGCCCGGGCGCTTGTGCGAGCCGGGAACGGACTGCGGCTGCCACGGCAGGCCGACGCTTTCGATGAACTCCTTTGACAGCGCGCCGGCCTGCGCCAGCCGGTACTCGGTGAAGAGCAACAGCACCGACGTATCGGGAATGCGGTTCGACGGGCGCATGAATGCGCCGATGCGAAACGTCGGCTCGGTATTCGGCCCGAAGGGCTGGATCGGCAAGGCATCGCCGACGTAGCTGGTTCCGACTGCTCGGAACATGGATTGGATTCTGGTCGGCGTCTCCGCTCCCCAATAGGGATTCTCGAACGCGCCCTCCTCGCCGGGACAGCGGTACATCGAATAGTCCGACCGGGCGGAGACGCCGGCGCCGTACTGCGCGATGTTGTTGGGCCGCGTCACCGCGCCGAGGTGATAGCCGCCGGCCTGCTCGTTGTAGAGGTTGTCCGGATCGTCCGGGTCGTAGCCGTCCGCTCCGCCGAAGTCGAACTTGCCGAGTCCGACGTGGTCAAAGGCTCCGCTGGTGGACTGGCGATGGATGATCCCGCGCGGGTCCTCCGCGCCGACGGTGATAGCGATGGCCGCGATCTGTCGGAGTTTGCCGGCGCACTTGGTGGCCTGCGCTTGGTTGCGCGCTCCTGACAGGCCCGGCAGCAGCACGCCGACCAGCATGGCGATCGTGCTGATGGTGACAAGCAGTTCAAGCAGCGTGACGGCCGGTCTTTGATTCGGAATGCCCCTCATGGCTCCATCCCCTGGGCGAGGCGTCCTTTCTGAATCGTATGCCTGCTCCCCTGCGGCGGGTCAACCCTCTTGGATTTCTTTCACGGGGAAAGGCGCCGGCAGGTTCAAAACCCCGTGACTTCGGCGGACGGCGGTGCTACACATGAATCCTCAATCTGATCGTGGGGGGCGCTATGGCAAGAAAGGAAGACGAAGAATTGGTGAAGGCGCTGATGGACGGTGACACGAAATCAGTTTCGGAGGCGCTCGCTCATGGCGCCGACCCGAACACGCGGATGGGCAACACGGTCACGCCGCTTCTCTGGGCGGTCATGTTCGGGCCGGAAGAGTGCATAGAACCGCTGATAAAGGCCGGCGCGGACGTGAATTCACAGGATACCGTCCTCGGCAACACAGCCCTGCATTACGCGAGCATCGTGTCGGAGGATGCGAGAATCGTGGAGACACTGATCGCGGCCGGAGCGAATGTGAATGCTACGAACAAGTCGGGATACACGGCGCTCGATCATGCCGCGGGCGCGTGCAACGAATCCGGTGCGGCGGCGCTGGCGCGCGCCGGCGGGAAATGCCGGGCCGACCGCAGCGAATGGGTCAACCGCGTTGTAGCGAATTTAGGGTTGGGGAACCGGCGCGGCCGGTAATGGGCAGGCGGTACCGGCGAGTTCCGCGGCTCGCTTTCGCATCAACCATTGAAGCCTGTGCCAGACGGCGACGTAAGGTGTATTGATCCAAGTTCGGGGGTCAGCGCCCAGAATCTGCACCTCGCGTTCGTATAGCTCGAAGCCCGTTTCATGCATGCAGACACCGATCGGATGATACGAGAATCGTGACACGATCTTGCGATAGTTCGGAGTATTGGGCCATGAAAGAAGACGCATCTTCCGCTTGAATCCAATGCCCTTGACGCTCGTCAAGTGCGCGTGTTGGCACATGACGGCGCGCGCCAGCGGCGCGTCGGGGCCGGTCATGGGCTTTCCTTCGTTCCGCGGCTTCATGGCTGCCGCTTCAACAAGCACGTCTGCGCTAGGGAAATGGATATCGTCCGTCGGGCAATCGCAGAACTTTCGCCTCCCGGCCCTGATCTCCTCGTAGCCTCGTGAGGTCACGGGTATGGCGATTGACACCGCTTCTAGTCCGGACGGGCCTTCTGCGACGACGACGGTCCAGGGTTCGCCCCGCATCCATTTGCGTACGCACTCGTGGTAGCGATCTTGGGGCAACCCGACGTGAGACTCCGCAAGCTTGGTTGCGACCGCGGCCGGCACTCTCCGGCCGCTGATCTCTTGTCCTACCGACACATAAAGCCAAGGCAGAACCGTTGCCAATTCCTGCTCGCGGCAAGGTCGAATGCCTTCAGTAGGCCGGAGGAATAGTCCCAGCGCTGCGCCGATGAGTGCGTGACCCCTCGACAGGAGATTTCCTGTGTTCTGCGGCTCTTCGCTGACCAGGTCAACAATGACCCACGGGGCGAGCTTAGCTGGGTCAGTGCAGGAACGTCGCGCTCGCAGGAACTCGAAGAGGGCTTCACGTTGGGCCTGGACCGTGAATGAGGGATTGGATTGCAGAATGTAGTTGAGGACCAATGTAACAACTCGCGAGCTCTGCGACTTTCCATTCCGGAGAGAGGAGATCGTCCCGGTCCGAAAGCCGTTACCCGACCCCTCTGCATCCCACTCCTTGACGGCGGTTTCCTTTGGCCACGCTTCGGGATGAATGGCCAAGTATTCGCAGAAATCCTTGCAGAGCGTCCGTTTCCAAGCCATCGGCATTCACCTCCGTGATGCGAGGTTCGGCCGTCCAGGGGACTTTCAACCCTATTCGATGATAGGCCCACAGCCGCCGGCTGGGATGGGCGGCTTCCCCGTTTTTCCCGAAATCGAAGCGGTCAGCGGGCATGGTGAAGAATTGTCCTGGACAAAGGATGGCTCTGCCATCCGGGAGACAGAACATGGAACCCAACCACGATCAACCAGCGGTCGCCGACCTGCGGGCGGGTGAAATCCCGGCGGGCAGCATTCCCGAGCAAAGTCCCGCGCCCCCTCCTGTGTACGGCGCTTTGGCTGAGCACCAGCGCACAGAAGCCTGGCACGGCCAGCCGATGATCGAACTGCTCCAGACATGGGCGAAGCGGTTGATCGGCGAGTTTAATCTCGACATTCCCGAAGTCGTCATCGGCATCGATAGGCTTCCCTGCACGCGCTACGGCCAGTTTCGGGTCGGACATAACGGTCTTGGCCTCCGCGGCGAAATCACCCTGAACGCACGCTACCTCGATGGCAAGCGACCTCTCTGGGAGATTCTAGGCACGCTGCTCCATGAATTGCTGCACGGGTGGCAACAGGCTCACGGCACGGTCGGGAAGCGCAACCACCACAATCAAGAGTTTCGAGAGAAAGCCCGAACCCTCGGGCTCTTGGTCGATAAACGTGGCCTCACCGGCTACGCCGCAAGCGGCCCCTTCAAGGCGCTGCTGGCTCAATTCGGAGTAGAGGCTCCGGCAACCGAGGCGCCGATCCCGGAGCGACGGCCGCGCGGCGAATCGAAGCAGAAAAAATGGTCGTGCGGCTGCACTATCGGCCGGTTCGGCGTAGCGACGGTGAATCTGCGCTGCGAGACGTGCGGTAACCGAATGGAGCGTTGCGATTAGACGCAACTCGAATCGCGTCTGGTGACGCCCTTCGCCGCTGGAGCAGTAACATGGCACCTAGAGCAATCGAATACGCCCCCGTCAAGCAATTGAAGAGCAGCGGGAACATCCGTGATTGGGTGGTGCCTGAAAAGCTTGCGGCCCTCAAGCTCAGCGTTCAGGCGAACGGAATCCTGGTTCCCCTGCTTGGTCATTACGAAGGAACAGATAGATTCGTCGATGACGGCAACCATCGGCTCGAAGCAGCAACGAGCTTGGGCTTGGAAACCGTGCCGATCATCCTCGCCGACCACGCGCCGACGCCGGCGGAACTCCTGACGCTGCAACTCGTTGCGAATTCTTTGCGTTTTAACCTGAAACCAATGGAGAAAGCGAGAGCCATCGAGCGGCTGATGCTGGAATCCGGGTGGTCCGCGGCGCAAGTATCGGCCAAGCTCGGCGAGCAGTCGGAGTCGATGATCTCCAAACTCCTGACGCTGTTGGTCCATCCCAAGGACGTGCAAGACCTGATTGACGCCGGTCGCATTCCGATGAGCAGCGCCTATGCCATCGCGACCGTCCCGGACGCCGCCGAGCGCGAACGGCTCATCCGCGAGGTGCTAGACCGCCGCTTGACGCGCGACAAGCTCGTCGCAGTCGTCAAGGCACGCAAGGGCAGCGACGGACGCATGCAACCGCGCAAACGTGCGCGGCCGCGCCGTTCGCACGTGGTCGTTTCTCTCGGCAAAGGCTGCTCGGTATCGGTTAAACCGGGCGTCACAGTGGAGACGTTTGTTTCATGGCTTCGTGACCTGCTGCAACGTTGCGGCAGGCTGGAGCCGCAAAGCGAGTTGGAGGACGCCGTGAAGGCGCTCGCCAATCCGCAATCGTGAAAGGTGGTGACTCATGGATTGCTTAAAGGAAGTCGCGAAATGCACTCTCAATTGCTGTGCGGGTGTTGTGCTGTTGTACGTCTTAGCGGTGACAACTGCGGTCGAGAAAGGCGGCAACTTAGTGTTCCGCGTTCTCGACAACGGGTCGGGCCCGGGGATTAGCGAGTCGTCTACGACGGAAAGAAATAATGGTGACTGAGGCCCTGCGATTGGCGTCGCAATCGCTCATCGGTCTGAAACAGAAGTTCCTCGCGAAAGACAGGAGTAAGTCATGGCTGAGTTTTTCAGTTTTATGAAGGTGTTTGTCGTGTGCGGCACGATGTTCTTTGTCGCAACGCTCGTGCTAATGGCGATGCCGCAGTCAAAACTGCGTTCGGCCGGAGTCGAGATGTTGAAGTGGGCAATGGTCGGAGGATTTCTGCTTCTGTGTGCATCGCCGCTCGATTTCCTGCCCGATCCGATCTACCTCGACGATATCGGCTACCTGATTGGAGCGATCTGTTCCGCAAAGGGCGCGCTCAACGAGCGCAAGCGTCGCAAGGTGTTCGAGGAAATGGAATTCGAGCAGACGATGGCAGCCATGCGCGGCAAGAGTGTTTCGCCGGATGCGGCCGATGCCGCTACCGACGACGAGCAGAAGGAGGCTGCGTGATGCTCGGCAGGCTCTTTCGACGCAAGTCGTATTCACGTGCCCGCCCACTTCACTGGGACCTGACCGACGAAGTACTTCGCTGGTCGGACGAGGACGCCTGGACGCTACGCGATGCCGTGGAAGGAACGCTGGACCTCGGCGCAACGGGTTCCTCGAAGACATCGGGAAGCGGGCGCACTGTCGGTGTTTCCATGCTCAATGCCGGGTTCGGCGGCCTCGTTTGCACCGCAAAATCGGACGAGCGGCCGCTGTGGGAGCGCTACTGCCGCGAAACAAACCGGGCCGGCGATCTCATAATCGTCGGCCCGGATGCCGCGCGGCGGTTCAACTTTCTCGATCACGAACTGAATCGAAGCGGCGCGGGCGCCGGTCTTACGGAGAACCTCTGCAATCTGTTTTCCACCGTGATGGAAATAAGAGAGCGAAACACCGCGAATGGCGGCGGTCGTGAGGACGGCACGTTCTGGAAACAAGGCGCACTCAAGTGCATGCGCAACGCCGTCGATCTCGTGTCGCTCGCGACAGATTCTATTTCTGTGCCTGAATTGGTCAGCGTCATTCTTTCCGCGCCGCTATCGCCGGCTGAGATTCGGGATAGAAACTGGCAACAGAAGTCGTACTGCTTTCAGTGTCTCAAGGAAGCCGATCGGAGAGTCAAGACGCCTCGGCAGCAGCACGATTTCGGCGTCGTCTGCGACTTTTTCTTGCTGGAGTGGCCCAACCTGGCCGAGCGGACGCGCAGCGTCATTCAGGCGACGCTCATGGGCTGGGCCGACATGCTCAATCGCGGCCTGCTTCGCGAGCTCTTCTGTACGGACACAACGATCACGCCGGAGGCAGTCGAGGAAGGCAAGATCATTCTCATCGACCTCCCCGTAAAAGAATTTGGCGAAGTCGGGCAGTTCGCTCAGGTTCTCTTTAAGTACTGCTTCCAGCGCGCTATCGAGCGCCGCAACGTCGCGGCGAGTCCTCGCACGGCTTTCCTGTGGGCGGACGAAGCGCAGCACTTCGTAACGTCCTACGACATGCAGTTCCAGACTACCTGCCGCGCCGCTCGCGTGGCGACGGTCTATCTCACCCAAAATGTCAGCAACTTCTACGCTGCACTGGGCGGCGGCGACAAGGCCCGCGCCGAAGCAGACTCGTTATTCGCAAACCTCAACACGAAGTTATTCCACGCCAATGGCGACGCCGTCAACAACGAATGGGCGGCCCGCTTGATCGGGCGATCGCTCCAGTATCTCGCCAGCGGCAACAGTTCCTACGACGCCGACGATCAGTGGACGGCGGCTCTTGGCCTCGACTGGTTCGGGCATGCCGGCAATACCACGGCGGGCTTTTCCGAGACGTACGAATTCGAGGTCCAGCCGCGGGAGTTCACCCAGCTTCGCACGGGCGGGCCGGCGAACGATTGGATGGTGGACGGCATCGTTTTCCAGAACGGACGCGTGTTCAAGTCGTCGAGCCGAACCTGGCTCAAGACGAGCTTCCGGCAGAGGGTTTAGCATGTACGAAGACAGGCAGGACAATCAGTTCACCGGTTTCCGCAACTTCGTGAGCATCATCGTCTTCGTCGCGCGGGCGTTCGCCTGCTCGGTCGAGGTCTTTCTGCACAATCCGGGCACGTTCGGCTCGCGCTACTTCGGCCTCCAGGCCGGCGCGGCCGTCCTGTTGATCTTTTTCTGGCCGGCCTTCTGCGAACCGCATCACGATGCGGAATGGATGCTCTGCTTCCTCGCCTGGCACCTTCTGTTCTCAATGGCCATTCGGTATCGGACGCGATTGCGGCCCCATCGCGGCGAGCCGGAGCCGCATACCCGCTACAGCGGCACGCCCCGGCTGATGCGCTTCACGGGCCGCATGGACGAAGTCAAGGTCAAGTGCATGGTGGAGCCTCTCTTCACCTTCCTCATGGGTGGGTTGATCGGCGAAGTGAGTCCGCCGGTCGGCGGTTTCCTCATGGTGGCCAGCGCCGGGCTGCTGGTCTCAAACGGCCTCGCGGCCGATTACGAGCGCCGCCGCGCCGCCGACATGCACGATGCCTACCTGGATCAGCGCCGGGTCGTGGATCGGTTCCGCGACCTACGGCGCGATTAGTCAAAGAGTCTGGAGAAATGAACATGACTTTCAAGGAAAACATGCGGCGAAGTTGGGAGATTATTCGTGCCTACTGGCGACAAGGACTGCACGAACTGGGTTCTGTTTTCTATGGGCCTGGAACGGCTGCCCAGCATCCGGAATACGGAATGCTGGGAACTCGTCCTCCCGGCCTCGTTACGGATGGCCTACGCCCGGGTCGAGACAACTCAACGGCAAAGGACGATTACTCGCCGTCGATTCTAGACGAACGACTCATACAGGCGGAGCGCAGCGACCTAGGACGCGAAATGGAACCGCGCGAACCGGAGCGAGACTGACGGCGCAATCAGCGCCGTCCATCGGCAATCATTGGCAATCGCTTGCAGGAGGATCACTCATGCCATTCTTGATCGTCATCATACTCGCGGTCGGCTGGTACCTCGTCCGCCGCATCAAAAATAGGTTTTCCCGGCCGGCCTTCCAGCACGTCAGGTGCTGGGAGAGCCCGCTAACGCCGGACCTTGCTCGCGACACCATCGCAATGTTCCTTGACAAGCTCGGCTATCAGCACCGGACGCACCAAGACGGCATCGATGTGTACTTCTGCGGCGACGCAAGCGTGACCCGAATATCCAGTGCGCGGTTTGTCGGCTGGAATGACTTCCCGCGCTTCACCGCCGTGCGCGTCGCCGCGGCGGCGAACGGCGTCCTGGTCACACTGCTGATTGAGCCGCTGCCGACGGTCGAGGTGGCCCCGGTAATGGCGGCGCTCTTCCACGATTGCGCACGCAAAGAAGCGGAAGGGGCCGTCGGGCTGCTGGAGGAGCTGGTGGAGGAAGTCAAACGCCAGAGTCGGCAGACCCGGAATGCGCGGCCCTGCGCGCCCGCGGCGCTGCCCTCCGACCTGGCCACGCTGGGCGTCAGGCCCGGCGCATCGTGGGACGAAGTTCAAGCCGCCTACCGTGAAGCCTGCATGAAGTACCACCCGGATCGCCTCGCCGGGCAGAGCGTCGCTCCGCACCTCAAGGACCTGGCGGTGCGCCGCTTCACCGAAGTCTCGGCGGCCTACGAACGGCTGCGCAGCAACCGGCCGGCCGGAGACAGACGGTGATGGACTTGCCCGCGGCAATGCGCGCCCCGATGGTCAAGCGCCGGTCATCGAAGCGACCGCTGAAGCTGAGGTCGCATGACGGCGGGAAAGCCGCGGATGGCCTGTCTACAATTGAGCCGGCGGGTATACTGGTGCGCGACCATGCCGCCGCGCGGCGGTGGATGGTCAGCGTCATCGCGACGCGAGCGATGGAGCTTCACCGCGAACGTCGCAAGCGGAGAGAAGAAGAACAGGCGCAAGAGCCGGGCGGGAATGACGATGGTAATGCTCACGGGACAACGGAACGGGAACAGGAAGGGCAGCGAGGGTAGCGGCAAGTACGACGCGATGTACGCTCGCTATTCAAGCCACGCGCAGGACGATGGCACAAGCATCGCCATTCAAATCGAATCGTGCGAGAAGGCGGCAGGCAGGCCGCTCAAGCACTTCATCGACGAAGCGAAGACTGGCCGCACGACAGGCGGACGGACCGAATTGCTGAAGTTGATTTCGGACGCGGAGGCCGGCCGTATCGAACGGCTCTACGTGTACAAGTTTGACCGCCTCGGACGCGCCGCCGAAACGCATGTCCTGGTCGAAGACCTGGAACAGCACGGCGTAGAGGTAATCAGCGTCACCGAAGGGACGAACGCGCTGGCTCGCGGCGTGCAGCTTGTCGTTGCGGCAGACTACAGCCGCGTCCTTGCCGAACGCACTCGTGATGGGCTGGTCCAGCGGCACAAGCAGGGTTGCTGGACTGGCGGTCCTCCTCCTTACGGCTATCGCGTCGTTGAAGCCGCCGACGGAAAAAAGCGCCTCGCGATTCATCCCGAAGAGGCGGCGACGGTCAAATTCGTCTTTGAAACCTACGACTCGGAAGCGATCAGCCTTAAGGAAGTTGCCAACCGCGTTCGGGATCGCGGGGTGCCGACACGACTCGGCGGGCCGTGGGGCTTCACGACCGTTCGTGGAATTCTGACGAATTACATGGTCGTCGGCGAAGTCCGATTCCTTCGTCGCTGCTATAAGCTCAATCGGACAACCGGCAAGCGTCTGCCGAAGTGGACGGATCAGGATCGGCATCTTGTGAGCCAGGACGAGTCGTTGCGGATCATCGACGATGTGATGTTCGAGCGCGTCCAGAAGCGGCTTGCCGAGAATTCGGTGGAGCGGCCGCGGGGCGTCGCCGAACTGCGGCCGTTCACGCGGCACCTTTTCTGTGCCGAGTGCGGATGCGTGTACTACTGCCGCAAGAGCAAGAACGCCAAGGCTGAATATCACTATTACAGTTGCGGGCGCCGCATGGCCAAGCGTGAAGGCGAATGCGGCAATACGGCGACTGTCCGTGAGGATCGCTTGCTGGCCCGGATTCAAGCCGCGATGGCGGCAGTCTTTGATGACATGGACGGCGTCCTGGACGAAGTCATGGCCATGTCACAGGAAGCCTTGGAAGTGAACCGGAACGAATCGACCCGCCTTAAGGGCGAAGTCACCGAGTCGGACAAGCTCATCGGCGGGTTCACCCGGCTCCTGGTCGATCCGGACATCGAATCCGGGGCGAAAAAGGCGATTGCCCGGCAGCTTTCGGAGGCGGAAGCGAAGCGGGATACACTACGCCAGTCGATGGACTCCCTGGCCGTCCAAGCCGTCGCGGACATGGACGAACTCATGGCCGACTGCCGGCAGGCGTTCCTAGAGGCCAAGGCGAATTTCGCAAGCCTGATGACGCCTTCTCAAATGAACCGGTTCGTGGCGGACGTGATTGGGCCGATGGCTGTCCTGCCGGACGGGCGGATAGCGCAAAAAGAGGCCGTCCTGACAGCCGAAGCTATGAGGACGGCCGGC
>JRYF01000546.1_pt1 | contig 14235 bp, 11 predicted proteins | sample 235331 | NCBI WGS metagenome assembly JRYF01 (sample SAMN03074217, study PRJNA261475) | activated sludge metagenome | biome: Wastewater Treatment Plant; feature: Wastewater; material: Activated sludge; isolation source: activated biomass of a wastewater treatment plant treating hydrocarbon... ...
GCCGGCCGGGGCGCCGGCTCGATCGCCGCCGCCGGCGGCCGAAGCCGGACAGCCCGCCGCACGGCGAACCGCCGGGGACTACGGACGTGCGCCATCGCGGTCCGATCCCGCGGACTGCACGACCCCCGCCCGCGCGGCGGGCGCGCGAAAACCCGCGCACGGCGTGAGCGCGCGCCGGCGTCGTCCGGTCGGAGGAAAGCCGCTGCGGCGGCCGATCAGCCGTGCAGGCTCTTGTACTTCTCGAGCAGCTGCTCCTTCGACTCGGCGTGGGCCGGGTCGGGGACGATGCAGTCGGCGGGGCAGACGTCGATGCACTGCGGCTCGTCGTGCGCGCCGACGCACTCGGTGCACTTGGCCGGGTCGATGACGTAGATGGGGCTGCCGGCGCTGATGGCCTCGTTGGGGCACACCGGCTTGCAGGCGTCGCAGGCGGTGCAGTCGTCGTTGATCAGGAGTGCCATTTCTTCGATCTCCTCGGTTCGTGTTCGTCGGCGAACGTAGCCTAGACGAATTCGCTCGTATAAGACTTCAGCGCCTTCATGTAGTTGGCGCGCTCGAAGGCGTCCGGGTCGGGGCAGGACTGCTGCGACAGCGAACCCTTCATCTGCGCCACCGAAGCGTACTCGCGCTCGCTCATCCAGGCCTCGATGCCCTTGACCAGCGCACCGACGTGATCGGGCCCCCGCATCAGCAGACTGGAGGCCAGCATCACGCAGTCGGCGCCGGCCAGCAGCAGCTTCAGCACGTCCTCGGCCGTGTGCGCGCCGCCGGTGGCGGCCAGGCTGGCGTCGACGCGGCCGCGCAGGATGGCGATCCAGCGCAGCGCCAGGCGCAGCTCGTCGGAGGTCGACAGCACCAGGTGCGGCGCCACCTCCAGTTCGTCGAGCAGGATGTCCGGCTGCAGGAAGCGGTTGAACAGCACCAGGCCGCGGGCGCCGGCCTTGGTCAGCCGCGCCGCCATGTTGGCCATGGCGCTGAAGTACGGCGCCACCTTGACGGCGACCGGGATGCTGACCTGCCTGCTCACCGACTCGACCAGGTCGACGTAGCGCTGTTCGACCTCCGCGCTGGTGTCGTCGACGCTGGCGGCGAGGAAGTACACGTTCAGTTCGATCGCGTCCGCCCCGGCCTCCTGGCACTTGCGCGCGATGCCGGTCCATCCGCCCGGGGTGTACCCGTTCAGGCTGGCGATCACCGGCACGCGCAGCTCGCGCTTGGCGTCGCGGATCAGTTCGAGGTAGGAATCGGGGCCGGTGCTGTACTTCAGTTCCGGGAAGAAGCCGCGCGCTTCCGGCGACAGCTCGGCGCCGGACAGCATCAGGTTGTGCGCGGCCATCTCCTCGTGCTCGATCTGCTCCTCGAACAGCGACTTCAGCACCACCGCGGAGATGCCGGCATCCTGCAGCCGCTTCAGGCTGTCGATCGCGCCGGTCAGCGGCGAGGCGGAGGCGACGATCGGGTGCGCCAGCTCCAGCCCGAGATAGCGGGTTCGAAGATCGACGCTCATGCCGCACCTCCGCTCGGCGCGGCCGGTTCGCCCTTCCCTTCAGCGAAGCGGAGGCGTGGTCCCGCGAAGCAGCGCTTCGCGCCGCCGCAGCGGCGAGCGCCCGCAAGTACCGGCCCGCAGCGGGCGAGGGGTGGAGATGGGTTCCTGTTCATTCCGCGGCCTCCTTCGTCGGTTCGCCCGCGCCCGCCCCGGTCTGCTCCGCAGCCGCCGGCGCGTGTCCCTCTTCGGTCACCCGGCGGTGCACGCCGGCGACCTGCTCGTACAGCTGCCAGCGGGCGTCGGCATCGTGCTGCGCCTGCTTCAGCAGCAGCTTGGCGCGCGCCGGGTCGGACTGCGCCAGCATCGCGTAGCGGCCCTCCTTCATCACGAAGCTCTCCAGCGGCTGGGTCGGCTTGCGCGAGTCGAGCTTCAGCGGCTGGTCCGCTCCGCCCATGCCCAGGCGCGGGTCGTAGTGGTACAGGGTGATGTAGCCGGCCTTGACCGCGTCGCGCTGGTGGCTCATGCCGGTGGTCATGTCGATGCCGTGCGCGATGCAGTGGCTGTAGGCGATGATCAGCGACGGCCCCTTCCACGACGCCGCCTCCTGGAAGGTGCGCACGGTCTGCACCGGGTTGGCGCCCATCGCCACCTGCGCGACATAGACGTTGCCGTAGGCCATGGCGATCATGCCGAGGTCCTTCTTGCCGATCGGCTTGCCGGCGGCGGCGAACTTGGCCACCGCGCCGCGCGGCGTCGACTTGCTGGCCTGGCCGCCGGTGTTCGAGTACACCTCGGTGTCGAGCACCAGGATGTTGACGTTCCTGCCCGAGGCGAGCACGTGGTCCAGGCCGCCGTAGCCGATGTCGTAGGCCCAGCCGTCGCCGCCGATGATCCACACGCTGCGCTCGATCAGGCTGTCGGCCACCGCCAGCAGCCGGCCGGCCTCGGGGAAGCGCAGCCGCGGCAGGATCTCCTTCAGCTGCTTCACGCGGGCGCGCTGCGCCTTGATCTGGGCGTCGTTGTCCTGCGGCGCCGTCAGCAGTGCGTCGGCCAGTTCTTCACCGATCTCGGCGCGCAGTTCGCGCACCAGGAGCTGCGCCAGCTCGCGCTGCGCGTCGATCGCCAGCCGCATGCCGAGCCCGAACTCGGCGTTGTCCTCGAACAGGCTGTTCGCCCATGCCGGCCCCCGGCCGTCGGCGTTCTGCGAGTACGGCGTCGTCGGCAGGTTGCCGCCGTAGATCGACGAGCAGCCGGTGGCGTTGGCGATCAGCAGGCGGTCGCCGAAGAGCTGCGTCAGCAGCTTGATGTACGGCGTCTCGCCGCAGCCGGAGCAGGCGCCGGAGAACTCGAACAGCGGCTGGCGCAGCTGCGAGCCGCGCAGCCCGTCGATGCTGTCGAACGACGGCCGCACCTCGGGCAGGCTGAGGAAGAAGTCGTAGTTGGCGCGCTCGGCCTCGAGGTGCTCGAGCTTCGGCGCCATGTTGATCGCCTTGTGCTTGACCACCTGCTTGCTGCGCGTCGGGCACACGTCGACGCAGATGCCGCAGCCGGTGCAGTCCTCCGGGGCGACCTGCAGGCTGTACAGCAGGCCGTCGAGCGGGCCGCCGTCCTTGCGCGCCCACGGCACCGCCTTGAAGGTCGACGGCGCGCGCGCCATCTCCTTCGGGTCGAAAACGGTCATCCGGATCGCCGCGTGCGGGCAGGCCAGCGGGCAGATCGCGCACTGCGTGCAGATGGTCTCGTCCCAGATCGGGATCTCGTGGGCGATGCTGCGCTTTTCCCACCGCGTGGTGCCGGTCGGGAAGGTGCCGTCCACCGGCATCGCCGAGACCGGCAACAGGTCGCCCTTGCCGTCCATCATCAGCGCCGTGACCCGCTGCACGAACTCCGGCGCGTCGCGCGGCACGATCGGCCGCCGCGACAGCAGCGAGTCGGCCAGCGCCGGCACCTTGACCTCGTGCAGCGCCGCCAGCGAGGCGTCGACCGCCGCGAAGTTGCGGTTCAGAACCGTCTCGCCGCGCTTGCCGTAGGTCTTGCGGATCGCGTTCTTGATCTCGGCGATCGCGTCCTCGCGCGGCAGGATGCCCGAGATGGCGAAGAAGCAGGCCTGCGTCACCGTGTTGATGCGGCCGGCCAGGCCGGCGTTCTTGGCCACCGCCAGCGCGTCGACGACGTAGAACTTCAGCTGCCTGTCGATGATGGTCTGCTGCGCCTCGCGCGGCAGCTTGCTCCACACCTCGCCCGGCCCGTACGGGCTGTTCAGCAGGAAGGTCGCCCCCTTGCGGGCCAGCGCCAGCACGTCGAGCTTCTCCATGAACTCGAACTGGTGGCAGGCGACGAAGTCGGCCTGGCGGATCAGGTAGGTCGACTCGATCGGCTTCGGCCCGAAGCGCAGGTGCGAGACGGTGATCGCGCCCGACTTCTTGCTGTCGTAGACGAAGTAGCCCTGCGCGTGCAGCGGCGTGTTCTCGCCGATGATCTTGACCGAGTTCTTGGTCGCGCCGACGGTTCCGTCGGCGCCCAGCCCGTAGAACACCGCGCCGGTGACGCCCTCGCCCTCGGTGACGAAGTCCTCGTCCCACTTCAGCGACAGGTGGGTGACGTCGTCGGTGATGCCGACCGTGAAGTGCCGCTTCGGCGCGGCCTGCTTCAGTTCGTCGAGCGCCGCCTTGGCCATCGCCGGCGTGTACTCCTTCGACGACAGGCCGTAGCGGCCGCCGATCACGCGCGGCACCATCATGTCGACCGGCCAGCACTCGGCCAGCGCCGTGACCACGTCCTGATACAGCGGCTCGCCGATCGCTCCCGGCTCCTTGGTGCGGTCCAGCGCCGCGATCGACCTCGCCGTCTTCGGCAGGCAGGCGACGAAGGCTTCGGCGTCGAACGGCCGGTACAGCCGCACCGTGACCAGCCCGACCTTCTCGCCCTGCTGCACCAGCCGGTTCACCGCCTCGCGCGAGGCACCGACGCCGGAGCCCATCTGCACCAGCACCCGCTCGGCATCCGGCGCCCCGGTGTAGTCGAACAGGCCGTAGCGGCGGCCGGTGAGCTTCTCGAAGCGGTCCATCGACTCGCGCACGATGCCCGGCACGGCCGTGTAGAACGGGTTGCACGCCTCGCGCGCCTGGAAGAAGACGTCGGGGTTCTGCGCCGAGCCGCGCAGCTTCGGCGCGTCGGGGTTCAGCGCCCGGGCGCGGTGCGCCTGGATCAGTTCCTCGTCGACCAGCGCCCGCACGTCCTCCTCGAACAGCAGGTCGATCTTGTTGACCTCGTGGCTGGTGCGGAAGCCGTCGAAGAAGTGCAGGAACGGCACGCGCGACTTCAGCGTCGACATGAACGCGATCATCGCCATGTCCTGCGCTTCCTGCACGCTGGCCGAGGCCAGCAGCGCGAAGCCGGTGGTGCGCGCCGCCATCACGTCGGAGTGGTCGCCGAAGATCGACAGCGCGTGCGTGGCCAGCGTGCGGGCGGCGATGTGGAACACCGCCGGCGTGAGCTCGCCGGCGATCTTGAACATGTTGGGCAGCATCAGCAGCAGCCCCTGCGACGCGGTGAAGGTGCAGGTCAGCGCGCCGGCCTGCAGCGAGCCGTGCACGGCGCCGGCCGCACCCGCCTCGCTCTGCATCTCGATCACCTGCGGCACCATGCCCCAGATGTTCTTCTGCCCGGCCGCCGACCAGGCGTCGGCCAGTTCGCCCATCGTCGAGGACGGCGTGATCGGGTAGATCGCGATCACCTCGCTGGTGAGGTGCGCGATCCGCGCGGCGGCTTCGTTGCCGTCGAGCACGTGCGAGCGGTCGGTCATGGTCGTGATCCGTTGTCGGTCATCCGTGATCCGTTCTCCGTGACCGGCCCGCCGCGAACGTCGAACGGCTCGCGGAGGACGGGATCACGGATCGCGGCTAGAGAATTCCCGCCTTGCCGGTCTGCCAGCGGCGGTACTCGGTGGTCAGCAGCGCGACGTGTTCGCGCTCCTCGGCGGCGAGTTCGCGGTACAGCTCGCGCTCGACCGAGCCCTCGGGCGCCTTCTCGCCCTCGCGGGCGAAGAAGTCGACCGCGCGCTGCTCGAAGGCGATGGCGATGCGGAACAGGTTGGCCGGGTCCTCCGGCTTGCGGTCGACGCCGGCGAAGATCGCCGCCCGGTCGAGCTGGAAGTCGGCCGACGGCGCCGGCATCTCGGCGTGGTAGCGCTTCGACAGCGTCACCATGTGCTCCTTTTCCATCGCGGCGAAGCGGCCGAACAGCTCGCGCAGCTCCTCGTCGGCCGCCTCGCGCGAGGCGCGCTCGTAGAAGGCGTGGCCGCCGAGCTCGATCTCGAAGGCCTTGCGCACGGCCTCCATCGCCTCGTCGTCCCGGATCGCGCCGCGCTCGAGCATCTGCAGCTTGCCCTTGCAGTGCGGGCACATGCCGTAGGGGAAGGCGAAGCCTTCGCTGACCTTGCCGCAGTCGTCGCAGCGCCAGCGCAGCTCGACTCCGGCGCAGCAGATGTAGGGCTCGTCGTCCTCGAGCGGGCGGCGGCAGCGTGGGCAGACGTTCATGGCGGGGTCCTCGATCAGTGCTTGACTTCGGCGGCGGCCTCGGCGGCGGCCGGCTGGGGGGTGGCGCCCGGCGGCACGAAGGCGTCGGCATCTTCCTTGACGATCGGCCACTTGCTCTTGCCACCGGCCAGATAGGCGCCGATGGCCTTCGCCGCGCGGCGGCCGGCGCCCATCGCCAGGATAACGGTGGCGCCGCCGGTGACGATGTCGCCGCCGGCGAACACGCCCGGCACGCTGGTCGCCTGCGTGTACTCGTCGGCGACGATGTAACCCCACTTGTTCAGGCTCAGCCCCGGCGTCGACTTGGTGATGATCGGGTTGGCGTTGGTGCCGAGCGCGTAGATCACCGTGTCGCACTCGAGCTCGATGAACTCGTCGAGCGGGATCGGCTTGCGGCGGCCCTTCTCGTCCGGCTCGCCGAGCATCATCTTCTGCGCCTTCATGCCGCGCACGTTGCCGTCGGCGTCCACCAGGATCTCCACCGGCGCGTGCAGGAAGAAGAACTCGATGCCCTCCTCCTTCGCGTGGCGCAGCTCCTCGATGCGCGCCGGCGCCTCGGCCTCCGAGCGTCGGTACACGCAGCGCACCGTCGGCGTGCCCAGCCGCTTGGCCACCCGCAGGCAGTCCATCGCCGTGTTGCCGGCGCCGATCACGACCACGCTCTTGCCGATGGTGATCGGCGTGTCGAGGAACGGGAACTTGTCGCCGCCCATCAGGTTGACGCGGGTCAGGAACTCGTTGGCCGAATAGACCTGGCCCGCGAACTCGCCCGGGATGCCGAGGAACGACGGCGCCCCGGCGCCGGCGCCGACGAACACCGCGTCGAAGCCGCGTTCGCCGAGCAGTTCGGGAATCGAGAAGGTCTTGCCGATGACCTTGTTGGTCTCGAACTTCACGCCCATCGCCCGCAGCGTGTCGACCTCGCGGTCGATGATGTCGCGCGGCAGCCGGAACGACGGGATGCCGTAGCGCAGCACGCCGCCGATGACGTGCAGCGCCTCGTAGACCGTGACCTCGCAGCCGAGCTTGATCAGGTCGGCCGCGGCGGCCAGCCCCGACGGGCCGGAGCCGACCACGGCCACCTTGCCGAGCGTGCCCGCAAAGGGCGACGGCTCCGGCTTGCGCGGCCGCGCGTTGTCGCCGACGAAGCGCTCGAGCCTGCCGATGGCCACCGACTCCAGCTTGCGGCCGACCACGCACTGCGCCTCGCACTGCGACTCCTGCGGGCACACCCGGCCGCAGATCGACGGCAGCAGGTTCGATTCGTTGATCACCGCCAGCGCGCCGTCGATGTCGCGCACCAGCAGGTGGCGGATGAAGCGCGGGATGTCGATCGACACCGGGCAGCCCTCGATGCAGGCCGGCTTGCTGCACATGATGCAGCGCTCGGCCTCGGCCAGCGCGTCGGCCATCGAGTAGCCGAGGTTCACTTCCTTGAAGTTGCGCGACCGTTCCACCGGATCGCGCTCCGGCATCGGCGTCGCGTGCGGCGCGAGGTCCTTGTACTTCTTGTAGTTGCGCTTGTTCTGCTCGAACAGCGTCTTCTCGACCTGGCAGACGTGGTCGTAGTCGGTGTTGGCGCGCGCCTCCTCGCCCTTGAAGCGCTTCTGCCGCAGCATCAGCTCCTTGAAGTCGACCTGGTGGCCGTCGAAATCCGGCCCGTCGACGCAGGCGAACTTGACCTCGCTGCCGACCGTGACGCGGCACGAGCCGCACATGCCGGTGCCGTCGACCATGATCGCGTTCAGCGACACCATGGTCCTGACGCCGAACGGCCTTGTGGTTTCCACGCAGGCGTTCATCATCGGCAGCGGGCCGATGGCGATCACCAGGTCCGGCTTGTCCCGCTCCAGCACTTCCTTGAGCGCCGCGGTGACGAAACCCGGCTTGCCGTAGCTGCCGTCGTCGGTGCAGACGATCAGCTCGTCGCAGAAGGCACCGAACTTCTGCTCCCAGAAGACCAGGTCCTTGTTGCGGAAGCCGATGATGCCGGTGGTGCGGTTGCCGGCCTGCTTGAAGGCGCGCAGCTGCGGATAAACCGGCGCCACGCCCAGGCCCCCGCCGACCAGCACCACGTGGCCGACCTTCTCGATGTGCTGCGGCAGCCCGAGAGGCCCGACGAAGTCGGCGAAGCTGTCGCCGGCCTTGTAGTGGTCACGCATCTCCAGCGTGGTCTTGCCGAGCGCCTGAACGACCAGCGTGATGGTGCCCTTGTCGCGGTCGTAGTCGGCGACTGTCAGCGGGATGCGCTCGCTGCCCTCGTGCAGGCGCAGCATCACGAAGTGTCCGGGCTCGGCCGAGCGCGCCACGTCGGGCGCCAAGACATCCCAGAGAAACGTGACGTCGGAGAACGCTTCGCGGTGAACTATCGGGTACATGGATCTCCTCTGCCGCCCCGCCGGACGGATCGCGATTCTTTTTGGCCCGCTGCGAGCCTGCCGCGCATGCTCGCACCGAACCGCGAAGCTCCGTTGACGCCGGTCAACACGCTCCGGCATGCGCGAGGCCGTGCCGCAGTGCGGCACGCTCGCCTGTCCGGCCCTGCGGCGCATTGACAGGCATCAATGCTCGGGAATTCCCGTGGCCGAGACTGCCACCCGTTCTCTGCCCTTCCGACCCCCTCCCGTCACGGAGCGCGCGATGAGTACACCTGCGAACGTCATGGGCACGGCCGGCGCCCCCGCGCGACCGCGCAAGAGCCGCTGGCCGGCGCGGCTCGACCTCGCGCAGAGCGTCAGCGGCCTGATCCTCGGCCTGTTCATGTGGGGCCACATGTTCTTCGTGTCGTCGATCCTGCTCGGCAACGATGTCATGTGGATGATCACGAAGATGTTCGAGGGCTACTTCATCTTCGGCACGGCCTACCCGATCCTGGTTTCGGGGGTGGTGGCGGTGATCTTCGCGCTGTTCATCGGCCACGCCCTGCTGGCGCTGCGCAAGTTCCCGATCAACTACCGCCAGTACCGCGTCTACCGCGACCACATGGGCATGATGAAGCACGAGGACACCACGCTGTGGTGGTGGCAGGTGGTCACCGGCTTCGCGATGTTCTTCCTCGGCTCGGTGCACCTTTATCAGATGCTGATGCACCCGGGGATGATCGGCCCGTTCGAGTCCGGCGCCCGCGTGTTCAACGGCTGGTGGCCGCTGTACCTGGTGCTGCTGTTCGCGGTCGAGATCCACGGCGGCGTCGGCCTGTACCGGCTGGCGGTCAAGTGGAACTGGTTCGAAGGCCGCGACGACAACGCCACGCGCGCCAACCTCAAGAAGCTGAAGTGGGGGCTGTCGGTGTTCTTCATCGTGCTGGGCCTGGCCACGCTGGCCGCCTACCTGAAGATCGGCTACGAGATCCGCCACGTGCCCGGCGCGCGCTACACCCCGGCCTGGCTGACGAACCCGCCGCAGGCCGAGCCGCCGCGCTGGTGGCCGTCGCGGCTGACGCAACCGTAACCGGGAGCGCGAAGACATGAACGTCATCTACACCGACGTGCTGGTGATCGGCGGCGGGCTGGCCGGCCTGCGCATGGCCATTGCCGCCAGGCGGCGCGGCCACGAGGCGGTGATCCTGTCGCTGGTGCCGGCCAAGCGCTCGCACAGCAAGGCGGCGCAGGGCGGCATGCAGGCGAGCCTCGGCAACGTCATCAAGGGCCAGGGCGACAACGAGGACGTGCACTTCGAGGACACGGTGCGCGGCTCCGACTGGGGCGCCGACCAGGACGTGGTGCGCATGTTCGTCAACACCGCGCCGAAGGCGGTGCGCGAACTGGCCGCCTGGGGCGTGCCCTGGAGCCGCGTCCGCAGGGGCGACCGCACCGTCGTCATCAACGGCCAGCGGGTCACGATCACCGAGCGCGACGAGGCGCACGGCACGGTGGCGCAGCGCGACTTCGGCGGCACCAAGAAGTGGCGCACCTGCTACGTCGCCGACGGCACCGGCCACGCCATGCTGCAGGCGGTGGGCGACCAGACGATCGCCGCGTCGATCCCGGTGCACGAGCGCACCGAGGCGCTGGCGCTGATCCACGATGCCGGCCGCTGCTACGGCGCGGTGGTGCGCAACCTGATGACCGGCGAGCTGACCGCCTACGTCGCCAAGGCCACCGCGATCGCCACCGGCGGCGCCGGGCGGCTGTATCGCGTGACCACCAACGCGGTGATCTGCGAAGGCATCGGCCACGCGATCGCACTGGAAACCGGCGTGGCCGCGCTCGGCAACATGGAGGCGGTGCAGTTCCACCCGACCGGCATCTTCCCGGCCGGAATCCTGGTCACCGAGGGCTGCCGCGGCGACGGCGGCCTGCTGAAGGACGCCGACGGCCACCGCTTCATGCCGGACTACGAGCCGGAGAAGAAGGAGCTGGCCAGCCGCGACGTCGTCAGCCGGCGGATGGAGGAGCACATCGCCAAGGGCAAGGGGGCCAAGTCGCGGTTCGGCGAGCACATCTGGCTCGACATCACGCTGCTCGGCGAGGCGCACATCCACCGCAACCTGCGCGAGGTGTTCGACATCTGCCACTACTTCCTCGGCATCGACCCGTCGAAGGACATGATCCCGGTGCGGCCGGCGCAGCACTACACGATGGGCGGCGTGCGCACCGACCACACGGGGCAGAGCCCGACGCTGAAGGGCCTGTTCGCCGCCGGCGAAGCGGCCTGCTGGGACATGCACGGCTTCAACCGGCTGGGCGGCAACTCGGTCGCCGAGACGGTCGTCGCCGGCATGATCGTCGGCGAGTTCATCGCCGACTTCTGCGACCGGTCCGAGAACGACGTCAACATCCCGACCGGCGTCGTGCGCGAGTTCCTGCAGCGCGAGCAGGCCAGGCTGAACGGCATCCTGCTCGGCAACGGCACGGAGGACGCCAGCGTCCTGAAGGCGAGGATGCAGGAGATCATGACCGCCAAGGTCGGCATCTTCCGCAAGGGCGAAGACCTGCAGGCCGCGGTCGACGAGTTGCAGAAGCTGCTGGTGCGCAGCCGCAACATCGGGCTGAAGCGCAGTTCGCCGGGGCCGAACCCCGAGCTGGTCACCGCGTATCGCACGCAGATGATGCTGAAACTGGCGCTGACGGTCGCCTACGGCGCGCTGGTGCGCACCGAAAGCCGCGGCGCGCACTTCCGCCAGGACCATCCGCGCCGCAACGACGCCGAGTGGCTCAAGCGCACGCTGGCCACCTGGAAGAGCGACTCGGACACCCTGCCCACGCTCGCCTACGAAGCGCTCGACGTCAAGCGCATGGAGCTGCCGCCCGGCTGGCGCGGCTACGGCGCCAAGGACTACGTCGACCACCCGGACACGCAGGCCAGGCTGGCCGAGGTCGAGGCCGCCCGGCAGAAGTTCGCCGACCGCTTCGAGCTGCAGCAGGCGCTGATGCCCTACGAGCACTTGCTGCCGGCGCGCCTGCGCGGGCGCAACGAGCGGATCGATGAACCCTTTGCCCAGGCCGAGCCACGGAGGGCCGCGGAATGACCGAGCAGAAGATCACGTTCGTTCCCGAGGGAGCGAAGGCCGGCGCCGGCGCGCGCCAGGTCGCCGACGGCGAAAAGCTGACCATCAAGGTGCTGCGCTACAACCCGCAGGACCCGGCGAGCACGCCGCACCTGCAGGCCTACGAGCTCGAGCAGGGCCCGGGCATGACGCTGTTCATCGCCCTGAACGAGATCCGCGAGAAGCTCGATCCGTCGCTGCAGTTCGACTTCGTCTGCCGCGCCGGCATCTGCGGCAGCTGCGCGATGGTCATCAACGGCCGGCCGACGCTGGCCTGCCGCACCCTGACCCGCGACGTCGGGCCCGAGATCATCCTGGCGCCGCTGCCGGTGTTCGAGCTGATCGGCGACCTGTCGGTGAACACCGGCAAGTGGATGCGCGCGATGAGCGAGCGCATCGAGGGCTGGGTACACATGAAGCAGCAGGAAGTGGACCTGACCCGGATCGAGGAACGGATGGACCCCGACCTCGCCGAGAAGATCTACGAGCTCGACCGCTGCATCGAGTGCGGCTGCTGCGTGTCGGCCTGCGGCACCGCGCGCATGCGCGAGGACTTCATCGGCGCGGTGGCGATCAACAAGATCGCCCGCTTCCGGCTCGACCCGCGCGATGCGCGCGACGATGCCGACTTCTACGAGGTGGTCGGCGACGACAGCGGCGTGTTCGGCTGCATGAGCCTGCTCGGCTGCCACGACGTCTGCCCGAAGGAGCTGCCGTTGCAGACGCAGATCGCCTTCATCCGCCGGAAGATGGCGGCGCAGGCGTTCAAGTAAGCCTTACGAGCTGCCGCGCCCTGCGCGGCCGGCACCCGCGGGGCGCGCCTCGCTCCGCCTCGAAGCGAGCGAACGGGAGCGCCATCCGTGGCGTGCGCTCGATGAAGTTTCGCTGGGCGCTGATCGCCTGCCTCGGCGTGCCGGTGTTCGGCACGCTCGAGGGCATGGTGTTGGCGATCATCGTCTCGATGATCGGGCTGGCGAGCCGGACGGCTTGCCCCCGCGTGTCGATCATCGGCCGCAGGCGTGGCGCCGACGTCTTGCGGCCGCTGTCGCCCGAGCATCCGGACGACGACACGTTTCCCGGCCTGCTGCTCGTGCGGCCGGAGGGGCGCTTCTTCTTCGTCAACGCGCAGTAACTCGGCGACCGGATTAGGCAGCTGGTCGCCGAACACAAGCCCCGCGTGCTGGCGCTCGACTTCAGCCGAGTGCCCGACCTGGAGTACTCGGCGCTGCAGGCGCTGGTCGAGGGCGAAAAGCAGCTCACCGAGGCCGGCGTCGAGGTCTGACTGGCGGCACTGAACCCTGCCGTGCTGGAGATGGCGCGCCACGCCGGGCTGGACCGGCGGCTCGGCCGCGAGCGGCTGCTGTTCAACGCCCGCGAGGCGATCGCGCGCTTCCAGGCGCGGCAGGCGGCCACGGCCTGACGACGGCGCGGCGCTTCGCCAGTCCGCGCCGTGCTGACGAGAAGCCTGGCCCCCGGATCCCGGCCCGTTCGTCGCGAGGTGGCGGCGCTGGTTGGGTACTGATCGCCCGTCGACGCGCACAGCGCGCGGCACGTCGCTGCCCTGCAACCGCGCTCGCGCCACCCCCCCGGGATGAAGCCGGTAACGGCCTGGAGCCGCAGCGTGACATGTGTCCTAGAATGCGTGTCACACGGAGTGCAGCGACGATGAAGACCGTGAACGTGCGCGAGCTGCGCGAAACGATCCCCAGGCTGAAGGAAGCGCTGGCGAAGGAAGGCGAGCTGCTGCTGGTCTCGAACGGCGAGCCGATCGCGCGGCTGATTCCGGTCGAACCGCGTCGGCGTCGCCTGCCTTCGCTGAAGGCCTTCCGCGACCGCCAGCCGATGATGGCGCCGGGCACGATCGAGCGCTGGATCCGCGAAGAGCGCGACGCGCGGTGAGCCTGATCTACGTCGACACGAGCGTTCTCGCGAAGCGCTACCTTCGCGGCCCGGCCTCGGACGACATCGAAGACTGGCTCGACGATCCCGCGCATCGCTTCCTCGTCAGCGACCTCGTCGTCGTGGAACTGGAGTCCGTGATGGCCCGGCGCGAGCGCGAACTCAAGGGCGGCCCGGACCGCAGCCAGGTGCGCCTGCGCATCGACGACGACATGCGCAGCGGCTTCTTCGTCGTGCACCCGCTCGACACCTCGGTCCTGATCTCGGCCCGCCGGCTGATCGCCGAAGGACCGCCGCTGGCGACACTCGACGCCCTGCATCTCGCCAGCGCCATCGACGGCGGCGCCGACGTCGTGGCCACCGACGACCGCCAGCTGGCCCACGCCGCCATGGACGCCGGGCTGCAAGTCAAGACATTCATGGACGAGGCCGGCGGTAGGTGATGACCCCGCCCCCTGGATGCACCTAGGCGAGCGGGCGACTCCGGACTGACGAATCCGCCGACGCTTCGGCGCCTCGGCCTGGGGCCGCCGTTGGCGACGTCGTCGCGGTACTCGCCGACCTCGCGACCAAAGTCGCGTGAAAGCACGGACGGAAAGCCATCCGGCAGGTCCCTGAACGCGATCCTGGCTTCGTCGTGCGGGTCGATCCAGGTCGAGCCGGGGTACTTGCGGTACAGCACCACGTCCATCCGGTAGCCGCGCGCATCCCACTGCTCCATCAGCTTCAGCGCCATCTCGGTCGGGATATTGGCGTTGGCCGCGCGGGCCAGCGGCCGCTTCAGCAGCCGCCAGGTGTTGTCGACGTCGAGCTCCGCGTAGCCG
>JRYF01002946.1_pt1 | contig 14217 bp, 12 predicted proteins | sample 235331 | NCBI WGS metagenome assembly JRYF01 (sample SAMN03074217, study PRJNA261475) | activated sludge metagenome | biome: Wastewater Treatment Plant; feature: Wastewater; material: Activated sludge; isolation source: activated biomass of a wastewater treatment plant treating hydrocarbon... ...
TGACGGTTGGTGTGGGTGTATTGGCCCCCGACACGATGTTGCCGTTGGTCGTCGTCCAGAGGTAGCCGATATTCGCCCCCGTTGAGGATGCCGTGCCATTGAGCATGACCTGGGGGGCAGCGCAGGTAATCACATCGTCAGGCCCTGCATTGGAAACAGGGGGAGTGAAATTCGAGGTAACGGTCGTGCTGCTGGATGCCGTACATCCATTGGAGGTATTTGTCACGGTAAGGGTATAACTGCCCGAAGCGCCGACGAGCGGGGTGAGCGTCGTGGCTCCGCTGATGATCTGGCCATTGCTCGTCGTCCAGAGGTAAGTGAAATTAGGCCCGGTTGATGAACCTGCGCCGTTCAGGGAGACCGTTGGGTTGGCGCAGTCCAATTGTCCGGGCGGGCCTGCTATTGCAGTCGGAGGCGTGGTATTGGCGGTGATGTTGACGGTTGTCGTTGCCGTGCATCCATTCCCGTCGGTGACCGTGACGGTGCTGATGCCGGGCGGCAGGTTGGAGGCCGTAGCGCCGCTAACACCCGACGACCAGTTGTAGGTAAAACCGCCCGTGCCGCCTGCACCTTGTGCGGTAGCCGTCCCCAACGGGATAAAGCAGTTGATATTTATTTGATTTAAAATGGAAACCGTGAGCTGCGGCGGCTGCGTGATGGTGACAGAGGCAGTGCCGTTCCCGCCCGCAGCATTGGTCACGGTGACGGTATAAGTACCGGCGACGAGGTTGCCGGCAGTTTGCGTGGTGGCTCCGTTCGACCAATTGTAAGAATAAGGCCCGCCTCCCCCACCAGAGGCATTGGCGGTGGCGCTGCCGTTGTTCCCCCCGAAACAGGAAACGTTGGTGGACGTAGTGGTTACCGTGATAGCTCCGCCTCCGCCACCTAAGGTGCCAGAAGCCGTTGTGGTGACGATATTGTCGCCACTCGTGTTGCCGTCCTGGTTGGCCAGGTTGGCAGCGGCATACATGGTTATGGTACCGGAACCGGAAGCAGGCGAAGTCCATATCACCGTGTAGTTGATGGAGTTGTTGCCACCGAAGGCTACTGCGGGGTTATGTTCGAAATATGTTTTGCCGGCCTCGGTCTGGATGGTGGAATTTGGGCCAGGTGTTGAGAGAGTGCCAGCATTATTATTGGTTGCATCGAGTACCACCATCTGGAAGCCGCCCAGTTGAGGCACGGTGTTCGTGCGGTTGACGGTCACCGTGATGGGGTATGGCGTGCCCGGCATGATAGTGCCGGGAAGGCCGGTGATGACCACGTTCCCGGTTCCCGTGCCTCCCGAATGACAGAATGAGCAGGTGTTGAAGGTGGGTGGAGCGCCCGTGTACCCATTGGGTGGATTGCCGACGTTGGCCACAAAGAGAACAAAGATGAGCAACGCCCAAAAAACAGCATAGACATGGGTAAGTTTTTTCTTCATAATGGAGGGATTTTGAAAAAAAACGAATGGCACAAGCATCAAGGATTTTCAAAGAGTTGGAAATCAGTATTTTAGAAGTAAATATCCTTGTTGGCCAAGCGCTTTTTTGGATGAAAATTGCGGGTGAAAAGGTAGTAATCGTCAAGAATGTTTGGAGGGCCTAAAAGTAGTGAAAATAAGACCTTGCTCACCTGCTCGTCCATATCAAAGGGCAAGAAATTTCTTTTTTGACATCATCCGACATTTCCCATTTACACGTTCCCGATCTGGTATGCACCGAGGTTCAGGTGCGACGCAAAATCAATCAGGCGTAAAAACGCATTAAAATATTGTCAAAAAAAATTCCGTTTCAAGTTGCGGCGGCTGAAACCTTTACCTTTGCCGCCGGTTTACGTAAACCTAATCTTGAGTCCACTCCGAAAAGTCGGCACAAGAAAAAAAACAAACAGAGGGAGAATTTTATTTGAAAGAAAATTCTCCCTCTGAATATTCTTCTGCTTGTGCTATATGCTACAACTTGAAATGACTTTTTCGGATTGGACCTCAATCTTGCATCAATTGACGTTCCCGGTAAAAACAATGAAGGAAACAGGCAGCACCCATGTTCAGGCAACCTCAACCCGAAGTGGGTCGTTTTGCTGCATTTGTATGCGCCTGTTCGCCGGGACATGCTTGCCGACGAATAACGTCACCTTCTTCTTGTTGCCCATTTTCCTGCTGTTCTCCAACTCGGTTTTTTCACAAAACAAACCCAACTCCCCTTATCGGCTGGATGTAAGACTGGAAGTGCCGGTCATGGCAGTTGGGACGGGTTTTTCGGCATTGGGTATTAGCAGGGAACCAAGCATTGTATTCCGCAACGAAGAACCGGACGGCATTACCGTAAAACAACTCCTCGGCCTCGAACGACCCCTGCCGGGCAACATGCCGACCCGCGCAAAAGCAACGAGCGATTGGCTGACAAGGGGCACGCTCCTGTTGCCCTTTGCCCTGATGTTGGACTTGAACATGCGCAACGATGCAGGTAAATTGGCGGTACTCTATTCCGAAACCTTGTTGCTGTCGAACGGAATGACCATGTTTTCCAGGGGCTTCCTCGGTGGCACCTACACCGCCGCCGATGTGCCGGAAGTACCGATTTTTGAAGACCTCATGCCTCGCGGGCAGCTTACTTTTTTTTCTGGCCACACGGCCATCGCTTCCAGCCTCTCCTTCTGTACTGCCAAAATCTGGTCGGATTATCACCCCGACAGCCATTGGCGGCCCTTCGTTTGGACAACCGCCGTCGCCATACCGGCCGCTACCGGCTATTTCCAATACCGCGACGGGAACCACAGCAAACGGGAACTGGCATCGGGCTTTGTCATGGGGGCGCTCACGGGGTATCTCATTCCCCATTTGCACAAGGTTGACCAGAAGTCGAAAACAAAAGTCAGGGTTTCTTCCACGATGGTCGGCAGCACGCCCCTGTTCGTGGTGAGGGGGCTTTTTTAAAACGATCCATGGCCTCCCTCCTCTTTTCCGCCCTTCTTGTTCCTTTTTTTTTATTCAAAAAAGAAAATACCTCGTCAGCATATTCGCCGCACCAAAAATATGCAATGACACTATATTTGCCCGCCCAATAAAAAAATGGACGGCAGCGCATGGCAGATATCAACCTGAAAGTACGGCTCATCCTATACAACAAAGGCAGTATTCTCTTGCTGCGCCAAAAAAGGAACCAGGGTGGCAACTATACACTGGTAGGCGGCACTATCGAATACACCGAGTTTGCCCAGCAGGCCCTGATCCGGGAGGCAGCGGAAGAGGCAGGAGTCGTGCTGAAAGAACAAGACCTGCAATTGGTTCACGTTCTGCACAAACGCACAAGGAGCAATGGCCACCGCATTACGCTGTATTTTAAGGCAACCCAATGGGAAGGGACATTAAAGACCGGCGAGCCGAACAAATTCAAGGGAGTCGCCTGGTTTTCCCTCGACAACCTCCCGGCCAACCTGTCCGAAACCGTCCGCCACGTATTGCAGGCATACCGTGACGGGAGGATGTATTCGGAGTTTAGGATGTAGTTTTTATTGTTGTTCGTTGTTCGTTTGGCACCATGGCCTCCAAGCACAAAAGGTAGCCCCAATAAATTTGGCGGTTACAATGGCCACACTGACCTGACTGTATTATTGGACAGACCGCTAAGCCATCGTGTGGAGCAATAAAAAAAAGGGCCGCTGGAGATGCTCCGGCGGCCCTTTTTTGTTGCGTATTGAAAGTGAAATCAGTTGACTTCGTTGTTCACCATTTTCACTTTGGCTCCTTCTGGCTGAGCGCTTTCAGTCATGGAAGCTTTTTCGGCTTTTTTGTCGCAGCAAGCTTTGCCAGCACCTTTAGCACAGCAAGCTTTCTTGTCGGCTGCGGATACCTTGGTGGCAGAAGCACCTTTGGCGCAAGCGGCCTTTTCAGAAGGTGAAACATTGACGAATTTGCTGGTCTTGGTGCAGTATTCCACATCGGTGTAGCTCACCTTGCCGGACACGGCGCATACTTCTTTGCGGGTGAAGCTCACGTCACCGGTGTTGGAAACCTGCTTCACGATGCTGGCATCTTCAGCAGCAGCTTTTTCGGCAGCAGCCATTGCAGAGGCATCGCAGGAAACTTTTTCAGTGGAAGCGGACTTTTTGGATGAGCAACAGGCTTTGGTCTGTGCGGTGGCGGCAAAGGCGAATACGCCCATGAATGCGAACAGGAAAAATAATTTTTTCATGTGAATTGAGTTTTAATGAATTTTTGAATGATTGCGTGTTCAGTTGGAATACGTTTCTTTCAAGACAGTGCCAAAATTAGAAAAGCACCCGTTGTACTGCAACTTTGTTTTTTGGTTTAGCAGATTTTTAACCTTTTGTTAAATGTGTCTGCCCGGTTCTGGCAAATGCTTGGCTTTTGTAAAAACACACAGCGATTCTCCTTGAAATTCGAAAAGATTCGCTTACAACCATCAAACATAACTTCATTCTTTTTCGGAGGTGCAGTCACCGAAAAAGAATGAAGTTCAGAAACCGTGAATTTGTTTTTTATCGTTACTTTATTCCTACGTCAGGGGGCTTCAGACTTTCCAGGTTTTAAACTTGGAATGCCTGCCTGCACCAAACGGGACATGAAAACATCTACTTTTGCGTTTTTTCTGGGAAGCATCGTAATTTTTTCAAAAATGAGGCTGTCTCACAACTTAAATGACAGCCTTGGTTAAGATAGTGATAAAAAATCATCCGTCATTGAAATACGCAAGCACCATTTTCCTTTTGTTGGCCCTCCTGTCGGCCCAGTCGTGCAAGAGCCTCAGGCGCGGCACATCGGGCGAAGATCTTAAGCCCAAGAGCGAACGGGTTTTAATGAAACACCTGCTCGAAAATCAGGTCCAGGCCGAATGGCTGGGGGCCAGGGCCAAAATCGCCTTCACCGACGAGTACGGCAAAGAGACCGTCACGGCGCACATCCGCATCCGTAAAGACAGTGCAATATGGGTGGCATTTAAAAAATTCAGCATCGAGGGTGCGCGTGCACTTATCACGCCCGATTCGGTCTATGTGGTGGATCGCCTCAATCAGCAATACGCCGTCAAGCCATTCGGAGCAGTGCAGCGGGAGTACAACCTGCCAGTCGGATTTGAGGGTTTGCAGGCGATGCTGCTGGGCAATCCGGTTTTTTTCACCACCCAATCGGAGGCTGCCGTGGAAGCAGGCCGCTACCTGCTTTCCCAAAAAAACGACCACCTGTTGGCAAAATACTGGTTGGATGGCGCCAAAATGCTGCTCCGGGAGTTTTTCGTGGAGGATTTCAGGAGCCAGCAGAGCATGTCCGTTGTTTCAACAAATTACCAAACTTTGGACGGCAAACAGAATTTTTCATATTTTCGTAGCCTTAATCTGAGCAGCCCCGACACGGGGAAAATGAAACTCGAAATCGAATTTACCAAAGTCGAAATCAATGTGCCGCAGAAAATGGACTTCGAAATACCGGAACGATACGAGCGGATTGATTAAACACCGGCCCGCCCATCGGGGCGGAGCATACACCCTGCTCTTATTGCTTGTCTTGTTGCTTGGCAGCACAGCCGCCTTCGCGCAGCAGTCGAGAAAAGACCTGGAAGACAGGCGGAAAAAGCTGCTGAAAGAAATCGAGCAAACCACTGCCCTGCTCGGGAAAACAAAGAAAGAAAAAGAAACCACGCTCTCCGTTTACGTTACGCTTCAAAAACAGATAAACAAGCGCCGGCAACTCATCGAAACCCTGCAAGCCGAGGTGCAATACCTCACGGCCAACCTGGAGCGCACGGCCGATGTCGTCATCGCGCTGACGGGCGATATCGAAAGGCTGAAACTGGAATATGCCACCATGATCCGCCATGCTTACCGGCAGCGATTGAGCAGCAACGACTGGTTGTTCCTGTTCTCGTCCAGGAGTTTCAACGATGCCTTCCGCCGTTGGCAATACCTTCGCCAATACGACCGCTATCGCCAAAAACAGGCCCGCCTCATTTTGGAGACTCAACTCACGCTGCTCGACAAGATAAAACTGATCGAGGAACGAAAACACGAGAAAGAAAAACTGCTCGATTCGGAACGCCGGCAGTCCGAGATGCTCGGCTTGGAGATGTTGCAGAAAAACAGGATGCTCGAAACCCTGAAAGGCGACGAGGCCCGCCTGGCGTTCGACCTGGAACGCAAGCGGGAAGCTGCCTCCAAGCTCGATGCCGCCATTGAAAAGGTGATCCGGGAGGAGATGGAACGGGCGAGCCGGGAGGAACGCACTGCCGCAGCAGCAGCAGGCAGCACCGCCGCCAAGCCCCTGGCCACGCCGGAGTCGGTCATTGCATCCAAAGACTTCCAGAACAACCGGGGGAAGCTACCCTGGCCCGTGAAGAGCGGTGTCATCACAGGGTATTTTGGCCGCCAGCCGCACCCTGCCATCCAGTCGGTGGAAATCGTGAACAATGGCATTGACATCCGCACGAACGAGGGTGAGTCGGTGCGCGCCGTTTTCGACGGCACGGTGGTGGGCACGCAGTTCATCCCCGGCCACAACTACATGGTCATTCTCAAACACGGCGAATACTATACGGTCTATTCCAATCTGGAAGAAGTCAGCGTGAAAAAAGGCGATCAAGTGGCCATCCGCCAAAACATCGGCAAGGTCAGTACCGACCGCAAGACCAACACGACGGAGGTGCATTTTGAAATCTGGAAAGAAAAAACCAGGCTCAATCCCCAGGTGTGGGTGGGGAAGCAATAGAGGGATTTGGAATCTTATTGCCGAGGGTACGAGCGTGTGAATTTCATTGCCCGGCTTCAAGTGGGCCGAGCCACAAATAAAAGCGCATGAACGAAGACACATACCGCTGCTGGCCAGCAGTTTCACGTTGTTGCAGGATAAGTTTTTCAACGCACAGGACAAGATCATGGCTGCCGTGGGGGAAATCGTACATTACCTGGACGACATTGTAGGCATTGATGCCGACCAACAGCAGGCCATTGTACAGCAGTTTTATGATAACCTGCTCCAGCAAATCTTCCCGCTGATACGCCGGACGGTCTATCTTTCGGCCAGTTCGCTGGCCATGTTGCTCATCATCCCGATTTTTGTAGCGCTCATCCTTTACTACCGTGAGTTGCTGGTTAAATTCGTGCTGATCGCTGTGCCCGACAAACAGGTACAGGGATTCAAAACCACCATCTCGGAAATGGGCACGACCTATTTCAAGTTTGCCAAAGGCATGGCCCTGATTTATCTCATCGTTGGCCTGCTCAACAGCCTCGGCTTTCTGGCGCTGGGCCTGCCGAATGCCGTCTATTTGGGCGTGCTGGCCTCCCTGCTCACTTTCTTCCCCTATATAGGTATCATGATCGGCGGGCTTGCAGCCGTCATCGTGGCGTGGACGACCTTTGGCTCGGTGTGGTACCCCATCGGTGTCGTAGCGATTTTGGGAATCGTGCAGTACCTGGAAGCCAATGTCATCTTCCCGTTGGCGGTGGGCCATCAGTTGCGCATCAACCCCTTCGCTACTTTTGTGGCCATTATCATTGGCGGCATGATATGGGGCGGGGCAGGCATGATCCTGTTCGTGCCGTTCGCCGCCATTTTGAAAATACTCTCGGATCAATTGGAAGAACTTCGCCCGCTGGGCGTGCTGCTGGGCGAAGGGGAAGATCGGGACAACCTCCCCAAGTGGCGGTTTTGGAAAAAGGATCGCACGTGAAATGCGGCCTGCCGACCGGTTCCGGTTTTTCAATGCCAGCTTGATCCATTACCTTCGTCGTTGTTCGTTGAACGAACAACCAACAACCAACAACGCCATATTATTTCTAAAATCAAACACACCTTATGTCCGTCACATCAAATAACAAACTACCAATTCTCAATCCCACTGAAATGCACTACCTGGAAGGGCCGAAGAGCCGGAGTTCCGAGTTGTCCTTCATTTTCAGGGTCATGGCGCAATTCGTGAAAGGCTTTCGGGCCATGCACTTTCTGGGGCCTTGCATCACGGTGTTCGGTTCGGCTCGATTCGAGGAGGGACACCCCTATTATGAAAAGGCCAGGGAGGTCGGCAAGGCTATTGCCCGGATAGGCCTGATCACCATGACCGGGGGTGGTCCCGGCATCATGGAAGCCGCCAACCGGGGCGCTTACGAGGCAGGGGGGCAGTCCGTCGGGGTGAACATCGTCCTGCCGTTTGAGCAAAAGCCCAACCCTTACCTCCACAAATCCGTGACACTGCGCTACTTTTTCGTCCGCAAGGTGCTTTTGCTGAAATACTCTTATGCTTTCGTCATACTGCCCGGCGGGTGGGGCACCATGGACGAAATGTTCGAGACGCTGACCCTTGTGCAGACCCGCATCATCCACAATTTCCCCGTCGTGCTGATCGGCACAGAATACTATGGTCCGCTCATGGACTACCTGCTTTTCATGGTGCAGCAAAAAACCATCTCGCCCGATGACCTCCAACTCGTAATACTTACCGACGACATTGACGAGGCCATGGAACACATCAAAAAGTACATCGAAATGAACTACACCATCAAAAAGCGGGAACGGCCGCGCTGGTGGTTTTTGGAAAAGAAGTGAAAAATTGACTTGTTCTTGGAAGCTGTTTTAATTCTCTTTACCAGGCTATAAAAGACCCTTTTCAAGAATCACAATATCCTGAAATTCCTTGCAGGTTTCCCTGGGCAGTCCCCGCCATGAACCGGGAAATAAATGACGGACAGCAAAGCCGTGCCGTTTTGCCATTTCCCGCAAGTACTTTTCCTCAAATGCCACGTTGGCACTCTTTACCTGTTCGTCCATCAGTCGGTAATGGCCGTGCTCGTGCGGAAATTCAAAGCCAGATGGCCAAGTGGTCGTTTCATCGAAAAGAAAAAAAGTGGCGTAGCAATGGCCACCGGGTTTCAGCAACCGGTGGATTTCTCCCAGATAATTTTCCACCTCGCTGGGCAGCAAGTGCGTGAATACGGAATTGACGATGGCAAGATCGAACTGCTCATCCGTATATGGGAAACGGAAGTCGGCAGCGCTGCCGCCGTCCGTGCGGTAGAGGTCGTTGTCGAGCGAGATGTAGCGGAAGTTAAAATGAGGGAAGCGGGACGTAATGTTTTCCCTGCACCAGTCCACCCCTTTTTCCACGACATCAAAACCCTCGTAGCGGCCTTTTTCATTTAAAAAATACGCCAGCGGCACGGCCATCCTGCCGATGCCGCTGCCCACGTCGAGTACGCTGTGGTGCGGCTGGAGGCCGCAATGGGTTTTGAAATAGCCCAAGGCCCGCTCGCCCGTCAGCCGGAAATCGCCGCCGCCGGTATAGACGAGGCCCCGTGGCGGGGTGAGGCCGTCCCGTTGCCCAATGAGTGCCTCCCACGTATCGAGCGGGAGATAATAGAGTCGTCGGGCAGCGAATCGCCAAGCAGGCGGCATGGCATAAAACAATTTGCGGGCGGATAACATGGTAGAACTGTCTGGTGAAAAGAAAATGCAAGTGACGGAATACAAAACAAAGCATTCGGCGCACATTCCAAAAACGTGGCAAAATGGATATTTCTTTGAAAATTTTCATTTTAGCTTTGAGTCCACTCCGAAAAGTCAATTATAGGACAAAAGAACACAAGGAGAGAGAGGTGATTTTGAAATAAATTTTTTTTTAAAAATTTTATTTCAAAATCACCTCTCTCTCCAAAAATTCTACTCCCGTACCGGAGACATGGTTTTGTCATTAACTATTCGGACACGTACCTTAGTGACGAGACACCAATAAAATGTACATCTTGGCTGGCTCTTTTTCCTTGTAAATAGCTTTATCAATAAGTCCGTAGCGCTGCTATGCACTGATTGATAAAGCTATTTACAAGAAAAAATAGCTCACCCAATCTTGTACACTTTATTGATGCCTCGTCCCTTAGCTTTTTTTCACAAAATAAAAACAACTGACATGAATAAAATAGACCGCCGCAAGTTTGTTGGGAAAATGGCCGTCGGAGCGGCTGCGATTGCCGTGGGAGGCGCTGCATTTCCCCACATCATTTTACCACGGAAAAAAGAAAAACTGGGCGTGGCGCTCGTCGGACTGGGTTATTACAGCACGGATTTGCTTGCGCCTGCCCTGCAAATGACCAAACATTGTTACCTCGCCGGCATTGTCACAGGCACCCCGGAAAAGGCGGCCCGCTGGCAAAAACAATATGGCATTCCTGAAAAAAATACCTACGACTACGGCAATTTTGACAGCATCGCCAACAACCCGGATATTGATGTTGTGTATGTGGTACTGCCCACTTCCATGCACGCAGCATACGCCATACGCGCAGCCGCTGCCGGCAAGCACGTATGGTGCGAGAAACCAATGGCCCGCACGGTGGTCGAGTGCCAGGCCATGATAGATGCTTGCAGAAAAAACAAGGTGACGCTCAGCATCGGTTACCGGATGCAGCACGAACCCAACACGCAGGAAATCATCCGCTGTGGCAGGGAACAAGCCTATGGCGCTGTCCGCTTGATAGTCGCCAATGCAGGCTATTACGATGGCCGTTCCAACCATTGGAAACAACAAAAAAGCATGGGCGGCGGAGCCATGTACGACATGGGGGTTTACCCATTGAACGCCTGCCGGTATGCTACCGGGGAGGAACCGGTATCCGTGATGGCCCAGCATTTCACCAACCGCCCGGAGATATACACGGAGGTGGATGAGACGACGCTGTTTCAACTGGAATTTCCCAGCGGAGCCGTCGCCAATTGTGCCACCAGTTTTGGCATGAGCATGAACCAACTCCATGTCACGGCCTCCGAAGGATGGTACAAACTGGAACCCTTTCAGGCTTATGGCGGCATTCAGGGCACAACGAGCCGGGGCACGGCCCTCGACCAGCGCATCCCGAACCAACAGGCAAAACAAATGGACGACGACGCACGGGCCATCCTGAACGATAAACCACTCTTGGTGCCGGGAGAGGAAGGGCTTCGGGACATCCGGGTGGTGGAAGCAGTTTACAAGTCGGCGAAGGAAGGTAACCGCATTTTGCTGGGATGATTTAGTAACGATTAAAGAACTACTTCTCTCTTTTTTCGGCGGCGCAACCGCCGAAAAAAGAGAGAAGTTCACGGTTTAGGCCAGCCGGAGGCTGGCCTAAACCGTGAACTCATTTTTATCGTTACTTAGCCATTTTCCCGTAATCTTGTAGTTGATTTTTGGTCAATATGACCAGTCGTTAAAATTTCCAAGCATCTAAATAAAACCTGCCCTATTTTTGCACCCTGTTTCCTTTTTGGAGCAACAAGAACCTTTGCCGAATTTGCTTTTTGCAAATAAAGTTCTTTGTCATAGCGGTCACGATTTTTTCATAAAAGACAGTTTATCAATGTTTTAAGCATTTATCAGGCTTGAACGGAATCGGGGTGCCATCGGTCTTGCCCCGGAAGTTTCAGGCCATCGCCCAACAATCAACACGGAACAGATTTTTGCCGTCAGGCAGTTAAAAACAAGCAAGTACGGGATGTACCTCAATTGCTGTCCTATTATCCGATAGAAGCAGTTGACCCTTTGTCCTCATACATCCCACCACTATTACATTCTCAAAATTTTGTTTCATTTTTTAAAGTTAGTATTATGAACATTTTTGTTGCAAAGCTGGATTTCAGCACGACCAGCGAAGACCTTCGCAGCGCTTTTGAGCAATTCGGCGAAGTCTCCTCCGCAAAAGTCATTGATGACAAATTCACCGGCAAATCGAAAGGATTCGGTTTCGTGGAAATGCCTAACGATGACGAAGCAAACAATGCGATCAACGCGCTCAATGAAAGTGAATTGGCCGGAAGGACCATCGTAGTAAAAGAAGCTACACCGAAAGATGACCGACCCCAAAAATTTGGCGGCGGCGGTGGATCCCGACCCCGCACCAAAAGCTATAGCGGCGGCGGTGGCGGCGGTTACAAAGGCGGTGGTGGCGGTGGTGGCCGTTACAACGACAGGGGCGGATACGGCGACCGGGGTGGCTATGGCGACCGCAATAGCAGCTACGGCGACAGAAACGACCGCTATGGCGACCGCAATGACCGCTACAATGACAGGGGCGGCGACCGCTACAACGACCGCAACGACCGCAACGACCGTAACGACCGTTACAACAGCAACTACGACAATTATTGATTGACGGACAGGCTCCCTTTTTAAGGCCACGTCATATCCGAATAAAACAATGGCCCGCAGGTACGCTACCTGTGGGCCTTTTTTTTTTGAAAAGCAGGATACAACACTGGGGTGCAGGTGGGTGTGTTTTGACGGTTGTTAAAGTCACAAAAAAAAACACATAACCGCCTGCCAAGTAAGGCTTGAAAAATAACCTCTCTCTTTTTTCGGCGGCGCAGCCGCTGAAAAAGAGAGAAGTTCGCAGTTTTGGTCAGCCTCCGCTGGCCAAAACTGCGAACTTATTAAATCACCGCATACAGCTTTTTGTAATACTCATCCGCCATACGATCGGAATCGAAGAAGGGCACCACTTCCCGCATGCCGTTCATGGCAATGTCGTACCAGCGTTTGGGTTTGTCGTAGTAGGTGGGCAGGATTTCCTTTTCCAGCACGGCCATGAGGTTTTTGCGATCAAATTCGTCCTGGGTGGATTCGGGCCAGGTCAAGTCGGCTTTGGGAACGATAAAACAGTTGTGACCATGGCTGGCAAACTCTGGAATCCAACCGTCGAGGGTCGAGAGATTAAGGCAGGCATTCATGGCGGCGGTCATGCCACTGGTGCCGGAGGCTTCCCTCGGTATGCGGGGGTTGTTGAGCCATACATCGCTGCCCTGTTTGAGGGCTTTGGAAAGGGAAAGTTCGTAGCCGGTCAGCACGGCGACGTTCGGGTAGTTTTTTGACAGGTTGACCAGTTTGTTGAACGTGCCGATGGCTTCGTAGTCCATTGGATAAGGCTTGCCTGCCCAGATGATTTGGATGGGATATTTGCTGTTGGACAGTATTTTCTCAAAATGCTGCAAATCACGGGTGATCAGGTCGGCCCTTTTGTAACCTGCATAGCGCCTGGCCCACACGAGGGTCAGCACGTCGGGCTTGAACAGCTTGCCGGTCTGGTCGGCCACTATGTCGAACAGTTGGGCCTTGAGTTCTTTTTTACGGACGGCAAGGGCCTTGTCGTTGTTGGCAGCGAGGGCTTTGTCCAGTTGGGGGTCGTGCCAGTAGGTGTGGTTCTGGGAATTGGTGACGTGGGTAATTGGGCTGATATTATTGTAAGTCCCCCACATTTCCCTGGCCACTTCGCCGTGGATTTTGGAAACGCCGTTGGCCACCCTTGAAAGGCGCAGCGCTGCCAGCGAGTGGTTGAACACGTTGTCGCTGGTGCCGGTAATGCGGCGCACTTCGGACAGGGGAACCTCTCCAAAAAAGCTCATGCGCTCCAGCAGGTAAATGTCGTGCTTTTCGTTGCCGGCTTCCACGGGCGTGTGCGTGGTGAACACCATACGTTTGCGCACTTCGTCCAGCACGCCGAATTTATCATAGAGGTAAAATGCCGCCGGCAAAGCGTGGGCCTCGTTGAGGTGATAAACATCCGGCTCAAACCCGATGAGGTCGAGCAGTTTGGCTCCGCCAGCTCCCAACAGGATGGACTGGGCCACTTTGGCTTCCGTGTTGTTGGAATAGAGGCGGTGGCAGATGGTCTGGGCCAGATAATCGTTGGCAGGATGGATGGTGGAGAGCAGGAACATCGGAGCCGTGCCGAACACATCGGGCGGCAGGTACCAGGCTTTCACCATGATTTTGTGCCCGTTCACCGCCAGGTCGAACTCGATGCCGGTATCCTGGAGGAAATTGTAGTGCCGCTCCATGAAGAGGGCATCCATTTCGCCGCTGCTGGAGCGCACCTGATCGTAGTAGCCGAATTTCCAGAGAATACCGATGCCCACCATGTTTTGCTTGAGGGCATAAGCACTTCGGACGTGCGATCCGGCCAGATAACCAAGACCCCCTGCATATATTTTCAGGGTCTGGTCAACGGCAAACTCCATGCTGAAATAGGCAACCTTTTTTTCGTATTTTTTGGCAACAGGGTATGGGTGTTTGAAAGAGCGGAACTGATCCATGACTTTGTGTAGTNNAACCTCCCTATGCATGGACTTGGTTTTGATAAAACAGTTCCCCGGAACGCACTCCTTTATGTTCCAACGGATATTCCCGCCGGGGGCAGCGTTCAGCGTTTTTTTGTGTAATAAGAAGACTTTTTCAAGGTCTTAGAAGCTGTTTAAATTCT
>JRYF01008241.1_pt1 | contig 14211 bp, 8 predicted proteins | sample 235331 | NCBI WGS metagenome assembly JRYF01 (sample SAMN03074217, study PRJNA261475) | activated sludge metagenome | biome: Wastewater Treatment Plant; feature: Wastewater; material: Activated sludge; isolation source: activated biomass of a wastewater treatment plant treating hydrocarbon... ...
AACTTCCTAAAGTTTGCCGCTTCCGGCGGCAAACTTTAGGAAGTTGTTTTTTTATCGTTACCAAATGATGCACTGATATGAATCTCAAAGCATTGGAACAACAGAGAGCGATTTATGTCGGCGGTTTTGCGGGAGCCAGGCCGTTGGTGCCCGTTCGTTTTGACCTGTTGGAACGAGCAGCAAGGGACACCATGTCCGCCGAAGCCTATGCCTACATAGCAGGCGGTGCCGGGCTGGAAACAACCATGGAACACAACCGCCGGGGATTTGAACGCGTGCGCATACTCCCCCGCATGTTGCGCGACGTATCGGAGCGGGACACTTCGATAAAACTTTTGGGTCAAAAACTGACGGCCCCGGTGCTCACTGCCCCCATCGGCGTACTTGAGATGGTACACCCGGAGGCCGATTTGGCCGTAGCCCGCGCTGCCGCTGCGCTCGGCGTACCGATGATTTTTTCCAACCAGGCATCCTTCCCGATGGAGGAATGTGCTGCAGAAATGGGCAATTCGCCCCGATGGTTCCAGCTTTATTGGAGCAAATCCGACGAACTCACGGCAAGCCTGCTTCGACGGGCCGAAGCATCTGGTTGCAGCGCCGTCGTGCTGACCCTCGACACCACCATGCTCGGTTGGCGGCCCCGCGACCTCGACCTGGCCTATTTGCCCTTCCTTCGCGGCCTGGGCATCGCCCAATACACCGCTGATCCGGTTTTTCAAAAAATGGCCTCCGAGCCTGACTTTTTGCGAAGCATCCAGGACGAAGGCGCGTTCAGCCAGACCAAACTCCTGAACTTTTTCAAACTGGTGAAAAAATACCCCGGTGGCAGTTTCCGCAAAAAAATGAAGTCAAAAGCACCGGTAGCCGGTGTACGAAAATTCATCGAAATCTATTCCCGTCCGTCCATCACGTGGGGCGATTTGGCTTTTTTGAAAAAACATACCCGATTGCCGATCCTGCTCAAAGGCATACTGCACCCGGAGGATGCCCGCTTGGCCGTCGAGCACGGGATGGACGGCATCATTGCCTCCAACCACGGCGGGCGACAGGTCGCAGGAAGCATCTCCGCCATCGAGGCCCTGCCCGCCATTGTGGAGGCCGTTGGCGGAAAGTTGCCCGTATTGGTGGACAGTGGCATCCGGGAAGGGGCCGACATATTCCGTGCCCTGGCGCTCGGAGCGAAGGCTGTTTGCGTCGGAAGACCTTATGTATATGGCCTCGCACTGGCCGGGCAAGCAGGGGTGGAAGCGGTGCTCAAAAACCTGCTCGCCGACTTTGAACTGACGATGGGGCTGGCCGGCTGTCGGCACATCGGGGAGATTGACCGATCTTCCGTCCACGTCGAGAAGGGCTGAAATGAGTCCCCGCACCAGCGAGAAACTCCAACAAAAACAACAAACCTCACCATTTGTACGAAATCCCGGTTCTGGCGGAAAAATTGCTACTTTTGCGGCGTTTTTTGTAAAAAAGCGAGCGTGCGCACATCGGCAATTGCAGCACAATATTTTGCAGCATCCGCTGTTATTGCCACGCTCCTCCACATTGATAACCAAAAAATACGCTGACGATGGCAAACAGGTTGTTGATTTTGCTCTTTGTTGTTTTGTTTTCCACGTTCCTCCACGCCCAACATGCCGACGATCCCGTGTTGTTCAGCATTGACGACGTGCAGGTTCACCTTTCCGAATTCAAATACATTTACACAAAGACCAATGCCGAGAAAGCCGATTTCTCGAAAAACTCGCTCCAGGAATACCTCGACCTCTACACCAATTTCAAACTCAAGGTGAAAAAGGCGAAAGACATGCGGCTGGACACCATCGCCTCGCTCCAGCAGGAACTTGCAGGCTACCGCCGCCAACTCGCCGACTCCTACCTCATTGACCGGGAAGTGACCGAAAAACTGGTACAGGAAGCCTTCCAGCGCTCCAAACAAGACGTGGACCTGAGCCATATCATGATCAAATTCCCCGACAACCCCACCCCGGAGGATACCCTCAAAGCATGGAACAGGGCCTTGGAGGCAAAGAAAAAACTCGAAAAAGGCGAAGGCTTCGAGGATGTGGCCCTTGCCTACTCCGACGACCAATCCGTGACGAACAACAAAGGCCGTATCGGCTATGTCACGGCCCTTTTCCCCAATGGTTTTTACAACCTCGAAACAGCAGCTTATGAAGGGCCGTTGGGCAAAATTCAAGGCCCCGTGCGCACCAACGCAGGCTATCATTTGGTGCTCATCCACGATCGCAGGCCGGCCAGGGGCGAAATCGAAGTGGCGCACATCCTGGCCCGCAACGACAAATACCCCGACATGATAATGGTGCGGCGCTCCCTCGACTCCGTTCATGCCGAACTCAAGGCCGGTGCCGATTTCGAGGAAATGGCCAGGATTCATTCCGACGACAAAATGACCTCCAGCAAAGGTGGTTACATCGGCTTCTTTGGCATCAACCGCTTTGAAAAGGTATTCGAGGACGCAGCCTTTTCCCTGCAAAACGACGGCGACTTCACCTTGCCCATCCAGACCTCCATCGGCTGGCACATCATCAAACGCATCAGCCTGAAGCGCGACGAGACTTTCCAGGTGATGAAAGCGCGCTTGCAGAACCAGGTAAAGCAGGATGCCCGCTTCGACATTGCCCGCAAAAACATGGTCGAACGCATCAAAAAGGAGAGCAAGTTCACGGAAAACCGTACAACCCTGCTCGATTTCATCGCCACTTTGGAAGCGGACACTACCGAAAGTTTTTTGACATATCGCTGGAAAGCTCCTGAAAACCCAACCAACGAGCCACTCTTTTCCTTTGGCAGCGCATTGAAAATCAAGTTGGGCGACTTCGCCGCCTATGCTGAAAGGGCCTCGCGCAAGCGCCAACAAAAGGCCCCCCTGGGCATCGCTTCCGTCGCACAAGAGTTGTACGAAGATTATGTGGACGAGAATGCCCTGAAATATGAAGAACGCCAACTCGAGGAAAAATACCCCGAATTCAAATCATTGATGCGGGAATACGAGGAAGGTGTGCTGCTGTTCGAGGTCACCAAGATGGAAGTCTGGGACAAAGCATCGCAGGACAGCACGGGATTGCAGGCGTTTTTTGAAAAAAACAAAAACAAGTACCAGTGGGATGCCCGTGTGGCCGTCAGCCAATACAACCTGGCGGAAAGCGCCAAAGACAGGATAGAGGAGGTGAGGGCGTTCGCTGCCAAGAACCCGCCGCAGAAGGTGCTCGAAAAATTCAACACCGATGCCGAACCCATTCTTGCCCACCAGGAGAAGAAATTTGAAAAAGGCCGCAACGATGCCCTCGACAAAATCAAGTGGGAGGCCGGTGCTTTGACCGAAAACGAACTCAACCGCCGCAACAAGTCCCTGTCTTTCCTGAAAATCGAGGAACTTTTGCCCGCCGGACCCAAAACCCTCCAGGAAGCAAGGGGCTATGCCGTTGCCGACTATCAGGATTACCTAGAAAAGAAATGGCTCGATGAACTGATGAAAACCTACAAAATCAAACTGAACGAAAAGGCATTTAACAGCCTAATCAGGAAAGGGTGAGTGCAGGAGCACTGTGCCATCCGTGCAGAAGGTATTTGTGAAAGAAAATAGAAATGGGGGTTTCATCAAAACAACACAAACACAGCACAAAGAGAGGGCTTGGCCTGGCAAAATGCTTCGCCAGGTTCCTTTGTTTTTGTTGTACACTCATGCTGGCTGCGACTTCCATGCCGGGCTGCCAACCCGGCAAAACCGAAAAAAACGCAAAAAACGACCGCATACTGGCCAGGGTCTATGACAAAACACTCTACCTCTCCGATATGGACGGCATGATACCGGAGGGCATGACGCAAGAGGACAGTTCCTTGATAATCAATGCTTTCGTTAGGAACTGGGTGCGTGAAACGGCTCTTCTAAGAGAGGCCGAGCGCAACATCCCCAAGGACTTGGACATTGACAAACTGGTGGAAGACTACCGGGCTTCCCTCATCAAGCACAACTATGAAAACATCGTGGTGGACAAACTGCTCGACTCCACCGTCACGCAGAGCGAACTAGTGGCTTTTTATGAAAAAAACAAGGAGCAATACCAGCTTGAAACATCCATCATCCGATGCCTTTTCATCAAAGCACCCCGCAACGCCCCGCAAATGAACCGCGTGCAGGATTGGTGGAACAGCAACAAACCGGAAGACATCGCCGCCTTGTCCAATTGGTGCAACGCAAACGCCGTCATCCATCACCTCCAGAGCAATACCTGGTACAAAGTGGAGGACATTGCAGCCTATATGCCGCAGGGCACACTCACGGTGGACAATGTGAAAAACAGACGGGACTTCGTGCAACGGGACGACAGCTTCATGTACTTTTTCAGAGTAATCGAATTGGTGTCCCGGCAAGAGATAGCACCTTTGGCCTACATCGAAGAACAAGCCCGAAAGGTCATCCTGCACAAACGAAAAACCCAACTCCTCGAAGAACTGAAAGACAAACTCTACAACGAAGCCATCAACAAAAAGCAAGTCACTGTTTTTGATTGAAAACACGGGTGCCGGCGAATGGCCCCCGCAATCCTTATTTCCATGGTCAACAGATTCATCCTCGCCCTTTCTTTTGCCTGTATCGTCACCGGCCTTTCCGCGCAGCGGGAGGTCATCGAAAAAGTAATCGCCAATGTGGGCAGCGAATACGTCCTGCTTTCCGATGTGGAGGAGCAGTATGCCCTGCTGCGGGAGCGGCAAGGCGGCAAAATCCCGAAGGATGCCCGTTGCATCATCCTCGACAATATCCTGACCCAAAAATTGCTTGTGAACCAAGCCAAACTTGACAGCGTGGAGGTGGGCGACGAAGAAGTGGAGGCCCAGTTGAACGCCCGCATTGACCAAATCCTGGACTACATGGGCGGTGATATTTCCCAGTTTGAGGATTATTACGGTCAGACCATCGGCGAGGTAAAAGAGGCCTTCCGTGACGACCTCCGCAGCCAATTGCTCGCTGACAGGATGCGTTCGCAGGTCATGCAGAATATCAAAGTAACGCCTTCGGAAGTGAAGGCTTTTTTCAGGAAAATCCCCCGTGACAGCTTGCCCTATTTCAACTCGGAAGTAGAGGTGGGAGAGATCGTCTATCGGCCCAAGGTGAACGACCACGAGCGCATGAAGGCCATTCAAAAGCTGGAAATCCTCCGCAAACGCATCGTGGAGGGCGGCGAAAAGTTCGAAGAAGTGGCGCGCACGTTTTCCGACGACTTTGCCAGTGCCCGCATCGGGGGCGACCTGGGCTGGACCAAACGGGGCAAGTTTGTTCCTGAATTCGAGGCAGCAGCCTATCGGCTTCAGGAAGGAGAAATATCGCAGATCGTTACTTCCGAGTTTGGCTTCCACGTCATCCAACTACTTGGCCGGCGGGGCAATTCCATCCATACGCGCCACATCCTGGTGAAGCCGGAAATCACCAACGACGATCTGGAACTGGCAAGGGCCAAACTCGACACCGTGCGGCAACTGCTCCTCAGCGACAGCATATCCTTCTCCCTTGCCGTGAAGCGGTACGGCTTCGACCAAGTACAGAGCTACAACAACGACGGCAAAATGATCAACCCCATGACGGGCAATAACTTCTTTGAAATAGCAGACCTGGAACCCGACATTTACTTCGCTATTGATACCATGAAAGTAGGCGGAATCTCCAAGCCATTCAGTTTCACTGACCCCAGGGGCGAAGTATATTTCCGCATTGTCCAGTTGCAAAGCCGAACCGAACCGCATATCGCCAGTCTGGAACGGGACTATTCCAAGATACAAAGCGCCACGATAGAAGAGAAAAGGGCTGCCTTCCTGACGGAATGGATTCAGGAGAGAGTGCATACCACTTACGTCCGCATCGAGGCTACTTATCACGGCTGCCCCAACCTTACCAAGTGGATAAATGCGGCAAACAGGCCATAGCACCCGTTTTTGCAATTGTCCGGCAGCCTCAGAGATTTTCCCCGTAATCGTTCCCGAACGCCTCTTTTGATGGCATGGTCAGCAAAAAGACGGCAAGGCCTATGGCAAAAAGCCATAAGAGGTGGATATTGGATTCGAGAAAGGCGATGCCAATCACAGCCAGGTTCCCCATTTCCAGCATGGCCCAACGGAAGATACTGCTTGTGCGGTAATGGCTCAATTTCTGGGGAATCTCCTTGATGGCAGCTCCCCTCCGCAGGCGTTGCCGGTACAGCACAAAAGAGGAAATGGCCATCCATCCCAGCATGATGACCGCCAGAAAACCATAGGAAGTGAAAACCGGCCCTTCACCTGCGCCCTGTGTCCTGATCAGCCAAAAGACAACTGCGCCGAACAGGGCCTGCCCGCCCAACAGAACAAAAAAAAGGAGCCGAAGCGTAGTGAAAAATTGTGCAGTATCCGGTTGGTGCATCGTTTTGATGGATTTGTATGAGGTGCGCCTCCCCTATTTCCACTCAAAAGTTTCTATGAGGTGCAGCACGTCATCTTTCATGAATTCATAGACGGGAGCCAGGCTGTCGGGGCGAGCCTGCGCGTAAAAATAAAGCGCACCTCTGAAGAAATGCTCTTTTTCGGCAGCGTCCATCACAAAAAACTGGTACTTGGAGGCCACCGGACCTTCCACCCGGAACAGGATGCCTTTCAGGTTTTTATCTGGGTCGTAAAAAGGAAGTTCCTCGATGTAGGTGGCTTTTTTGTTGTGCCAATCCGTCATTTTAAAAGCATCGGTTTTCAGCTTGTCTGCCGGGTTTTGTTTTGTCACCGGTGCGTAGCTGCAATGGATGCGGCACTCGAAGGCCGGCACGTATATGTTGAACCAACAGGGGTGCGCCGGTTTTTCATCAAAAAAAGTCGTGTCCTTTTGGATTTCCGCATAAACCGGATACTCGAAGGTAAAGTCGCAATAGTCCTCCGTAAATGGCCGGTAACTTTTTTCGGGATACACCACTTTGGGATAAGCCCTGGGCTTGGGGGTCAGGATGGGTTCCTCGCAAGCAGCCAAAACCAAGACGAAGACTATAGATATGATTGCGTATTTCATTTTTGGCAATTGAAATTTTTCAAAAGGAATGTTTAAATTACAATAGGCGACTTCCCGCAGATTCCTCCTTTCTCGGATTTTCCCGCAGACGTACATAGATTTCTCGCATATTCCTGCCGATTGTCTGCAAAAATCTGCGGGAAAAACGGTGTGCAGGCCCCGATCACCTCCCGATATGCACCAACAACACCGATACATCGGCAGGGGTCACCCCGCTGATGCGGCTTGCCTGGCCGATGGTGCGGGGCTTTATGCGGGACAGTTTTTCACGGGCCTCCTTCGAAATGGAAGTGAGTTTTTGAAAATCAAAGCCTTCGAGGATGCGGACTTCTTCCAGGCGGTTCATTTTGTCCACCATCTCCTGTTCCTTGCGGATATAGCCTTCGTATTTCATGCGGATTTCTGCATCGTCGAGGTGTTCCGTATCGTGCTTTGCACAAAAGGCATCCACCTCCGGCAGGGCCTGCCGAAGTTCGGAAAGCTCGATGTGGGGGCGCAGCAGGATGCCGTGCAGCTTGACCTGCTGCCGGATGGGCGAGGAGCCTTTCGATTCCAAAAAACCGTTGATGGCATCGGGTGCGACACTGTAATCGAGGAAGAACTTTTCGATTTCCTGCGAGGCCGCTTCCTTTGCCCGCACCCTTTCCATCCGCTTTTCGATGTCAGAACCTTCCAGCGTGCCACCTGCCCATTGCCCGCTGGCGGCTGCCAATTGGTAGGCAAGGGACGTGAGGCGCAAGTCGGCATTGTCCTGCCGCAACAGGATGCGGTATTCGGCGCGGGAAGTGAACATGCGGTAGGGTTCCTCGGTGCCTTTGTTCACGAGGTCGTCAATCAGCACGCCGATGTAAGCCTCCGACCTTTTCAGGATGAAAGGCTCCTGATCGTGAATGGCCAGGTGGGCATTGATGCCCGCCATAAGGCCCTGGCAGCCTGCTTCCTCGTAGCCCGTCGTGCCGTTGATCTGGCCGGCGAAAAAGAGGTTTTTCACCAAATGGGTTTCCAGCGACAGTTTCAACTGGTGGGGCGGGAAGTAGTCGTATTCGATGGCGTAACCGGGCCGGAACATCTTGGCCTGCTCGAAACCGGGTATCAGGCGCAATGCCCTGTACTGCACTTCTTCGGGCAGGGAGGAGGAAAAGCCATTCACGTATATTTCGCAGGTGTCCCAGCCTTCAGGTTCCACGAAAAGCTGGTGGCGTTCCTTGTCGGCAAAGCGGTTGATCTTGTCCTCTATGCTGGGGCAATAGCGGGGGCCAAGTCCTTGTATGCGGCCCTGGAACATGGGCGATTTTTCAAAACCCTCCTTCAGGATGTCGTGAACGGCCTGGCTGGTGTAAGTGATGTGGCAAGGCAGTTGTTTTTCCAGCACCGGTGTATCGGTGAACGAGAATTTCCCGGCGGGCAGGTCGCCTTCCTGCACTTCCATCTTCGAATAGTCGAGCGTGCGCCCGTCGAGGCGAGGTGGAGTACCTGTTTTCATGCGCCCGGACTCGAAGCCGAGTTGCACGAGCTGTTCGGTAATACCTTTTGCAGCCTTTTCGCCGGCACGCCCTCCACCGAATTGTTTTTCCCCAATGTGAATGATGCCATTGAGAAAAGTACCGTTGGTCAGCACGACGGCCCGCCCTTCTATTTCCAGGCCCATGCCCGTGTAGATGCCCTTCACTTGTCCACCTTTCACGATGATGCCGGAAGCCATTTCCTGCCAAAAGTCAATACGGGGGTGCGCTTCGAGCTTTTGCCGCCACTTTGCGGCAAACTGCATCCTGTCGCTCTGGGCACGGGGCGACCACATGGCCGGGCCTTTGGAGCGGTTCAACATGCGGAACTGCACCGCCGTGTGGTCGGTAACGATTCCAGAGTAACCGCCCAGTGCATCTATTTCCCTGACTATCTGGCCCTTGGCCACGCCGCCCATGGCCGGGTTACAACTCATTTGCGCTATGGTCTGCATGTTCATCGTCACGAGCAAAACGCTCGAACCGAGGTTGGCCGCAGCGACTGCCGCCTCGCACCCTGCATGGCCGGCTCCTACAACGATGACATCGTATTTTGGAAACATAGCTGGATAATGGTTAATGAGCAATGGTTAATAGTCAATGGGCTACGGCTCAAACAAATCAAAACCCTCAAACAATTCAAACTCATCTGACCCCTTCTGACCCTCAAAGGCAATGCTTGTTGATACCCAGCACATACTTCTGAACGACACCGATGCGGACGGCGGCCTCGGCTCCGAGGAAACCGCCGATCATTTCGTCATTCAGGCTGGAGGCGGCCAGGTCGGTCAGGTGGCGCGCAACGGGGATGTAGGACCAGTGCCATTTTTCCTCGTTGTAGCCATCGGGGCGATTTTTGCCTTTGGGGGTGTAGGGTTGGCAAAAACCAAATTTATCAGCGTTTTGTTGCAGCCAGTCATAGACTTTTTTCCCCGGCCCCTGCTCGAAAGTATGGTTGTTCAGGTCGTTGAGGTCTATGTCCGTGCCCCAATGGTGGCGGCTCGTGCCGGGCATGGAGCTGTATTCGAGGATTTTCAAGGCCCGTGTTTTGGGGTCGGGATAGGCTTGTGAGGCATCCTCGTCGTTTTCGATTTTACGGGCACCTGTCCATTTGTCTTCCCAGATTTTCTTTTGGCGGTCAAAATTGCGGGTAGCAGAGATAATCGTGAGCGTGATACCATCTGCTTGGGCGGCTTCCCACATTTTTTTGAAACTTTCGTAAGTATCCTTTCGCAGGTAGAAACCTGCTGCATTGGCGTATTTTTGATCCACTTGCACGAAGTCGGGATGTTTTGCCGGGTCAAATTTTCCCATGATGTATGCTATGGTGAAACCGGTTTTTTCTTCGGGGGCAGGAGCTGAGACCTTTTCGGGGACGGGAGGGGTGGTTGCTGCGGCAGGCGCAGTGCCCGACAGCATTTCTTCAGGCGGGGTTTGGGCAACCTCTTTCGGCTGTGAGTTGCCGGTTTGGGCGCAAGCCAATGGGGCAAACGGCAGTAAAAGAAAAATCACGTACTTCATTTTGCTGATTTTTGTGTGCGAAGATAGGCTGCCAGCATACAATCTCTTGCATTTTTTGCCGATTTCACCCCCGGCATCAATACCTTTGAGCCAAAAGAACCGGCCCGTAGAGCGACCAAGTGTTTTTCAAAAAAAAGAAAAAGAACCGCCTGTAGGGCAGTTGCTTTTCCGGCAAGCGCAATCTTCCCCATTGTTTCACGCCATTGGCTGCATGTTTCACCAACAACGATAGTTGCATGAAAAGGATTTTTACCACTGTTTTGGCGACGTTGCTCGTTGTCGCCGTTTTTTCCCAAAAAAAAGAAAACCCCTGGAAGGATGTGCCGGAAAGGGCCATACCCTCCAAGTCCGCTTTGCGGAAAATCGTTCCGTTGCACTACCGCACCCTCTCGCTCGATCAGGTTGCACTGGATGAAATACTCGGTCTCGCCCCGCTGCGTTTCACCGGAACGACTGCACAACCCACACTGGCGCTCCCCATGCCGGATGGTTCCTTTCAGGTTTTTCACATCGAGGAAGCCCCCATCATGCACCCCGATCTTGCGGTGAAATACCCTTACATCCGGTCGTACAGTGGCTGGAGCAGGGAAGACCCGACGGCCTACCTCCGCTGTGGGGTGACGCAAAAAGGTTTCCACGCCGTCGTATTCTCCGTTCGGCACAGTACGGTCTTTGTGGATGCTGTTGCCGAAGGCGACACAAAACATTACATCAGTTATTTCAAAAAAGATTTTCATAAAGACGAGCCTTTTCACTGCCAGGTGGAGGGCACGGGCGGTGAGAAAAGCCTCGTGCCCGATGGCCCGGCAACGAAAATGGCCGGCGATTGCAAACACCGGACGTACCGCCTGGCGCTGGCCTGCACGGGCGAGTATGCCCAGTATCACGGTGGCACGGTTCCTCTGGTCATGGCAGAATTCAACATCTCCATGACCCGCGTGAACGGCATCTATGAGCGGGAAGTGGCCGTGACCATGCAACTCGTGCCGAACACCGATTTGCTGATTTTCCTCAATCCCACCACCGACCCCTATTCCAACAACAACGGTGGAGCCATGCTCAACCAAAACCAGACGACCTGCAACAACATCATCGGCAACGCCAACTACGACATCGGCCATGTTTTTTCGACCGGTGGCGGCGGGGTGGCTTTTTTAAATGCCGTTTGTTCCACCAACAACAAAGCCAAGGGCGTGACCGGCCTCTCCAATCCCACCGGCGACCCCTTCTGGGTGGATTACGTGTCGCACGAAATGGGGCATCAATTCGGCGGCAACCATACCCAGAACAACTCCTGCAACCGCAACAATGCCACGGCCATGGAACCCGGCAGTGCCAGCACGATCATGGGCTATGCCGGCATCTGTACGCCCAACGTGCAGAACTACAGCGATGACTATTTTCACGCCATCACCCTCGATGAAATCAATGCCCACATAACAGGCTTTGGTAACAACTGTGCTGTTTCGACCATCACGGGCAACAATGCGCCCATCGTGTCGGTGGCTTCGGGGTCTTACAGCGTACCGGTCTCCACGCCGCTCGTGCTGACGGCCATTGCCTCCGACCCCGACGGCGATGCGCTGACCTTTTGCTGGGAGCAAATGAACAACCAGGTAGCTTCCATGCCGCCGCAACCGACCAATACCACCGGCCCCGCCTTCCGCTCGTTGCTCCCGAAGGAGTCGCCGAGGCGATACCTGCCCGACCTGTCCGCTGTCATCAATGGCACAACGCCCACTTGGGAAGTCTTGCCCTCCGTTGCAAGAACCATGGCTTTCCGCTGCACCGTGCGGGACAACCACCCCGGTTCGGGCTGTACGGCAGAAGCAGATGTTGTGCTGAATTTCACGGCCAATGCAGGCCCTTTCCGGGTGAGCAAACCCAATGGCCCGCCAGTCGTGTGGACAGGCAACGCCGAGGCTACCGTTGAATGGGACGTGGCCAACACCCATGCCGCACCCGTGAATTGCAGCTTGGTTGAAATAATGCTGTCAGTGGACGGCGGCCATACTTACCCATACACATTGCTCGCCCAAACGCCGAACGACGGCATGGAAACCGTCATGGTGCCTGCCGTCCACACCGAACAGGCGAGGATCATGGTACGGTCGCTCAACAATGTATTCTACGATATTTCCGATCAGGATTTCACCATCGAAATGGCCAATTTCACCTTGTCGGCATCGCCGCAGGCACAGTTGGCCTGCCCGGATGGATCGGCGGTCTATGTGCTGACGATGGAACCCGTGGCAGGCTTTGACCAAACGGTCACGTTCAGTGCCATTGACTTGCCGCCCGGCGCTGAAGTGACCTTCGACCCGCCCAGTGCCGTGCCCCCTGCGGTTGTACTGATGACGGTGGACAACCTGCAAAATGCCGCACCCAACAACTACCTCATTGTCGTGGAAGCCAACAGCACGCTCTTCTCCCAGACGACGGAGGTCTATTTGGAAGTGCTCGACACCATCATCGAGCAAGTGGTGCTCAACCTGCCGGCGGACGGGGCCGTCAATCAGGATTTCGACCCAACAGCCGTAAGTTGGAAGGAAGCAGCCGGAGCCACCAGTTACCTCCTGGAAGTCGCATTCGACCCCGGTTTCCAGGCAATGCTCTACTCCACGACCGTTACCGGGACGAGCCACCTCATTCCTTTTACAGAAGAAAAAAGAGTCTATTACTGGCGGGTGAAAGGCTTGAACCTTTGCTCGGAAGGCCCTTTCTCTCAGGTATTTGCCTTCCAGACCGCCATGAAGGAGTGCATACAGTACACCAGCGACAACACGCCCATCAATATACCGGATGACCAGACCAGCATGATTACGGACGTTATCGTGGTCATGAACGATAACCCCATCGTCTCGGTCAAAGTGCATCTCAATATTTCGCACACTTGGATCGGCGATTTGATCGCAACACTGGAAGTGCCCCAGATAGGGCCGATCCCGTTATTTGATCGGCCGGGCGTTCCCGCCTCTCCGTTCGGCTGCGACCGGGATGATATGATCGTCACATTTTACGACAACGCCCCCAATACCGCCGACGATTTGGAAAACACCTGCGAAATATTGCCCCCTGCCATTGGTGGTGATTTTCGGCCTCTTCAGCCATTTACCGCCCTGCAGGGACTCAGCGGCAACGAAGAATGGTTCCTTCATCTGGAGGATGTATATGAAGAAGACGGCGGGGCACTCAAGGAATGGTACGTTGAAATCTGTACGGCCGTGCCCGGCGAAGAGGCTTTTCTCATCATCAACGACATCTTGATCATTTATCAGGGAGAAACGGGCGTTATCTCGAACGATTTGCTGCTGGCCAACGGCGACCCGCCAAGCATCTTGTTCATCCTGCAAACCCTGCCTGCTCATGGTACGCTTTTCTTGTCGGGCCAGCCGCTCGGCATCGGCAGCACCTTGACCCAGGCGAACATCAACAACGGCAGCCTCGTCTATGTCCACAATGGCGGCCCGCCAACACTGGACGAGTTCCTGTTCGACGTGATCGGAAGCGGGAACGGGTGGCTGCACAACGAACTTTTCAGGATTTTGATTTTGGAAAACACGCTCACCGCTGATGCCGAACTTACGCAGGCCATTGATTGCCACAATGCCGATAACGCCATCATCACCGTAACGGCAACCAGCGGCACACCTCTTTACCAATATGCCCTGAATGGTGGACCGTTCCAGGACAGCAATGTATTCGAGAACCTGCCAGCCGGCACTTACACCGCCGAGGTGATGGATGCAACGGGGTTCGTCTTTTTCACCAATGAAATCATCGTGGAAAATCCGCCCGTACTCACTGCAACGGCTGCCGTTAACGGCAATACGGTTACCGTGGATGCCAGTGGCGGCACAGGATCGTTGCAGTACAGTTTGGAGGGCGGGCCATTCCAAAGCAGCAACGTTTTTGAAAACTTGCCCAACGGAACCTACACCATCACCGTGCAGGATGAAAACGGATGTACCGTTTCCGTCACTGCCGAGGTGACTTCCACTGGGTTGGTTGTTGTTGCAGCGCTTACGCAGCCCATTCTTTGTTTTGGTGAAAACAATGGGACAATCACCCTGACAGCAAGCGGCGGTATGCCTCCTTATGAATATGCCCTCAACGGCGGTGCGTTCCAGAGCGAACATGTTTTCG
>JRYF01001097.1_pt1 | contig 14205 bp, 14 predicted proteins | sample 235331 | NCBI WGS metagenome assembly JRYF01 (sample SAMN03074217, study PRJNA261475) | activated sludge metagenome | biome: Wastewater Treatment Plant; feature: Wastewater; material: Activated sludge; isolation source: activated biomass of a wastewater treatment plant treating hydrocarbon... ...
CCGTTGCGCCGTTTCGGGACGGCAACCAAGCGCCACGACGCCACCCTGGCCTGGCTCAGCGAAGCTCGCAACCGGAAATCGGTGACCATCGATCTGCGCCAGAAGGAAGGCGTGCAACTGTTCCTCAAGCTGATCGCCAAGTCCGATGTGCTGATTGAAAACTTCCGACCGGGAACGATGGAGGAGTGGGGCCTGAGCTGGAAGGAGCTGAGCGCGGCCAATCCTGGCCTGATTTACCTGCGCGTATCGGGCTACGGGCAAACCGGCCCCTATCGCCGCCGCTCGGGATTCGCGCATATCGCCCACGCCTTTGGCGGATTGTCCTATCTGGCTGGCTTTCCCGGCGAAACGCCGGTCGTGCCCGGCACCGCGCCGCTGGGAGACTACTTGTCGAGCCTGTACGGCGCGATTGGCATCCTGTTGGCCCTGCGCCACCGGGAAAAGACCGGGCGCGGCCAAATCGTCGACATCGGCATTTACGAGGCCGTATTCCGCCATCTGGATGAAATCGCCGCTTCTTACGGGTTGTTCGGCAAGATCCGGGAACGGGAAGGAGCCGGCAGTTTCGTCGCGGTGCCGCACGGGCATTTCCGCACCAGGGACGACAAATGGATCGCCATTGCCTGCACCACGGACAAGATGTTCGAACGGCTGGCCGAAGCGATGGAACGACCGGAACTGGCTTCTTCCAACTTGTACGGCGAGCAACGCAAGCGACTGGCGGCGCGTGATGAGGTCAACCGGATCGTCATCGAGTGGGTCGGTTCGCTCGACCGCGGCGAGGTGATGAACCGGTGCTTGGACAAGGAAGTTCCCATCGGCAAGGTCAACAGCATCGCCGATATCTTCGAGGACGAGCATTTTCAGGCGCGCGGCATTCTGGCGCGGGTGGAAGAACCGGGCCTGGGTGAAGTGGTGGTGCCCGGCGTGGTGCCCAAACTGTCGCTCACGCCCGGGCAAATCAACAATCTCGGGCCGCCGATGGGCAACGCAACCTATGAGGTCATGCGCGAGCTGCTCGGGTTCTCGGCCGACGAAATCAAGCAATTGCGCCAGCACAAAATCATCTAGCGAGCGATGGGACAGCCCTCATGACGACCACAACCCCTCAGACCGAACTGCCGCTCGCCGGGATCCGGGTCATCGATGTGGCCACGGTAATCGCGGCGCCCTATTGCGCGACCATCCTCGGCGAATTCGGCGCCGAGGTGCTCAAGGTGGAGCATCCCATCGGCGGCGACGTGTGCCGCAAGTTCGGCACGCCGACCCATCGCGGCGACACGCTGGCCTGGCTCGGCGAGGCTCGCAATAAAAAATCGGTGACTATCGACCTGCACCGCCCCGACGGGGTCGCGTTGTTCAAGCAGTTGATCGAAAAGTCGGATGTCCTATGCGAAAATTTCCGGCCCGGCACGCTGGAGAAATGGGGCCTGGGCTGGGACGTGCTGCGCGAGATCAACCCCGGCCTGATCATGCTGCGGGTGACCGGCTACGGCCAGACCGGCCCCTACAAGGACCGGCCCGGCTTCGCCCGCATCGCGCACGCCGTCGGCGGCATCGCCTATCTGTCCGGAATGCCCAAGGGTACCCCGGTCACACCGGGATCGACCACGCTGGGCGATTATCTGACGGGCCTGTACGGCTGTGTCGGGGTGTTGATGGCCTTGCGCTACCGCGAGCAGACCGGCCTGGGCCAATGTGTCGATGCCGCTCTATACGAGTCGGTCTTCCGTTGCACCGACGAACTAGCCCCAGCGTTCAGCATGTTCGGTATGGTTCGGGAACGGCACGGACCGACGCATAATGATTTTGCCTGTCCCTACGGCCACTTTCCGACCAGGGACAACAAGTGGGTCGCGATCGCCTGCGCGACGGACAAATTATTCGAACGGCTCGCGAACGCCATGAACCGACCGGAGCTTGCCTCTTCCAGCCTCTACGGGGAGCAAAAGACCCGGCTGGAGAACCGGCACGACGTCAATGAAATCGTTCGGGACTGGTGCGGTTCCCTGACGCGCGAGGAGGTGTTGGCGCGGTGCTTCGCGACCGGCGCCCCCGCCGGACCCTTGAACAACATCGCCGATATTTTCGGCGACCGGCAGTTTCACGCGCGGCGGAATCTGGTGGCCATCGACGACCCGGATCTGGGCGAGACGATCATCGTGCCCTCGGTGTTACCGCGCTTGTCGGAGACGCCCGGAACGATTCGGCATCTAGGCCCGAAGTTCGGCGAACACACGGAAGAAGTGCTCCGGGATCTGTTGGGCGTGGACGAGCAACAAATGGCTGAATTGCACAAGAAGCGGGTGATATGAGCGACGTCGATTTGCAGGATTGGGTGGGCAAACAGGAAGCAGTCCAGGACTGTATTTATCCAACACCCGCCAAAGCGCTGGCCCTGACTTTGAATGATCGGGATTTTACCGCCGCGGAGGGCCAGTCTCTGCCCGAACTGTGGCACTGGCTGTATTTTTTACCGCTGGTCGCCAGCGCGGAAATCGGTTCCGACGGACATCCAAAACGAGGTGGTTTTTTGCCGCCTATCGCCTTGGAGCGGCGGATGTGGGCAAGCGGGCAATTGACCTTCCATCAGGATTTGCGGATCGGCGAGGAAATCAGCAAGACGTCCGAAATCGTCAAAATCTCGGAAAAGGAAGGCAAAACCGGCTCGATGGTTTTCGTCACGGTCCGGCATGCGATCCGCTCTCCGCGAGGCGTCGCCATCGAAGAGACGCAGGACATTGTCTATCTGCCGATGCCCGCATCGTTCGTCCCTCCACCACCCCATCCTCTGCCCGAGGATTTGCAGTGGCGGGAACCTTATCCGGTCGATCCGGTCCTGCTGTTTCGGTTCTCGGCGCTGACCTTTAACGCGCATAAAATTCACTACGATATTCGCTATGCCACCGAGGTGGAAAAGTATCCGGGTCTCGTGGTGCATGGTCCCTTGCAGGCCATCCTGCTTATGGAGTCGGCGAAGCAGCAAAATCCCGGTCATCAGCCGGCCAGCTACCGCTTTCGAGCGGTGCGACCCCTGTTCGATTTCGATCAAATCTCGCGCTGCGGTCGATCCCGGCCGGATGGCGGTCATGATCTGTATACGGCCAACACCGATGGCAACATTGGAATGCAGGCCACGATATCCTGGAGAACCGATTGATGGCGGAGAGACTGGAGCGTTCGGTCTTGCTGGTCCCGGCCTCAAACTGGGAAATGATTCAAAAGACGGTGGCGTCCAAGGCGGACGCGGTCTGCATCGATCTGGAAGATGCGGTGGCTCCGGAGGAAAAGGAGGCGAGCCGGGCCAAGGTGATCCGCGCTTTCCAGGAACTGAACTTCGGCGACAAACTGAAGATGTTTCGCATGAATGGGTTGGATACCCATTTCGCCTATCGGGACATCATTGAAATCGTCGAGGCGGCCGGCGACCGGATCGATCTGATCGTCATTCCCAAGGTCAACTGTCCTCAGGATATTTATGTAGTGGAAACCCTGCTCGGACAGATTGAGAGCTACAAAAAATATTCGCGGCCGATTGGTTTGGAAGCGCTGATCGAGACCGCGTTGGGATGCGTGAACATCCGGGAAATCGCGGCCTGTTCGACCCGCCTGGAAGGTTTCGTGTACGGCCCAGGCGACTACGCGGCCTCGGCGCGCATGCCGATGGAGTCCATCGGAGAGATGGACGAGCATGACGCCATTTATCCCGGCCATCGCTGGCATCACATCATGCAGTCGATTGTGAGCGCGGCCCGGGCTTACGACAAGCGCGCCATCGACGGGCCTTTCGCGGGCATCAAGAATATCGAGGGCTTGCGGCAGGCCTGCCAGATCGGGCGGGCCATGGGCTTTGACGGGAAGTGGTGCATTCATCCAGGGCAAATCGAAACGGTCAATCAGATCTTTGTCCCATCGGCCAAGGAGATCGACTGGGCGCGCACCGTTTTGAAGGAATATGAAGCGGCCTTGAAGGACGGCCGGGGCGCCATTCGCGTCAAGGGCAAGATGATCGACGTGGCCTCATTGAGGATGTGCCGCACGATTGTCGAACGCGCCGAGTTGGCGGGCTTATTGGACTGAATAGGGTTCTGGATTCCGGACAAAGCGACGATTTTCCATGTTGAAGATTCTGGAAGGACTGAGAATAGTTGAAGGCACGGCCTTCGTGGCGGCGCCCTTGGCGGGCATGACGCTGGCGCAAATGGGCGCGGAGGTCATTCGGTTCGATCGCCTTCGTGGTGGCTTGGATTATCACCGCTGGCCGGTGACTCACGATAATCAAAGCCTGTTCTGGGCCGGCTTGAACAAGGGCAAACGCTCGCTCGCCGTGGATGTGACTACGCCAGAAGGGCAGGAGATCGTCACGCGCCTGATTTGCGCGCCCGGACCCAATAACGGGATTTTCCTGACCAATCTCCGGGTGCGGGGCTGGATGGATTACGAGCATTTGAAGCAGCACCGGGAAGACCTGATCATGTTGACCGTGCTCGGCAATCGGGACGGGGGGCCAGCGGTCGATTACACGATCAATCCTGGCGTGGGTTTTCCCTTTGCCACCGGTCCGGAAAGTTCCACGGAGCCGGTCTGTCACGTGCTCCCGGCCTGGGATTGCATCACCGGGCAGATGGCGGCGCTGGGCTTGCTAGCGGCGGAACGGCATCGGCGGTTGACCGGCCAGGGCCAGTCGGTGGAGATCGCGCTCAAGGATGTGGCCCTCGCCATGCTGGGCAATCTGGGCATTATCGGCGAGGTGATGGTCAACGACGTCGACCGTCCCAAGTACGGCAACGCGCTGTATGGCGCGTTCGGCAACGAGTTCGAGACCGCCGACGGGCGCAAGGTCATGCTGGTGGGCCTGACCCGCCGGCAGTGGGATGGCATACGCGAGACGACCGGCCTTCAGGCGGAGTTGGATGCCTTGGGGCAGCGCTTGGGGTTGAATCTGAATCTGGAGGGGGATCGCTTCAAGGCTCGTCACGAAATTACCGCGTTGCTGGAGCCGTGGTTCCGGGCCAGGAAGGTGGAGGATTTCGCGGAGGCTTTCGATAAAAGCGGTGTGACCTGGTCGGTGTTTCGCAGCTTCAAACAGGTGGTTGCGGAAGATCCGGACTGTTCGACCCAAAATCCGCTATTTGATCGGGTAGAACAGCCGGGCATCGGGAATTATCTGGTTCCAGGGAGTCCGCTGGAATTCGGGGCCTTCGAGCGGCTTTCGCCCCGGCGGGCTTCCATTCTGGGCGAACACACGGATGAAATCCTGGCGGACATTCTGGGCCTGAGCGATGCCGAGATTTCCCGACTGTACGAGAAGAAAATCGTCGCTGGTCCAAAGCGTTGAGAGAAAATATTTTAGAGGGTTCAACTAATGGCCGAGCTAGTCATCTCCTGCGATCCCGAAGTGATGGGGGGAACCCCGGTGTTTGCTGGAACCCGGGTCCCCATCCAAACGCTGATTGACTATTTGGAGGCTGGGGAATCGATTGACGAATTTTTGGCGGGCTTTCCCTCGGTCACCCGCGAGCAGGTCATCCAGTTTCTCGAGCAGGCTAAAGACCGCTTGGTTGCCGAAGCTTTGTGAAGATTCTTGTCGATGAGTGCGTTGATTGGCGTCTCGCGCGCCAGATAATCGGTCACGCGGTCAAAACGGCTCGGCAGATGGGATGGTCAGCCATCAAGAATGGAGAACTGCTTGAATTAGCTTCGAAAGAGTTCGACGTCTTCGTTACCGTCGATCGAAATCTCTCCTTTCAACAGCATCTTCCGACCTTTACCATCGCGGTCATCGTCCTACGGGCGAAATCTAATCGCCTGGCTGACTTACAGCCGCTGGTCCCGGAGTTGCTCTCGGCCATACCGAATGCCAAGCTCGGCGCCGTCACCTACGTCGGAATCCAACCGCATACTTTAAGAGAGAACTGTTGACCAAGGTTGTTCCAGCTTACTGCGGCAAAGAACCCAACCCAACTTTCCAACCATATGGCCTACTACACCGCCGACGAGCGCCCATCCTATCCGACGCTGACCGACGCGTTGCAAACCTACACCGTCGACTACCTGAAGAAACTCGCGGTGCTGGCCAGCGACGCCAAGAACCGACCGACCCGCAAGGCCGATCTGATCCAGTTCATCGTTCGTCAAGTCAACTGCGAACCGGGCCGGTTGCGCCAGGTCGAGGACGATCCCTTGCAAGGGTTCTGGCGCAAACTCGATCTGCTGCAACAGGCGGCGGTCGCCGAGGTCGCTCACGGTTCCGACGGCTTCTTCAACAGCGCGCGCTTCACCGCTAAATACGGCCAGTCGCCCAACTGGGGCGAGAAGAAAGCCTTCGATTACTATCCCACGCCCTCGCTGCTGGGGCTGTTTTTCCACAACAGCGTCATGCCGGACGATCTTCGGCGGCGCTTCAGGTCCATCGCGCCGAAACCGGAACCCGTGCAGCTCGCCAGTCAGGATGATCTACTCGGCGAATGGCCCTTGAAGTTCGCGGTGTGGAACGAGAAAACCCGCCAGTGGGAAATCCACACGCGGAACATTCCCTTCGTCAAGCGCCTCACCGACCGGGCCGCCAGCCACGATCTCAAGGCGATCCTGCGACTGATCGACGCCGGCAAACTGGCGGTCAGCGACAAGACCAGCCAACCCGACGCCGACGCCTTGCGCGCCGTCGATGTGCTGCTGCTCGGCGGCGATTTCTACGGCTACCAAGGCTATGACGAATAAGAAAAAATCGGTGCGATCAAAGCTTTCGCCTAGCCGATGCTGGTCCAAGCCGACGGGTTGGCGGCGCTGAGCGGCAAGATCCTGCAACTCACACGACGAGTGGCGGCACATCGTTCATAGTCCGAGACTACCAACGGGCGGCGGCGGCGTTCAATCAGGAGGGTCAGGCGCCGGGCGGCAGTGGGGTGATCGTGCTGCCCTGCGGCGCGGGCAAGACGATTGTGGGCATGGCGGTGATGGTGCTGGTTCGGGAAAACACCCTGATTTTGACCACCAACCAGACTTCGATGGAGCAATGGCGGCGGGAGCTGCTGGACAAGAAGTTTCGGATCGCGGCGGAAAATCCCCGCAAGCGGGCGGTGGTGAAAAATCTACTGAAACAGGAGGCCGGGCATCGGATTCTGGTGATCGGCGAATACATCAGCCAGTTGGAGGAACTGGCGGCGGACATCGGGTTTCCGCTGTTGACCGGCAAGACGCCGCAGTTGGAGCGGGAGCGGCTGTATCAGGCGTTCCGCGACCGGACGGTTCCGGGACTGGTGCTGTCGCGGGTGGGCAATTTCGCGGTGGATCTACCGGATGCGGACGTGCTGATTCAGGTGTCCGGCAAGTACGGCTCGCGCCAGGAGGAAGCGCGGCGGCTGGGCCGCGTGCTGCGGCCCAAAAAGGACGGACGGCGGGCGCGGTTCTACACCTTGGTCAGCTTGCGCACCTGCGAGGAAGATTTCGCCCGGCATCGCCAGTTGTTTCTGACCGAGCAGGGCTACAGTTACCGGATTGAATTCGGGTAGTGGGGTCATGGCCTGCGGTTGCGGGGTGTGCTAAATGCGGACCGTTCGCAAGGACGGCTCATATCAAGACCGCATCAAGGGGACGACGCAGTGATCGCGGCATTTCCGGTCCCCGACCGAACCGCACGACCAGATCCGGCCGGCCATGGGTAATCCCCAGCAAGTCGGCGAATTGGGGTCTGAGCGATGGGACCTCAACCGGTTGATTCAAGTGGGCATTTCGAATCCCAATGGCAGTGGCCTGCAAGGCGAAGCGTTCGAAGGCGCGACCTGTCTCAACCCAGTGGGCCTTGTCGTCCACGGCGGAAACAAAGACCGCGATGCCCGCCGAACTGCGAATGTGTCGCGCGTATTTGTCGTTCTCGGCCTTCTCAGTGAAGAAGAAATCGAACAACCGGCCGCCCAACCAGGGCGGCAGGGATGGATTGCCGGAGGATTTCGAGAACAGGCCGTCTCCCGACGCCACCGCCTGCGCATGGCTGAAGCGAATCCAGTCCTTCAGTTCCCGGATGAAGGCCGGATCGCGGATCTGCGCGGTATTGCCCTGGATTACGAAATCCAGCACCGCCTCCATTGCCGGCTTTCCGGTGAGCAAGTGCACCTGCACGCCGTTTCCCGAGCCGGCCCGCTCCAGGAGCTGCAGCTCCTCGTTCGAGAGGGGGTTGCCATCGAATTCGGTTCGGGTCGTCTGGCGGTTGGTCATCGCCTCGAACAGCGGAGAGCGCACGGCTTTCGCCGGTTCCAGGGCGATGTCCAGTGCTTCGTTCGCTCCGGCCTCGAACGAGGCGTGGCCATGCAAGCCCATCGCCGCCGCTGCCTGGATCAGGTTTTCAGCGGCGCAGCCGAGGCTGACGAAGAGATGGTGATCGTCGGGGTCGACGACCGGGCACCGTCTTTGAAAGTCGGGCAGGATGGAAATGGATTGCTCGCCGAGCCGGAATTTCCAGCATTGGGTGTTATGACTCGATGGCGCCAGGGTCGCATAGCGCACCAATTCCCGCATCATAAAGGACGGGTTGGCTGTGTCGATTTCAGTGTGACGCCAGGTCTGTTGCACGGCGTTCGCATAGTCCAAACTCCCCCTACTCAGGGAGTAGACGGTCAATGCGCCTCCAGCGCCCGTTATCGCGGTTGCGGCGATGAAATTTCTTCGGGTCATCATCGACTTGTCCCTGTTTTTGATAATTGCATTTGTTATGCTCGAGGCTTGTCTAGAGAGGGCTGGACTGTTCGGCCTGCCTTTGCCCGACGAATGAGCGTCGGTCGGGCTTGGGGGCGACAAGGGCCGCGCCCGCGATCAGTGCGAGCATCAAAGCGAGCCTGCTGGCTCGGATTCTGGTCATGAGAGACTACTCCAGTTGGTTTTTTGGAGTCGTGGTGTTTGCCGAAATGACTCGATCCATCACGGGGTTATCGATCAAGGATTTCCCGTGACTCTTCCGAATGATTCAGGATGCGTGGGAAGCAAACCGCAGGACTAAAGAATTGAATATGTCGAAGTCGTGACGATTAGAGAATCGGCAGCCGGCGGGCGGCGCCGTGACCTCGGCTGACAGGATGGCGGTCAGGAAGAAGATCGCGCAGATCGCGCCTCCCAGCGCCAGCGCGCCGGCGTCCGCTGGAACCATGGTCGCGCCATTCACAAGGCCGTGCAGCACGCCGGCCATGACGCGGGACAGTGCGATAGTCGCTTGGACGGTCGGCAAGCGCAACGTGAGCCACACCAACGGGCAAGGGGGATTTACCCCGACAGATCACATCGCTTCCAAGGTGGCGTCCGTATACTCGGCATGCGTCCATGAAATGGTCACTTCCAGGACCTGCTGATGGCTATTGGCCTGTAGCGTAAAGCGGCATTCGAGGCTCACATCGCCATCTTCGCCGAAAAGATAGAGTTTGCCGCCGTCGTCGCAGGACAAATCCTGACCGTCCAGGCGCGGAACCATGGATGCCTCGGTGTCATCGTGTCCACCGGAGAAGTTGGCTTGGAAGCGAAAGCGCTGTGTTTTCCCCGTGCCGGAGAGTGAGCAGGTCACAACATTTTGCTCGAAATTCTCCGCACGGGTTGTGCAGGATGGCAATCCCGCCGGTATCGCGGCAGTGGATTCCGGCTCCGCGGCTGCTATCGGCGCCAACGTCTGCAGCGCAAGGATCGTCAGTCCAAAATATGTTGGTTTCATTTGCTCCTCCTAATCACCATGAACTGTTCGGTTGGATGCGGTGCTGCCCAGCGCCGCTCTGAACACCTTCAGCGCCATCCCCATCCAAATAGGTTAAAAACCTGCTGAGCCTTGGCGGAGCACAGGCGTTCCATCAAGGCTCGATGCGTTCCCTTGCGAGCCGCTCCTGCGTCATTGCCGAACAATCCCGAACGCCGGCGTCGCGCCGAGCAAGTCCCCGCAAATTCATGGCCCCGATCGCGCCAGCCAACCGAGCATGAGCAGACCGGTCGCGGCGATCCAGCTTCCCGCGACCCGCACGACGATGCGCGGCCAGCCGGCGGGCAGCGCCGTGACCTCGGCCGACAGGATGGCGGTCAGGAAGAAGATCGCGCAGATCGCGCCTCCCAGCGCCAGCGCGCCGGCGTCCGCTGGAACCATGGTCGCGCCATTCACCAGTCCGTGCAGCACGCCGGCCATGATGACGAGCGCGACCACACCGGCGTCGCGCACCCTCACGTTCAGCGCGACCAGCGCGCCGGCACAGGCGAACGACAGCGTGGTGAGCAGCGGCAGCGCTGTCGCGAAAGGCCAGCGCGCGCCGACGAGGCCGCCGATCAACCAGGCGGCCGGCAGCACGAATACCGCGTAGCGCGCGGCGCGCGTCCCCTGCTGGCCGGCGAGCAGCGCGAGCGCGACCACCACCAACAGGTCCGCGGGCGTCACCACGACGTGCGCGATACCGTCGTAGAAGGCGCCGAAACCGGTTTCGACGAGATGGGCGTGCGCCGGCGCGGCGATTGCCGCCAGCGTGACGAGGATCGTCAGCGCCACCGTCCGCCTCATGCGACCGCCTGCCAGAGGAAGAACAGCCCCGCGAGCGCGACGCCGCCGCCCGCGGCGCGAACGGCCTGGCGCCCCACGGACCAGCGGTGCGCCTCGCCGAGTAGGATGCCGACCGCGTGCAGCAGGCCCGTGGCGACGACGAAGCCCAGGCTGTAGAGGAGCGCGTTCGTGCCTTCGGGTAGTTCCTGACCGTGCGCGTGACCGTGGAAGATCGCGAAGAACGCGACGACCGCCGCCGCCAGCCACAGCGCCGGCCGCAATTCGGCGAGAACCATCGCGCCTAGCACGATCGCCGAAAGCGCGATACCGACCTCGACTCCAGGAACCGGGATGCCGAGCAACCCCATGAGACCACCGAGCGCCATCACCACCGGGAACGCCACCGGCAGCACCCAAATCGCGGGGGGGCCGAGCACGGCGCCCCAGAGGCCCACGGCCACCATCGCGAGGACGTGGTCGAGTCCCGAAACCGGGTGCGCGAGCCCGGAGAGAAAGCCGGCGGCCTGACCCGTTTCCTGGTGCGCCAGCGCGGCGACGGGCGCGAACATCAGTATCGCCGCGCCCAATCCCATGTATTGCTTCCATCGTTTCAGGTCTATTTTCATGTGATACCTCGCAACATGATTGCAACGCGCTGGATCGTCCAGTAGGCGCCCAGCGTACCGACCAAATAACCCGGAAGTCGCTCGACCAACCTCGGCCAGTGGCACTCCAGCAGGCGAAACGCGCGCTCGAGCAACAGGATGGCGCATACGAACGCGAGCTGCCCGATCTCGACCCCCACGTTGAACAGCAGCAGCGCGAGCGGAATCTCATTCCTGGGCAGGCCGAGCTGGGCGAGTCCGCTCGCGAAGCCGAAGCCGTGCAGCAGCCCGAACGCGAACGCGACGATCCACGGGTGGCGGATCGTGAAACTGGTCTCGCCGCGCCAGCACCGCACGATCTCGGGGCCGAGGAACAGGATCGAGAGCGCGATCGCGGCGTTGAGCGGCGCCTCGGCGACCCTGGCGATACCGAACGTGGCCACGGCGAGCGTGATGCTGTGCGCCACTGTGAACGCGGTCACCGTCTTCACCAGCATCCAGCGGTCGCGGACGATGAGCAGCAGCCCGAGGACAAACAGCAGGTGATCGACGCCCAGCATGATGTGCTCGATGCCGAGGTAGAGATAAGCCCCGGCACCGCCAGGGGCACCGTCGGCCGACCCGTGCAACCGAACCTTCGGTTGACCCCCAGCGATCGTGTAGACCCGCGTCTGGCCGTCGAGCCAGAACACCTTCACCATGGCCGCCGAGTAGCCCTTGCCGATCCCCTCGATCGCCAGCGTGCCCCGCAGGCCGCCTTCGCCACAGCGCAAGACGTTTTCCTCGGCGCGGCAACCCTCGGGCCACATCGGCGTCAGGACCTCGCTCGCCGGGCGGCTGCCGCTCGCCGTCCATTGCCACAGGAACTCCGTGGGCGAAATCTGGCGCAGTTCCATCTCGGCCATGCTGATCTCGTGCGCGGTCGCCGCGGCGCCCACCAGCGTCAGGATCGCCAGCAGCAGCGTGCGCAGCCAGCCCATCATGGCGGCGTGCCTTCGATCTTCACGGTGTACTTCGCGGCCAGGGCGCGCACGGCGGCCGTGCGTTGCTCGGCCATGATGGCGTCGGTCCAGTCCTGCAAGACCACGCCCGCGAACGCCTCGAAAACCGCCGGCTTCGCCGGCGTGATGGCTTCGAGGCGCATCGCCCGCCAGCCGTCGCGGGTCGGCAACGCGCGCCACTCACCGACGGCAGACTGCTCCAACGCCTCCGCCAGCTCCTCGCCGTAGGTCTGGACGATGTTCTCGTGCGGCCGGCCCTTGAATACCCGCAGGCCCGCGTCGATGTCGCCGGGCGTGCCAAAATTCAGCCGGTCGACCAGCGCCCGGACGTTCGCCTCCGTCCGTTCGCCCGACAGCACCGCTTCCTCGAAGTCGTAGCGGGCGGGCTCGTCGTACTTCCCCCGGTTCCGCTCGAACCAGTCCCGCAGCACCCGTTCGTCGACGGGCGGCCGCTTGAGGGTGGAATCGACGATGCTCAGGGCCTTGAAGATCACTCGCTCGCGGATGGCTGGGTCGCCCTTGTCGACCTGCAACGCCAGACCCTCGCGGTAGAGTACCTCGTTGTCGAGCCAGATCTGGCGCAGGGCGTTCAACTCTTCCGCCGTGGGATCGCGGCCTCGCGAGCCCCTGAACAACTGGATCGCCTCCGCGTCGACCTCGGCGCCGACCACGATGGCGCGCGGGTCGTCCGCTTGGCCCCCGCTGAAATGATCGACGGCGAACAGCAGGCCACCGAGCAGCACGAAGTGGAGCAGGGGCTCGCGCAACCAGTCGGGCAGCGCAGCGAGGCGGGAGGGTGATATCACGGCGCGGGACAGGGTCTGCGTGGACATCGAGGATTCGTATGTGGCGGTGGATAGATAACAGAGAGGGCGCCGCGCTGTTACGCGCGGCGCCCTGGCGGTTGCGACTGGGCGAGACGACGTTACTGGACGCCGGCGACCTCGAAGGAGCCCTTCACCTCGATGTAGATCGGATTGCCGTAGAACCACAAGTCGGCCCAAGCGGCGACGTCGTAGGCGGAGTAGCGAACGCCTTCGAACACCGGCATGTGGGCCGGGCAGCCGTCGATCCCTTCACCGGCGTACAACACACCGTTGTCGGGGATGTTCGTGCCATTCGTCGTGCATGGAATCCGCAGATTCGACGGGGTGAAGGCATTCGTGTGGATGTCGGGCAGCGGATTGCCGTCGGCATCGGTCTCATACGGTACGCTGGGCGGCAGGTTGGTGCCGCGGACGCGCACGTACTGCGACTGCCGCACGCCCGGGATTCGGAACGTCATCACCTTGTACTCGGGGTCACCGGGCGCGGTGGACCACGTGGACTTGTTGAAGGTCCGTAGCAGAGCCGCCGAGGTGTTCTTGGCCGCCGCTGGCACCGTGTCCATGTCCGGGTTCTCGATCCACAGCCGCGGCCACTCGCCGGCGTAGTCGGGCGCACCGGGCAACCTGAACCCGCTGACGAAGCCGCGGATCACGTCGACCCGATCGAGCTCCGGCTTGTTGAGCGGCTGGCGGATGCCCACTTGCAGCAGCGACGGATTGTCGAACGTGTAGGGGGAATAGTTCGTGCCCGACGGGTCGCGCACCACGATTGAAATCACGACGTCGGTTCCGGGGGACACGACGAGTTTCTCGCCCATCGTCGCGCAACCCTTGAAGTCGATGTCGGTGTTTTTGCGCGCGGCGACGGTAGCCAGCGCTTCGACGGCACGGNNGGCGACGAAGGCCAGCCGGTCGATCAGTTGGCCCATGTCCACCCAGTTGTTGCCGCTGCGCAGTCCGTCCACGATAACCTGCGGCGTCGGCTTACCCTTACCGCGCACCATGGTGTAGTTGCGCTGGTACTCGCCGGGGTAGAAATCGAAGGTCGAGCGCCGGTCGTCCGGCCCGAAGATGCCGCGGTTGTGCCAGTCCGAGCTGCCGAAGAACCACCAGTTGCGGCCCTCGCCCAGCAGCGCGTCCCAGACGCCACCGATTTGCGCGGCGTAGACGCCAGTGCCGCCGTAGGTCGTACCGCCAACCGTGTCGACAAGGTCGGGATTGGCTGACGTCCCGAAGTTGTTGCGGAACCGCCGGTACTCGCCGCGCTCGCGCGCCGC
>JRYF01004298.1_pt1 | contig 14194 bp, 9 predicted proteins | sample 235331 | NCBI WGS metagenome assembly JRYF01 (sample SAMN03074217, study PRJNA261475) | activated sludge metagenome | biome: Wastewater Treatment Plant; feature: Wastewater; material: Activated sludge; isolation source: activated biomass of a wastewater treatment plant treating hydrocarbon... ...
CATCCCCTGCTAAGTAGTTACATTTTTTTATTAAAAAACAAGAGGCAGAAGCCACGCATGGCTTCTGCCTCTTTTGTATTAGACGATTCGTTTGTTACGTCTTTATCGTTTGACGATCAGTTTTTTCACGGCGGGCATTTGACCATCAGCCCGGAAGTGGATGAAATACTGTCCGTCGTTCAGGTTGCTCAGGTCAAGTTGATAATTGCCCGTAGCCACTTCACCCAGGTTCACCAGTTGGACTTGCTGGCCCAGTTGGTTCAATACGGTGAGGGTAGCTTGTTGCCATTCGGCTTTGCTGTCCCAGCGAACGAGGGCAAAATCCTTGGCCGGGTTCGGGTAAACTTCCAAACCAAGCAGACCTTCTGCACTGTTAATGTTAACCCCGTTACCCTGGCTGATGAGCAGGTTGGAGCTGCCTCCTCCACTGAATCCAACAGGAACGACGACCGTCTCACTGATTTCGCAGAAAGGTGTCCAGGACACATTTACTTTTACGAAATACGCACCCGCTGCCAAACCGCCAATGACTTGCGGATTGCTGCAATTATCGCTGCAAGAGAATATCGGGGCAAACGTATTGGCATCGAAAACCTGAATGGCAACAGGTGGGTTGCCCGGGTTTTGTACCGTAATCGTTCCGGGGCTGGTCGTGATGGTAGCATTGCAGGTCGGTTCGCAGTTTTGCACTTCTTTTTTCACACAGTTACTTTCGAGCCATTGTGTGCAACCTGCCCTGCGCACCAAGCGGACATACCATGTCGTCTGTGAAATTTGACCTGGCTGGTAGTTGGGGCCATTGGCACCCGGAATCGCTTGGCTCAAGTTGTTCGGGCATCCTGTCGTGGATTGCAGCCACTGGTATTCGAGTTGGCCGGTTCCACCACTCGGCGGGATGGTGCCCACGAGTTCAGTCGGCACGTAAGGCCCGCACTTGAATTCCTGGGAGCCGATCTTGCCGGGATAGGTCACGTTGTCGCATGGTACTGGCTTCAAGCCCGCATCTATGGTCAGGTTGGTCTCGCCCGAACCTAATACGATACAAGCCGTTGTGCCATTTGCATCAGCATCGCTGTCAATTTCATCGTTGTTACCCACATTTTGAGTAGTAAACGCCAAGGAATTGCCCAGGAAGGAGCCAGGGTTTACAAACCTTACCCGATAGCTGCCAGGCTGAAGGTTTTCAAAGCAATATTTACCATCCGGGCCGGTCTGCGTGTCCTGCAGAAACACACCTCCGCAATTTTCGAGAATGACAGACACACCGGGTATGCCCACTTCATTGTTATCCTGCAAACCATTGCCATTCACATCGTACCACACAAAATCGCCGATTTTGCCAAGCGGTGACTGTGAACAGGGTGCAGGCGGTACGACAATCAGGTTGGATTGGCAGTTCGGAGACAGTACATCAGTGAAGTTAATCTGTATCGGGCCACCACTGATGGGGTACGGGCCGAGCACAACAGGTGTGTTGTAAGCGCCTCCTATGGTGCCACCCAGTAATTGTGCCGTCCATGCCGGGCCTGTGTTCGTACCTGTAACAGTGAGCACAAACGTGAACAGGTCATCAATCGGGGTCGGTGTGCCGTTGTCAAGGCAAGTGATATTGGTCGCCTGCGGGTTGATGTTGCATGGCGGAGCGGCGGGTGTGAACCCTGCATCAATCGTCAGGTTGGACTCGCCTTCATCCAACTCGATGCAGGCCGTGTTGCCATTGATATCAGCGTCGCTGTCCTTTTCATCGTCCGTGCCTGCGTTCAGGGGCGATGGCACCAGTTCGCCCGGCTTGGGATTGATGAAAGTCACTTTGTAAAAACCAGCCTGCAAATCTTTGAACAGATATTTGCCATCAGCATCAGTAAACGTTGCGTTTAGAACCTGATCTGCACAGTTTTTCAAAATAACGGTCACGCCAGGGATACCTTTTTCGTTGTCGTCCTGTATGCCGTTTCCGTTTTCATCCAACCAGACAAAATCGCCGAGTTCGGCCAGATCATCGCATTTGTCAATGTCAATATCCAGCGTTGTCGTTTTATCGCAATCAAAGCAGCTTTGAGGGCCATCGTCTCCGCAGATGGAGCCGTCTTGATAGAGGCTGTTCAGCAATTTCAAGCTGCCAAATTGATCACCGGGAACAATAGGAACAGAGCAAGACGTATGGATTTGCACCCGCTGAAGCAAGGAACCACCGAGTTGATTGTAAATCAAGAAATAGGTGTTTGCTTTCAGCGTGCCACTAGGTGCTTTAATGGTGAAATTTGAACCCAATGTCACGTTGCCACTGAAATATTTTGTGCCAGAGCCGTTCGAATTTTCGGCAGCCACGATATACACGGAAGGAGCGTTGTTTGGCCCTCCTCCATTGTCGCTACAGGAGTATTTGCCAGGGCTTTGCGAGGTGTTGGAAGCAGAACAACCGGTGCCCGTGTAGCGCAAAGTAAGGCCATTGGGTTTTTTCTTGTCTTTGCAGCAATCATCGCCGCCACTACCCGATCCACTGCCTTGCACACAAATCGTGAAATGGCTTATACCGTAGGTTTTGCCGTTGTTCGGATTGATTGGAGCCGTCAGGTTAACAAATGGTGGGTTCGTATAAGTAATGGAGCCTGGCCCGCCTTTCACGTTGACGGAAACGATGTTGCTTCCCGTAACGGTCAAGAATTTGTACTCGCCGCTTTGCTTGATGACAGTGTAGTTGACACCGTTTTTGGAGCCGTTTTTTGGCGGGTCAATTTTAAAACAATCCACTTTTCCACCTCCGCCGGGTGTCGTGTCGGGGCAAAGGGAGTTGCCTGTGCCGCCCGGACAGTTGTTGTTTACGTTCAGCGATACGGTAGCTTGGCCATCGGCACTGTAGCTGACGGTGTGCGGGCCGATGCCTGTTGCCTTTTGAGGCGTAGCACCCTGTCCGAAATCCCAGGTGTATTCAGCGCAGGGAATACCGAGGTCCTTGGCCTTGTAAACCACGGGTTCGCCCTTGCAAATTTGCCCGTTGGAAATTTCGATTTCCGGTATAGGGCAAATGTCCGTAGGCGGTGGCGGCGGCGGCGGCGGGAGGCAGGAAGAGCCGTTTTTGAAAACGACGTTCTCCAATACCAAACTGCCGAACTGATCGCCCAATATGATTGGGGCCGAGCAGGAAGTGTGGATTTGTACCCGCTGGCGCAGGATGCCACCTTTTTTGGTGTAAATTAAAAACCAGGTATTAGCACCAAATTTGCTGGATGCACTAATGGTAAATGAACCATTCAACGCCACAGTACCCTCAAAGAATTTCTTGCTGCCATTGCTTTTCTCGGCTGCAACAATATAGACCGAAGACAGATTGCCCGGCCCTCCAAAAAAATCGGCACATGAATATTTGCCGGGTTTTTGGCTGGTGTTAGTAGCGCTGCAACCTTTTCCCGTAAACTTCAGGGTGATTGATTTGGGCTTGCTGCCTTTGCAGCAGTCGTTTGGATTGGAAGAAGAACTTCCCTTGGAGAGTACTGTCAATGTACCATCAACCGAAGCATTGATGGTTTTGCCTTCCTGGCATACGGTCTCTTCGTAAAAATATGCTTTGGCCTGTGCATCATACGACAGGACGAAAAGCATAATAAATGCAGGCATTATCCTGCAAACTTGCAAGAGTCTGGAAAATTTGTTCATAATGTTTGTTGTTGTTTATGAAATGTATTTGTGTTTGTCAATATTTCGGGCAATATGATTCCGCTCCACGCATCTCTCGCTGAGATGTGGCTTGATGAACAATATTGCATATAACCTATCGCTTTGCTGCTTTATACAGAGGGGGAGTAGTTATTTTATTCGCATCAAATCGGCATATTATCCGATTTCAGGAATTATGTGCAGCAGCACTGGTTACTGTTTTACATCTATATCGTTGATGTAATGAGTGGTAGCTTGCCAAATATGGCAATTACGTGAGGTGAGACCAAAATAATTGTGGAGAGGGAAAAAATAAAAGGGGAGAATTAAATCGAGTGCAAATCTATACTATCCGGTTCAAAATTCCTCGCTTCGCAATATCTTTTTTCAAAAAAAACGTGAGAATACCATTTTTGCGGCATGGATATTTGATGATAGAATTCAATGTATTGAACAAGCCCTTTGAGGTGTGGCAGCCATCGAGGCGAGGACAGAGCCTGCCCCGGTTCATCGGGGTTCCTTCTGGGAAAATTAAGGTTATCAAGCATTTAACTCAGCAACGATTACGTCTTTGAGGCAATCCCCACCCTGCACCGCAGGAAAGCATTCGTTTTAAGCTCGTTCACCATAAAGTCGGCCAGATCGCCGGCATGGATGTGAAATTGCCCCTCGGCAGGGTAATCCCGGTTCAGGTTGTATTCACCGGTAGGCCCGCCGGGGAGTATGTCGGGGGGGCAAAGGAACGTCCAATCCAGCTTTGAGTTTTTCAAGTGTTCGTAAGCCTGGAAATGCTCTGCCGTCACGGGCTTGTATTTGGAGGGAAACTCTGGTTTTTCAAAAATATAAGTATCCTCGTCGGCATTGAGCACCCCAATTCCTCCGATGGCAATGATGCGCATGGGGCCATGTTTTTCCATGGCCTCCACGATTTTTTTCATGCCGAGGGAGCGGGCCTTGTCCGTTCCGTCGAACGCACCTCCAATGGCCGAAAGCACGGCATCGCAGCCCTTGAGTGCCTTTTTGATGTCATCGGAGGAAAAAAGTGCCCCCTTGAAAAGTTCGAGGTATTTCCGCTCCGTTGACAGCACCTCGAACACATTGCGGCCAAAAGCAACGGCCGTATGCCCATGTGCAATGACCTGGTTGATGATTTCCTGGCCTACCATTCCGGTAGCCCCTATGACGAGTATTTTCATGGCTGAAAATGGTTGTTTTTTTGAAAAAAATTATAGTTCCATATCGCCTCACTCCAACGAGTACGCTATGATGCTTTCTCCGTTGCCCGTCACGACGACAGGCTTGCCGTCGCCCAACAGGTCGGTGACGGAGAAACGGGTAGTGCCGGCCAGGGGGAACTGGGGCAGGGGCTGTCCGTTGCCCGTCAACAGGTTGATCTGCATTTTTTCGAGGCTGATGGTTCCGATGAGGTTTTTGCGGTCGTTTTTCCAACGCACGGGGAAAAGTTCGTCCTGTGGTTGCGGGTAACTATGCCCAAAGGCTTTCTTGAATTGATTGCCCTCGTAGTGATAAACCACCAACGTTTCTCCGCTGAGCGCAATGTAATCATATCGGTTGTCGCCGGTCACGTCGGCAAATGCAAAGCGCACATCCACATTTTTCCCCACGTCCATATTGAGTTTGAAACCTGTGCCCTGCAGGTTGGCCACATGTACCCTGCCCGCAGCGTCGCAGGCCACGATCCGGTAGTGGTCGTGGGAAGCCTGATAGGCGGGTGGTTGTGGGTATTCCCCCGCAAGCGGAATCTCCGGGAAACGGTAGTCCCCGTTTTTTTGAAAAACCTGAAGCCGCCCTGTTTCATCCTGCAACATCAAAAAATCCATGTTTTGCGCCTGGAAATGGACGAGCGGGTGACGCACCGTGCCCACTCCAGGTTTGGGCCGCCAGCCTTCCACCGGGCTTCCTTTTTCATCGAAACCATAGGCATTGCCGTTTTCGCAGGCGATGTAAAAACGATAGTCCTTGCTTTGGAAAAAATCAACCACAGTTACGCCATTGGTCGCAGGCACTTGCAGCCGCAGCGGGAATCCCGGCATATCTTCCCCTTGCCGGTCGAGGATGTAGATGCCGTTGGCCGTACTGAATACAAACTGTCCCTCACCATTGTTGTTCAGGTCTATTTGGTGGATGTCGGAGCTGATACGTTCGTCGAAATGCCGCCGCCAGAGGATGCGGCCACTGCGGGAAATGAGGTAGAGGCGGTTGCGGCCGTCTTGCACAAAAACCTCCATTTCGCCGTTTCTGGGATTTTTGAAAACAACTGGTGGAATGACCGGCGGGCTGCCCAAAGATGCCTGCCACAGGATATTGGCGGGTTTGTCTGCTGAATCTCCTGACAAGCCCGGAGTCACGACGGCCAATTCGATGCGACCGTCCCTGCAGTGCGTCATAGTGGCTGCCATGTGGCCAAACCGGAGGGGGTTGCCTCCAAAGGCCGAAAGTTGTTTGTCTTGAAAAAGGGGAGACAGTTGTTGCCAGGCCGGCCCGCTTTCAAAATAGAAAAATCCGTGTGCCTCGCCCGGCAAGGTCCGAATGGATTGCAGGAAGGACACGTTCTTCGAGTAGGTTTGCCCGGCAATATATTTGGTGAGCCAACGCTCCATGCCTGCCTCCGAATTGCTGAAAAGCACATACCCGCCCAGCACGCAGGCCACTTGGCCCGGCAGTCCCAAGTCCTCCATTTCACGTGTGATTTCGCCTTGCAGGCGGAGGATTTTAAACATTTGAAAGTCAACATAAGCCGCTTGGGTGTCCTGTTCGGCCAGTTTATCCAGAGAAGCCTCGGCCTTTTGGGTGTCGGTCGTTTTCAGCAGCACGAAACGTTCTTGCTGGTTGTTTTCGAGCGGCTCGCCGAGGGCCGCCACGTATTCGTCGCCGGCCCAATTGAGATGTGCCTTCATGCGCTGATTTCCCGCTTCTTTGTTTTCGATAAAATCGTTGACCGATAACCAGGCATATATGCCGATGTTGTCGGGTAAATAGCGAAAAACGTTTTTGTAGGCCTGCTTCGAACCACGTTTGTTGGGTGCAAGCAAGGGGTTCCCCTTGGCGGGCATGAAAGCAGCTTGCCACTCGCCGGGGGGCACTTTGGTAGGCAGCCGCAGATGTGCCCAGGAACCGAGGCTGGTCAATTGTTGCAGGTCGAGCAGTTTTTCGGGATTGATGAGCGGTGCGAACTGCCCGGCAAAGGTTTCGAGGTTGAGCAGCACGTCGAGATGGCCCGCTTTGAGGGAGGTGCGCCGGGACATTTTGCGAAAACCGCTGTCCCTGCATGGCGAACTGGCAGGGTGCTTCAATTGGCTGATGGCGTTTTCCACCAAATAGGGATGCCTGGCCCAAAGCAGGAGGTTGCGGTATTTGGCAAAAGCATATGTTTCCGCACCGGCCTGTACGGTATGGATTTCATGGTTCCTGAAAATGGAGGTTCGGACTTGCCACCCCGCACCCGATTGGAGCGCTTCCTCCAGATGCAGCCACCGGTGGCCCGGCACCACGAACAGCACGTCTATCCCGATGCTGCGGGCAGGGTAAATGGCTGCGAGAAAGGGCCTGTCTTTTTGCAGGGGTATTTTTTCGTAAAAAAACTTGTCGTAAGCGGTCAGTTCCCGCTGAACGGCATCCGGCAGGAAAGTATTGGCGAGCGTTTTTTTGTCGGATGCAGCAGCAACGACGGCCTTGTTGAGCGGCAACAGCATGGCCGTTGTGGCAGGTATGGCATCCTCCGCCTCAACGCCGAATGCCGGCAAACGCACGAACCGGCTCAAGAGCAGGAGCAGCGCCACCACCATCACAGCCCCCACCAACATCGCTTTTTTGGTTTTCATGTTCATTTCCGTGTCAGTTCTTTCGGGCAATATTAATGAATGGCGGAAACATTTACCTTTGGTGCCCCAAAGAGCCGCTATTTTCGCCCCTATTCTTTTTTCACCGTTGAACCCTTTCAACCATCTCAACCATCTCAACAAGTAACCATGTCTGTTTCAAGAGAAGTAAAACGCATCACGGTTCACGTCTTGCAGGCCATGAAGGCCCGGGGCGAAAAAATCACCATGCTGACCGGCTACGACTATTCGATGGCCCGCATCCTCGACGAGGCAGGTGTGGAAGTCGTGCTCGTGGGCGATTCGGCCTCCAACGTGATGGCCGGCCACGAAACCACCCTGCCCATCACGCTCGACCAGATGATCTACCATGCCTCGTCGGTCGTGAGGGCCGTGAAAAGGGCCTTGGTGGTGGTGGATTTGCCTTTTGGCTCCTATCAGGGCAGTTCGAGGGTAGCGCTCGAAAGTGCCATCCGCATCATGAAAGAAGCCGGGGCGCATGGCGTGAAACTGGAGGGCGGTGCCGAAATCGCCGGATCCGTGAAACGCATCCTTTCAGCAGGCATTCCCGTGATGGGGCACTTGGGCCTTACGCCGCAGTCCATCTACAAATTCGGGACGTACCAGGTACGGGCGAGGGAGGAGGAGGAAGCCCTTAAACTCAAGCAAGATGCACGGTTGCTCGAAGAACTTGGCTGCTTCGCAATCGTGTTGGAAAAAATACCCGCTGCCCTGACAAAGGAGGTCTCGGAAAGCCTCACCATTCCAACCATCGGCATCGGTGGCGGTCGTCATGCCGATGGCCAGGTGCTGGTGACCCACGACATGCTAGGCATCACGAAAGATTTCCAGCCCCGGTTCCTGCGCCGTTATCTCGAACTGTTTGACCAAATCCAGGCTGCCGTCGAGCAATACTGTGCCGACGTGAAGGCCATGGATTTTCCGAACGAGCACGAGCAGTATTGAGGGGATGGTTGAGATGGTTGAGGGGACAATCTCCTTTCATCCGACATAGAACGCTGTCGAACAATTCCTACGGGCTACTTGTCTTGAATCCATTTTAGTTTTGTAAAAAAAAATTTCAACCATCCATTAGCAACGTCGGAAAAATGGACACTACGCAACCGGAACAGCCGAAAAAGAGCATCCTTCCCAAAATATTGGCCACACTGGTATTTCTTGCCCTGGCAATGGGGGGCTTTGTGGCTTGGAATTTTTTCCTGAAACCCAACGTGCCTGCCGTACTGGCGGAAGAATACGTGCATTTCCCCACAGGTTCCGACCTTGACGATGTGGTGCGCATCTTGTCGGAAGGAGGGTTCATACTGGACGAAGCCTCCTTGCGCATGATGGCAGAGAGGTTGGGGTTCAAGGGGCGTGCCGGTCGCTTCCGCATCGAGCCGGGCATGAGCAGCTACCAACTGGTGCGTTTCCTGCGGAGCGGGCAGCAGTCTCCCGTCAAACTGGTGCTGGTCAATGAGCGCCTTCCGGAAGATGTGGCCGAAAAAGCAGCCCGTTTCATCGAAGCTGACTCCACCTCCATCATGGCCGTGCTGACCAGCCGTGCTTTCCTCGACAGCACGGGTTTCACGCCCCAAACGGTGATGACCCTTTTTATTCCCAATACCTACGAATTTTTTTGGAACACTTCCGCCGAAAAGTTCGTGGAGCGCATGAGGAAGGAACACGAGAAGTTCTGGCAGGCCAACGACCGGGATGCCAAAGCGGCTGCACTGGGCCTTAGCAGGGAGGAGGTCTATACCCTTGCCTCTATCGTGGAGCGGGAAACCAACGCCAACAGTGAAAAGGCCCGTATCGCCGGTGTCTATCTCAACCGCTTGGCCATTGACATGATCCTCCAGGCAGACCCGACCCTCGTTTTTGCTTCCCGTGACTGGGAAAGCCGCAGCTTGGCCCAATACAAAACACTTGATTCACCCTACAATACTTATATGTACACGGGCTTGCCGCCGGGGCCTATCAGCATGGCTTCCATCCCCAGCCTCGATGCGGTGTTGGAACCTGAAAAACACGACTACCTCTTTTTCTGCGCCATTGGCGATGGCTCCGGCCTGCATAGCTTCGCAGCGACCTACGAGGCACACAAGGTGAACGTGAAACGCTACAAAGAAAATTTGATCAAGCGGGGGATGGGGTTGTGAATGGAGAATGGTTAATGTATAATGGTTAATGGTTAAAGAAGGTGATTGGCAATCAATGGATTGTGGGTTGGGATGGTCAGTTTTGAATTGTGCAACTCATCATGCCACCGGACATTGTTATCTTGGCCAACCAAAGAGACTGCTTTCCCCCAGAATACACAGATTTGAACGCAAATTACGAAGATGATTGCTCTGAGAAAATCAGCGAAATCAGCGGGAGATAAAAAATGTCCAGTTGTGTGGCAACTCACTAAAAAGTCAGCAAGGTGTCAATTGCCGAACCTTGCCTGTTTGTTCTGGGTCAAATGCGCTACATTTGCACCTCAAAATAAAATTTCAATGAAGAAGATATTTTATATAGGTCTGTTGGCTGTTGCACTGTACGCAGTTTCCTGTTCAAATGATTTTGAAGTGACCGCACCATGGCAGGACATCCCTGTGGTCTATGGTCTTTTGAGCATCGAAGACCCCGTGCATTACATGCGGGTAGAAAAGGCTTTTCTTGATCCGAAAGCCAATGCCCTGGAACAAGCAAAAATCCCGGATTCGATCTATTACGACAACGTGACCGTGCAACTTCAGCGGGCAAGCAATGGCCAAGTGTTCACACTGACCCGGGTGGACGGGAACCTCGTGGGTTTGCCACGCGAAGAAGGTGTGTTCGCCACCACTCCCAACTGGCTTTACAAGATTGACTCTTCCGAAATAAAACTCAAGGCCGGCGAAACCATCAACCTGAAAATTGACCGGGGCGACGGCCTCCCGGAAGTGACAGCACAAACCGTCATTCTGGACAGGGGCAGGCTCCGCACGCCTGATCCTTTTTCCAGCGGACGCTTCAACTTTGACAACAACCTTGACACAAAACTCTCTTGGTCGGGCGATGCCAACGCCAGGATTTTTGATGCCAAACTTTTTTTCAAATACGCCGAAATCGCCAACGGGCAGGTAGAGGAAAAAAAGCTCGAATGGCTTTGGGGCAGGGGCGTTCGCAATGAGAACAACGCCCCTGAAATCTCTGTGTCGAAAAAAGGCCGGGAGTTTTATGAGTTTGTAAAAAACAACATCGAGGTCAATCCAAACATCACTCGCGTATTCTTGGGCATTGACGTGGAAGTGGTGGCCGGCGGGGCGGCATTGGAGCGTTATGTCAACGTATCCCTCGCCAATACGGGCATCACGGGTTCACAAATCATACCGACCTATACCAACCTTTCCGAAGGCCGGGGCATTTTCTCCTCCGTAAGCCGCCTGACCTCCCAAAACGTCCTGCTGACCCCCCGCACACTCGATTCCCTGAAAAACGGTTTCTTGACGAAGAACCTGAATTTTTGATAAGAGCTTGTTTGCGTTTTAGCCTCCGGCGAAAAAACGCCCCTTTTTTGATGATGCTTCGTTGAAAAAAGGGTCACTTAGCTTCGGCTATGCTCCCCTTTTTTCGCCTTCCCGAAGCAAGTTCGGGACAGGCCGCACTCATCAAAAAATTGACGCTTTTTCCCTCGAAACCCAAAACGCAAACAAGCTCTAAAAGAAAGCCCTCCCATGAAACTCACGGAAGGGCATCAACGTGTGTGGAGTGTTCCTGATTGGGTCAGGTGCGGGACGAGTTTACCCAAGTTTGCCTGGCACGCATAGCGCCATGGGATTATATACTGCTAATGAATTGGGTGGCACGGGCATCAACTGCCCCGCATTATTTTAGAAAACAAAGATGTCCTGTCTTTCACAAGTGATTGTCAATCAAATTCTTGTGAAAGAATATGAAATGGCACTGCCCTGCGGCAGCTAATTCGATAAATCGGTTCGAAATTCTTTTTTGGCAAGCTTTCTCAGATAGCGAGGGGAAATGGGCTAAGCACAATGCCGGGATGTTGCCTTTCCGCTCGTATTGTGTTCAAAGGGAAGATGTTGAACGGTCGTTGTGTGGGTGGTTCTAATAGATGTGGCAAATGTAATATGTAGTGTCCGATAAACGCTTAATTTAACTCGAAAAAATTTCACTGAATTTTAAACTCCCGGTCATGCACCTTGAAAATCAACACATTCTGAAAGAAGTCTTGGATGAAATGGTGGATTCCCTGAACTGGCGGGAGAAACTGCAAGAAACCAAAATCCGCCAAGTATGGTCGGAGAAAATGGGAGCGACCATCAATCATTACACCAAAGAGATGAGCCTGCGAAAAGGCAAATTGGTCATCCAACTGCTATCGGCCCCCCTGAAGCAGGAACTGAGTTATGAAAAAGAAAAGATAAAGGACATGATGAACGAGTATCTGGGGGGGGAAGTGGTGAAGGAAGTGATAGTTCGATAGAGAAAAGCGAGTCTTACCTTAATGGAATCGTAACTGTTTAGGAGGGTGCGGGAGTAGGGAGAAAAAATTTAATTTTTTCTTACTCCTCCCGCATTTTGGGGGTGTTTTTGGGGGGGGAATGAAAATTTTCACCCAAAAACACCCCCTGCTAAGTAGTTACATGGAATCTTTGTAACAATGTTTGTTGCAAAAAAAACAGCCGGTCAGGGGATGCCCTGTTGACCGGCTGTTTTTTTCAACCATTTTCAATGGTAAAAACAACTACCCACAAAGCCGTGATTACGGCTTGTTTTTGTTCGACTTGGCCGTACCGCTTTTGTCGGAAACTTTCTTTTTCCCCTTTACTTGCGATGCCGCTTTCACGGCTTGGTAGGCATTGACGGTCCCGCCCGTCACGCACAGGTCGGTGAAAGGAACGAGTTTGCCGTTGCCGCCGGGGAGCTTCACCTTAGCATTTTTGGTCATGACGGTATTGCCCAAAATTACGTCCCGGACTTGGGCAGCGGTCAGTTCGGGATAGTAGGAACGGATGACGGCGGCTACACCTGCCACGACGGGTGAAGCCATGCTGGTGCCGCTGTTGGCTTTGTATTCGTCGTCGGGATAGGTGGAGTAGATGTCCACGCCGGGTGCAAAAAGATCCACGTTTTGCTTGCCGTAGTTCGAGAAAGTAGCCACCATATCTTCGCCGTCCTGCCAGGAAAGTGCGCCTACTTCGATCCAGTTGCTGGCTTTTTTAGGGCCGAACAGTCCTCGCTTTTCGAATTTAGTATTGGGGAAATTATCCGATTCGTCGTTGTTCTGCTTGGAGTTTCCGGCAGCATGGACGAGCAGCACGTCGCGTTTCAAGGCATATTTCACGGCCTTGTCCACTGCTTTTTTGTCCCAGGAATAACCTTTGCCAAAACTCATGTTGATGACGGTGGCACCATTGTCCACGGCGTAAATGATGGCGTTGGCCACGTCCTTGTCGCGCTCGTCGCCATCGGGTACGCAACGGACGGCCATGATGCGGACGTTGTCGGCGATGCCGTCCATGCCGATATCATTGTGGCGCTTGGCGCCGATGATGCCCGCAACGTGTGTGCCGTGGCTGGCATCGGGGCCTTTCACGTCATTGTTGCCGTAGTGGCGTTCGTAGGAGTCGGCGTAGTTGTCGCCCACGATGTGGCGCACCCTGAATTCGGGATTGTAGTGGTATTCGGATTGGCCCTTGAAGTAGTTGACTGCCTCCTGCAGTTGTTCTTTCAAGTCTTTGATGTCACCTCCTTGCGACAGCATGGAGCGCATGATTTGAGCGGAGCGGGAGACATTCGGGTCGGCGGATTCGAAGCCTTTCAGGTCGTCTTCGGTGATGTCTTCCTTGCCAATCGCATTGATTACGCTGTTGATGGCATCCATCAAGTTGCCGTAAAGCGATGCGCTAGCGGCAGCTTCTTCTCTTTTTTCCTTGATGGTTTTCCCAAATTCCATGTACTGGTCGTATTCCTTGCGCTCTTTTTTGGAGAGTTTGGAGCGGTCGGCATTTTTGTACTTTTTATCGTACTCGATGTAAAGGCGGGTTATTTCCAGATGGTCGTGGTGGACGTTTTCGCCGTTTTTGCCGCCAATGAAATTCCAGCCGTAAACATCGTCCACATAGCCATTGCCATCGTCGTCAATGCCANNGCAGGGGGTCAACGCCGCCGTCGAGAACGGCCACCACGACCGGCACTGATTTTTTGCCTTTCAGCAGTTCGCTGTACATTTTGTCGGCAGAAACGCCCATCACGCCATCTTGCATCTTGTCGAGGTGCTGCCAGTTCTCCGGCGCAGAGGATAATTGTGCCTGGGCAGCAAAAGGCAAGAGCAGGGTCAGGGCAAAAAGAAATGATTTGAATTTCATGTTCACTGATGTTGAGTTTTAAAAAATGAGGAGCAAAAGTAGCAATTAAACAAATCGAGGTACTTGGCAACCCGGCAATGTTCGACAAATGGGAAGGTTACTGCTATGAACGTCCAGCACCTCGATTCAAAAATCACGTTCGGTGCGAATGACTGTAAAAGAAACATTCAGTTGCACATGCACGCATAAACGAGCACAACGAGGCTTTGTTTTTTTGACAACCCCCGGAAGTGGGTAGCTGAATAAAAAAAATCGCCCGGCAAACTTTGCCGGGCGAAGATGATTGAGCGTTTGTTCCAGAATTTTTTTTTACTGGATTTGTTAGAGGCTGTTTTAAAACCT
>JRYF01014055.1_pt1 | contig 14177 bp, 13 predicted proteins | sample 235331 | NCBI WGS metagenome assembly JRYF01 (sample SAMN03074217, study PRJNA261475) | activated sludge metagenome | biome: Wastewater Treatment Plant; feature: Wastewater; material: Activated sludge; isolation source: activated biomass of a wastewater treatment plant treating hydrocarbon... ...
CCCCTTGCACTTGCAGTACATCCCGATCGAGTATGACCGTTCCATGCTCAGCCGCGAAATGCTTGCTTTGGAGAAACAATTGGACGACGAGTTGAGCGACGACGACCTGGTCGGCGATGAAGAACCGCGGGAAGTCACGATCTCCCTGATCTACCCTCATTTGCGGGCTGGCACATTGCCTCTTTCGAACCGCGTCCATTCGTTACTGCCGACCGCTTATGAGTCGCCGCGTGTCCGTTTCACCCTGGTGGACGGGAAGACCGGTCAAAAAATGCCCGGCTGGGTCGTGCGCAAACAAAAATATGTGTATGGCTTGCAGGAGTGGTACAAGGCGAACGGTCTCATGCCCGGAAGCCTGGTCGGCATTAGAAAGGGCGACAAACCCGGCGAGGTCGTCATCGAAGCTAGGACGCATCGTTCCACCAAGGACTGGCTGCGGACGGTGATCGTCGGCGCGGACGGGGGTGTGGTCTTTGCCATGTTGAAACAATCCATTTCCGCCGAGTTCAACGACCGCATGGCGTTTGCCATTCCCTCCTTCGAAGCTGTGGACCAGATCTGGAAACAGGAGGCGCGTCGCCCGTTCGAGCAATTGGTTGTGAACATGATCCGTGAGGTTTCCAAATTGACGCCCCAGGGACACGTCCATGCCCAGGAGTTATATTCGGCAATCAATATCGTCCGCCGCGTGCCGCCCGGTCCGTTGTTTGCCCTGCTGGCGAGCCGGACGGAGATCGCGCATGTCGGCGACATGCACTTCAGGTTGAGCGAGTAGGAGAGAATTCGAGATGTCCGAAGGCAAACGAACCAGCCTTGTAAAGCCCACGGTGTCCACGCCATTCCACATTGACTTCCACTGGTGGCAGAAGAACGAACGCGACTGGCACGTTTATTTGCGTTCCCTGCTGTGCGCGGAACACCGGGAAGNNGGCAGATGCTTGACTGGGTTGACCCGCTCACAGCCGAGGTCAAGCCGGTGGATGGTGTGCAGAACACCCTGATGTCCCACTGTGTCAAACAACCCGATTTCCTGACCGAGCAAACCGCCCTGGTGGAGGCGGTCTTCCGCCTGTTCCTTACCAATGGCAACCTCCCCATGTCTTCGGATGAATTGGGCAGCCGTTTGAACCGTCCCGCCATGACCATCCTGCGGACTCTGACGGCTGGGAGGGTGTACAAGGGGATCAGACCCGTCAGCGGGTAGAGAACCGGGGGAAGGGTTTGCCTGCTTTGCAGGGACGTAATACAATTGGATAAAATGCCCCCGTAGCTCAACGGAGAGAGCGACAGCCTTCTAAGCTGCAGGTTGTGGGTTCGAATCCCGCCGGGGGCGCCTGGCGCTCTTTGTGTTTCATTCTGTAGGAAAGTAAGTTAAATATGCCCACCATTATTAGAAAATCACAACCTGTCCTGATCGAAACCCGCCGCGAGATTTTTAACTCGGTCACCTGGCACGTGCGTTCCAACACCTGGCGTCCGCCCACGGATGTATACGAGACCGAAGAGAATGTCGTCGTCAAAATGGAGGTCGCCGGAATTCGCGACGAAGACCTCGAAGTGGCGGTGCAGGATAACCTGCTGTTGATCGGCGGCTCCCGTTCCGATTCCACGGAACGGAAAGCCTATCACCAGATGGAGATCCCGTTCGGAAAATTCTCGGTGGCCATTGACCTGCCTGTGCGGGTGGATACCGAGAACGCGACCGCAGAATACAAGGATGGTTTTCTGACCATCCAACTCCCCAAGGAAAGATAATACATGCCCGCTTCAAGGTGGCAAACCAGTTTTGCCGATCTGTTCCGATGGATGGAGGATGCCGACGCCGAGTTGATGTCAACCCTGGCGCCTGCGATGTTTCCCCGCTTCCCAAAAAATAAATCATCGGAGGAAGAATCTCCCGAAGAGCAGGGCGGACCGAAATACCCGGACGCGCTTCCCATCCTGCCCCTGCGCGGCGTGGTCGTATACCCGCAGACCGCCGTCCCATTGACGGTGGGACAACCGCGCTCGATTCGCCTGGTGGACGACGTGGTCGGCGGGGACAAACTTGTGGGACTGGTGACGTCCATAAATCCCGAAATCGAGACGCCCGGTCCGGCGGATCTTTATCGTACGGGGACAATTGCCACTGTCCATCGTCTTTTGCGCGCCCCTGACGGCACCGTCCGCCTGCTGGTGCAGGGGATGCACCGATTCCGTCTGGGTGAGTTTGTTACACAGGAACCTTACTTAAAGGCAAAGATCGAACTTGCCCCGGAATTGATCGAGGAGGGTTTGGAAATTGATGCGCTGGCTCGCAACGCGCGCGACCAGTTCCGCCAGATCACGCAGATGATCCCCTCCTTCCCGGAAGAACTGGAAATGTCCATCACCTCGGTGGAAGACCCGTTGCAGACGGCATATACCATTGCCAACTTCCAGCGCATGGACATAACAGACGCCCAGGAGATCCTCGAGATCAATTCAGTCTCCGACAAACTCAAAAAGTTGATCGGCTTGCTCGTGCGCGAAGCGGAGGTACTCCAACTGGGACAGAAGATCCAGAACGAAGCGCGCGGCGAGATCGAGAAGGTGCAGCGCGATTATTTCCTGCGCGAACAGATGAAAGCCATCCAAAAAGAATTGGGCGAAAAGGACGAACAGGGCATCGAAGTGGAGGAATTCCGCAAGAAGATCGAAGACGCCAAAATGCCCGAGGAGGCGGAGAAACTCGCCAGACGCGAACTGGATCGTCTTGCACGCCTGCCGACTGCCGCCGCGGAATACGGCGTCATCCGTACCTATCTCGACTGGCTGGTCTCCGTCCCGTGGTCGGTTTCCACCACGGACAATCTCGACATCAAACACGCCCGTGAGATTCTGGATAAGGATCATTATGGCTTGGAGGATGTCAAAGAACGCATCCTTGAATTCCTTGCCATCCGCAAACTGCGTCTCGAGCGTAAGGACGAAGAAAAGGCGCCCAGCGACGACCTGATCCGCCGCGAGCGCGAAGGCGTGATCCTGTGTTTTGTCGGTCCGCCCGGCGTGGGCAAGACCTCGCTTGGACAGTCCATCGCGCGGGCGATGGAAAGGAAATTCGTGCGCGCCTCCCTCGGCGGGGTCCGCGATGAAGCGGAAATTCGCGGGCATCGCCGCACCTACATTGGAGCCATGCCCGGAAGGATTATCCAATCGCTCCGCCGCGTCGAGTCGAAGAACCCCGTTTTCATGCTCGATGAAATTGACAAACTGACCTTCGATTTCCACGGCGACCCGGCCTCCGCCCTGCTCGAAGTGCTGGACCCGGAACAAAACGTCGAATTCCGCGATAATTACCTTGAAGTGGCTTTCGACCTCTCACAAACCTTTTTCATAACCACCGCCAACACTCTGGAAACGGTACCCGGTCCGCTGCGCGACCGCATGGAGATCATCTATCTTTCCGGTTACACGGAAAACGAAAAGATCGCCATTGCAAAGGGGTATCTCGTCCCACGGCAGATACGTGAGAACAGTCTGCGCGCAAAGGAGATCCTTTTCAAGGACGAAGCCCTGCGCAGGATCATTCGAGAGTACACGCGCGAGGCGGGCGTACGCAACCTGGAACGGAAGATCGGAGCGATTTGCCGCAAGGTCGGCACGCACATCGCCGAAAGGAAATCGAAGAAGGCGACCATTACACCGGAGCGCGTGGAGGAATATCTCGACCACCCGATCTTCCTGCCGATGGAGGAACTCAACCGGCGCGTCTCCATTCCGGGCGTTGTGCCGGGTCTGGCATGGACATCCTACGGCGGCGATATTTTGTTCGTCGAAGCGACCAGCATGCCCGGCTCGAAAGGCTTTCAGGTCACCGGCTCCATCGGAAATGTGATGAACGAATCGGCGCGCGCCGCCTTGTCGTTTGTCCGTTCGCGTACCAAAAAACTCGGCTTGGACGACGAATTCTTCAACAAATCGGATATCCACCTGCATATTCCTTCCGGCGCCCAACCCAAGGACGGTCCATCGGCTGGCGTGACCATGGCGACCGCCATCGTGTCGCTCGCTTCAGGGCGCAAGGTCAAACCGCGACTTGGCATGACCGGCGAGATCACCCTGCGCGGCCAGGTGCTTCGGATCGGCGGCGTCAAGGAAAAAATCCTTGCCGCGCACCGCACCGGACTCCGAACGGTCATCCTGCCGCGCCGCAACGAACAAGACCTCGACGACGTGCCGGATGAGATAAAAAAATCCATGAAATTCATCTTTGTGGATACCGTTGACGAAGTGATCAAATCCTCCCTGGTGTCTGCCAGCGATCATAAAGAAGCGAAACCCGAAAAGACGAAAGCGAAAACAAAAACTGCAACAAGGGAGAATAAACGGAATGTCAAAAGTATTGCTCGCAGAAGATGACCGCACGATGGTAACCCTGCTCACGACCCTCCTCAAGATGGAGGGTTACGAGGTCGTGGCTTTGGATGTTCATGCGGACGTTCCCTCGGCGGTCTCGAGAGAGAATCCAGATGCGCTCCTGATGGACGTGCATCTGGGCGAACAAAGCGGGCTGGATATTGTTCAAAACATACGCAAAGACCTGGCAAATACAAACGTCAATATTGTGATGACCTCCGGGTTGAATATGAGGGACGAATGTATGGAACGCGGCGCGAACCATTTCATCCTCAAACCGTTCATGCCCGACGACCTGTTGAAGTTGTTGAAATCTTAACGCGCCTGTTTGCCTGCAATGACCTCCATTCGCGAATTTCATTACCCGCAGGATTACCCCGCAATCAGGGAATTGTGGGAAAACATGGAAAAAGGCGTGCATATCGGCCGTTCGGACGCGCCGGACGAGATCGCCAAGAAGACCGCCCGCGATCCCGACCTGTTCCTGGTTGCCGAAGCGGATGGGCGCATCGTCGGTTCCGTAATTGGCGGCTTCGACGGAAGACGCGGTTTGTTGTATCATCTGGCGGTGGCGAAGGATTTCCGGCGCTTGGGCGTGGGGAGTCAACTGCTCGATGAGGTCGAAGCGAGACTGCGGGACAAAGGTTGTTTGAAGTGCTACCTGATGGTCACGCTCGATAATCCCGAAGTGGAACGCTTCTATCGAAAACGCGGCTGGCATTTCATGGATTACGTCCGCCCGTTCGGAAAGGAACTGGGATGATGTTTCCCATCGCCCCGAAGGGTCGAACGAAAAACAACCCCGAACTGCAAAAACCTTCCGAAAGTTTTGTGCGCGGTGAATCAAGATGACGATTCGATTTGGGATCCTGACCCTCTCCGACCGCTCCTCGCGCGGCGAACGCGCCGACTCATCCGGTCCCGCGCTTGCGCGTCTGATCCTCGCCGAAAACTGGTCCGTGACCTATCAACACCTCCTCCCCGACGACGAATCTGCCATCCGCCAGATCCTCATCGAGTGGGCTGATGGTGGACAGGTGGACGTCATCCTCACCACCGGCGGCACAGGCTTCTCCCCGCGCGATGTCACCCCCGAAGCCACCCGTGCAATCATCGAACGCGAAGCGCCCGGTCTTGCCGAAGCCATGCGCTCCGCCAGCCTCCGGATCACACCCCATGCCATGTTATCGCGGGTTGTTGCGGGAATTCGCAAACGGACGCTGATCATTAATTTACCCGGAAGCCCAAAAGGCGCAGTGGAGAACCTGCAGGTCATCATGCCTGTCATCCCTCATGCGATCCAACTCCTGCGCGATGATCCGAAGTCGGAATCGTCTCACTGAATTCGCTTCTCGTAGTATAATCCCGCCGCTCATACCAAAAACGTCCCGAAGGCTTGGGTTGAACGACAAGGTTTTACGAGGACAACCTTCGTGACGATATACTTATGAGCGCAATCAATCTACAAGGAAAGTGCAGGCATGATAGACGTAAACGAACTTCGCAAAGGCGTCACCTTCGAACTCGATGGCGGCCTCTTCAAAGTGCTGGACTACAGCCACAACAAAACCGGACGCGGCAACGCCAACATCCGCATCAAGGCGCGCAACCTGCTGACCGGCGCCAACATCGAACGCACCTTCAACTCCGGTCAGTCCGTCCAGGATGTGAGACTCGACTTTCATAACGTCGCCTATCTTTATACCGACGGCGATTTCTATCATTTTATGGATAACGAGACCTTCGAACAGCCCGCCATCAAAGCGGAGATGCTCGGCGACAACGCCCTCTACCTGAAGGAAGGCATGGAAGTCAAATTGACCTTTTACAACGGTTCCCCACTGGACGTGGAATTTCCCTCCTCGGTGGACCTCAAAGTGATGGAGGCGGAAACCGCCATTCGCGGCGACACCGCCACAGGCGTAACGAAAAAGGTCGTCACCGAGACCGGGCTCGAAGTGCAATGCCCGCAGTTCGTCAAGGTGGGCGACGTCATCCGCGTCAACACCGAGACTGGCGAATACGTCACGCGCGTGTGAACCGGCTCTTTGTTCTATCGTATATTGGGCGGGCGGCTTGGTAATTAAACCGGTCGCCCGCTCATCGTTTACCTGAAAGGATTTATATGATGCCCACGATCACAAATTGCGCTCTCCCGCTCTTAAAAAAGCGCAATTTGTGACGGCACTGGGTATAATATTTTCGGTCATGAAAACCCCTGCCGGCAAGGAATGCCCCCATTTTTACGGTGATTACTTCCGTGGTCGCAGCGTGGAGGAATGCCGCCTGCTCAAAGCCGCTGGTCAACCATGGACGCGCGACCTGTGCGCCTCCTGTCCCGTACCCGAGATCGGTATGGCGAATGCCTGTGAATTCATGAAACTGCGCCCCAGGGTGGGACGTCCGCTTTCCGCCGCGTTCATGCGGCGCGTGCTGGTGCAGGCGTTCTGCGAGAAATCGCGAAAACCCGTGAAGGAACCCCACGTCGGTTGCGGGGAATGTCATGCCCTGCCGTTCAAATTTGAGGTCAAGGACTGATTCGCCCTGTCGTATGGCGGGGTATAAGTCATACAATGGAACTTCTCGAACACAATGTCACTCACCCTTCTATTCGACCTCGATGACACCCTTTTGGACACAAACATCGAGTCGTTCATCCCTGCTTATTTCCAGGCGCTTTCCGAGCATTTGGCGCCGTATGTGCCTGCGAATATCATGCTCCCGTCGCTGATCGCCGCCACCCGGTTGATGCTGGGCAGCGAAGACCCCTCCCGCACCCTGCAGGAGGTGTTCGAAGATGATTTTTACCAAAAGATCGGCGTCCCGAAACAAACGCTGGCTGAAATCATAGACGACTTCTACGACAATGTCTTTCCTAAAATCGAGTCGAAAACGGACCGACGCCCCGATGCCGTGCCGTTGATCGAGTGGGCATTTTCAAAAGGGTACCGCATCGCCATCGCCACCGACCCGCTCTTTCCGCGCAAAGCAACCCATCACCGCTTGCGCTGGGCTGGCTTCGACCCGGACCAATTCGAACTCATCTCCACCATCGAGAACTTTCATTTCAGCAAAACCCATCCTGCCTATTACGCAGAGGTGCTGGGTCAGCTTGGGTGGCCCGAGGGACCGGCTCTCATGGTTGGGAATGACTCGGAACGGGATTTGATCCCCGCTGGCAGGCTTGGGCTGAAGACCTATTTCATAGACGGAGAATCCGCCTCCAGTCCGGGACCCTTCGAAACGGCTCAGGGCAGGCTCGCAGCGGGGCGCGGCAAATTGGCGGACCTCCGCCCCTGGTTGGAATCCACCGACCTGTCCACGCTGGAGCCTTCCTTTAATTCCCCGGATGGGGTGATGGCAATCATGCAGTCCACACCGGCTGTCCTGCAGACCATCCTGGCGTCTCTCGCTGACGAAGAATGGCGGATCGAACCGTCGCGCGAGGATTGGGCGATGAACGAAATCGTCTGCCACTTACGCGATACGGACCGTGAGATCCATCAGTTACAGTTGAACCTGATGCTCGCGCGTGACGACGCCTTCATCCCGCGCCCGGATACGAGCGTGTGGGCAAGCGAAAGGGATTACCTGCACGTGGAGGGTTTGACTGCCCTGCGCGAGTTTACGTCTGCGCGCATGGCGACGGTTGAACTTCTCAAGAATGCCGGCGACTCGACCTGGACGCGCCGGGCGCGTCATGCAATTTTTGGCCCGACCAATTTTCTCGAAGTATGTGGTTTCATGGCAGACCATGACCGTATGCACGTGGGACAGGCATGGAAGACCTTGAAGAGCCTGCAGGACGTGCGTGTCTAATCAAGTGCGGGTGTGTTATAACACCTGATTTTGCAGGGAGCGCCATCCCTGAATTTACTCAAGGAGAACCGGCTTTATGCGAAGAAGAGTTGTGGTGACAGGGATGGGTTGCATCAGCCCTGTCGGTAACACGGTGACGGAGACATGGGAGTCGCTGCTGGCGGGCAGGTCCGGCGCGGGTCCGATCACATTGTTTGATGCCGGCAGGCACAAGACACGGTTTGCCGCGGAGGTAAAGGGATTCGACGCCGTGTCCGTGTTCGGCAGCCGCGAAGCGCGCAAGATGGACCGCTTCGCACAATTCGCCACTGTCGCAACCCTGGAAGCCCTGGCGCAAGCCGCTTTGAAAATAGACGATTCGAACCGTGACCGTACAGGCATTGTGATCGGCACCGGCATCGGCGGCATCGGCACGATCATGGATCAGGCTGAGGTTATGCGCGAACGCGGTCCCGAGCGCGTGAGTCCGTTCCTTGTCCCGATGATGATCTCGGACAGCGCGGCGGGAATGTTAGCCATCCGTTTCGGCGCGCGCGGACCGAACATGGCTCTGGCGACCGCCTGCGCCTCCGGTAACAATGCCATCGGCGAAGCAATGGAAATGATCCGTCGCGGCGCGGCGGATGCCATGATCGCCGGCGCATCGGAAGGCGCGCTGGTGCCGATCACCATGGCAGGCATGAACGTGATGGGCGCGCTCTCCACCCGCAACGATGACCCGCTTACCGCCTCGCGCCCGTTCGATAAGGACCGGGACGGCTTCCTGATGGGGGAGGGGGCGGGAATATTGATTCTCGAATCTCTCGATCATGCCCAGGAGCGCGGGGCAACCGTCCTTTGTGAATTAAGCGGGTACGGCACGACCGACGACGCGCATCACATTTCAGCCCCGGCAGAGAACGGCGCGGGCGCGGCGATCTCCATGAAACGTGCGTTGGAGGACGCCGGCCTGCAAGTGACGGATATCGAATATATCAACGCGCATGGCACATCCACGCCTTTGAATGACAAGAGCGAGACAGCCGCGATCAAAACTGTTTTTGGCGAGCGGGCGTATCAAATCCCCATCTCCTCCACGAAGTCCATGACCGGGCATCTGCTGGGAGCCTCCGGCGCGGTGGAGGCGGTCTTCAGCATCCTCGCCATGCGAGCAGGCGTGATCCCTGCCACGATCAATTACCGGACCCCCGACCCGGAATGCGACTTGGACTATGTCCCTAACCAGTCGCGTAGGGCTGCGATCAAACATGCCATGTCGAACTCATTCGGGTTTGGCGGGCATAACGCCACACTGGTTTTCAGTCAATTCGAAGGGAAATAGGATATATCGCCGCGCCAAAATGATATTGGCGCGGCTGGATTTATTAGGAGTACGTTATGCCGTATGCACACATCACAGGCTGGGGGATGGCGGCACCTGAAACTGTTTTGACAAATGACGATCTCTCGAAAATGGTCGAGACCAATGACCAGTGGATCCGTGAACGGACGGGCATCCGCGAGAGGCGGATCGCGAAGGATGGACAAACCACCTCCTCGTTGGGCGTGGAAGCCGCTCTCAAAGCGCTGACGGTCGCCAACCTGCGCCCCACAGACCTGGACCTGATCATTTGCTCGACCTCCACGCCGGATTATATTTTCCCTGCAACTGCGTGCCTGATTCAAGATCAGATCGGCGCGACAAAAGCGGGCGCTTTCGACCTGCTTGCCGCCTGTTCCGGGTTTATCTATGCTGCCAATATGGCGGCTCAAGCGATACGCAGCGGCTCCATTCGGAACGCGTTGGTCATTGGATCGGAGACTCTCTCCCGTTTTGTAAATTGGAAGGATCGGGGCACCTGTATCCTGTTTGGGGATGGGGCGGGGGCGTTCGTCTTGCAGGCAAGCGAAAGACCGGGTGGCGTCTATTCAGCCGTCATGCACTCCGACGGCTCCGGCGGCGATTCGTTGACGTTGCAGGGAGGCGGGAGCAGGTATCCCGCCTCGGAAGCGACCATCCACGAAGGCAGGCATTTCATTACGATGGACGGGAAGGAAGTATTCCGGTTTGCCACGCGTGTGATGGCGCAAGCCACCCATGAGGCATTGGATGCCGCCGGGATGAAAGTCGAAGACGTGAATTGGATCGTGCCGCATCAGGCAAACATCCGTATCATCGAAGCGGCGGCGCGCGGGCTTAAGCTGCCGATGGAAAAGTTCGTCGTTAATATCGAGCGCTATGGCAACACCTCCACCGCGTCCATCCCCATCGCGACCGTGGAGGCGGTCGAAAAGGGACAGATCAAACCCGGCGACAAGCTGGTCATGGTGGGGTTTGGTGCTGGTCTCACCTGGGGTGCGCTGACCGCCGAATGGACCGGTCCCGTTCCGAGCAAGGGACACGTATACCCGGCGCAATACCGCGCGCTGGGGCGGATACGTTCCTTTGTCCGCCGCGCCATCCGCTTCATCGAAGGCATCATCTTCCGCCGCGAACTATAATGGTGAATTAATCCTGACTGTGGTACGATAAGCAGGATACTGAAAAAGGAGTAAAGAATGTTTCCACGCCTTGGACCCATGGAATTAATCATCCTGCTGGTGATCGTCGTGCTTCTCTTTGGACCTGGTCGCATCGGCAAGATTGCCGGTGAAATCGGCAAGGGGATCAAGTCCTTTCGGGAAGGATTGGGCGGCGATAAAAGTGATGACCATTCGACAGATTCGAACGGCAATATCGAACCGAAGTGAAATCAAAAGGCTCCCAACTGGGAGCCTTTTGATTCATAGCAATTGCTTTAATTCTTCAACACTCGTAACCGGATTCTTGCAGATAAACCCCTCGCAAACATAAGCGGTTGGCTTTCCATTTTTTAACGGGCGATCCTTCAATAAGACGGGCGCAGCTTTGGGCGGGGGATGGGCGGAGGCGGCAACGATAACGTTGGGTCTGTACCTGGATCGGATGACCACAACCAAATCAGACGCGTCTTCGCCGCCCGCTTCATACACGACTGCAACCTGCTTCACGTTTTCCAAAGCCAGATCCGCCGCTGACAGCCACCTGCCGAACGCAGTCGGATAGCGGGTCGCCATGCCTACAACGAGCCGAAGCGCCTTCTCCGCATGGTCGCGGTACCTGCCCTCACCGGTGAACTCGGCAAGTTTCAGCAAGGCTTCGCACGCCAGCGCGTTCCCCGATGGAGTGGCGTTGTCCTGCAGGTCCTTCGGGCGGAGCAGCAGGGCCTCGCCGTGTTTGGATGTATCGAAGAAGCCGCCGTTGGAGTCCTCGAACAGTTCGAGCATCTCGTCTGTCAGTTCCTTTGCGGTGGCGAACCAGTTGTTATCGAAATCGGTCTGGTAGAGTTCGAGCAGGCCGAGGATCAACGCGCCGTAATCCTCGAGGAAAACTTCGCCGGTGGTTTTGCCCTCCCGCCAGGAATGTTTGAGTTTGCCTTCCGGCCGCAATTCTTTCAGGAGAAATTCGGCGCTTCGCGTTGCCATGTTGTAATATTGACTTTGAACTCGACCAGCTTGTTGGTCCAGAAACGGAAGCAAACTTCCCGATTCCAGAATGCGCGCCGCCTCTGCCAGTGCCGCCAGCATGAGACCATTCCACGAGGTGAGAACCTTGTCGTCGGTGCCGGGGCGGATGCGGGCGGATCGGGCGGATAAAAGTCTGGAGTGGCAGTCGGTCAATTTGGCAGTGACAGATTCGATGTCCATTTTGAAGCGGGCGGCGAGGGATCCGTCATCCAATGCGCGCTGCAGGACTGTCTTTCCCTCCCAGTTTCCGCGCGGAGTGACACCATACGCCGCTTCGAAGAAATCTGAATCTTCTTTGAGCGTTGCGCGAATTTCGTCGAGAGACCAAACGTAGAACTTTCCTTCCTCGCCTTCGGAATCGGCGTCGAGGCTGGAGTAGAAACCGCCGCCGGGATGGGTCATTTCGCGCGCGATGAAATCGAGGGTTTCGGTGACGATTTGCTTGAAGAATGAATCGTTCGTGACCTGCCACGCGTGCAGATATGCCCGTGCAAGTTGGGCGTTGTCGTAAAGCATTTTCTCGAAGTGCGGCACGCGCCAGAAATTGTCCACGCTGTAGCGCGAGAAGCCGCCGCCGACCACATCGTACATGCCGCCTCGAGCCATTGCCTTGAGCGCATGGATGACAGGTTTGATCGCTTCCTCGTGCCCGGTGCTGTGACGGCGAAGGAGGAACTCGATGGTCATCGGCTGCGGGAATTTGGGAGCCGTGCCCCAGCCGCCGTATCCCCAATCGTATGAATCGAGCAGGTTTTTGACCGCCGCATCGAGATGTGCCCGGGTGAACGCAGAGTCAGATTGAACGTTCACATTGAGAGATTGTTGCAGATGACCGGTAACCTCGTCCCCGACGCGGAACACTTCGGCAGGTTGTTCGCGCCATGTGCGCGCGATGCCCGCCAGCACATCCCTGAAGGATGGCATGTTGTAGCGCGGCACGGGCGGGAAGTAGGTGCCGGTATAGAACGGCTTGAGATCGGGCGTGAGGAAAACGGACATGGGCCAGCCGCCCGAACCTGTCATTGCGACCGTGGCTTGCATGTATATCGCATCGAGATCGGGACGTTCCTCGCGGTCCACTTTGATGTTGATGAAATGCTGGTTCATGAACGCGGCGGTGGCTTCATCTTCAAACGACTCATGAGCCATGACGTGGCACCAGTGACATGCCGCATACCCTATGGAGAGGAATATTGGTTTTTTCTCGACCCTGGCTCTTGCCAGCGCCTCTTCGCCCCACGGATGCCAGTCCACGGGGTTGTGGGCGTGCTGGAGGAGATAAGGAGATGTGGATGTCGAGAGTTTGTTCATGCGGAATTGACGCCTGGATTCCAGGTTTGCTTACATATTTTCACTTCCTGCCATTTTCTCACAGAATTGACAAGATACAACTTCGAGCAGTTTCCGAGTTCATCCGACCGGACGATTCTTTCCTCGACCTGACCTGATTCCAGCAAATAGGCGCGGAACGTCCCTGCGAGTAATCCACAGGAGATGGGCGGGGTGTAGAGTTTCCCGTCCAACTCGACGACGAGATTGCCGATTGTGAACTCAGTCAGTTCATTTCGTTCGTTGTAGAGGAGGACATCATCATAATTATCATGTTCCCGCAGGGCGGAGTCGTACATGTCGCGGTGTGTGGTTTTGTGGAACAGGAAGATGTTTGATGAGACGATGGGTTCTTTGGCGAGGCAAACTCTCAGAGGCGGTGGATTTTCTGTTGGTTTGAAGGGTTTTGACTCGTAACACGAGTTTCCATTTTTATCGAGCAATACCCTCACGCGTTGCGGAGAGGCGAATTTGGTTGAAATATCATCGAGGTAGGTTTCGAGAATTTCTTTTGGTTCGGTGTGGTCTCGATACGTGGCGCTGAAAGCGCCACTACTCGACCACCATGGTTTGATGGGAAAATCAAAATATTCTGCCGAATCAAGTAAGCGGGCGATGTGTTTCTCACGCAGAAAGAAACCTTCTTCGGGAGTCCAGAGCATAGTCTCGAGCAGGGAGAATTGCGGAGGTTCCTCCGTCAACACGCGGGCTTTGAGCAACGCCTCAGCGTATTCGTCCGCGCTGGTCGAGTCCCAGACGATGCCGCCGCCGACGCCATATTCTGCGATTTGAGTCTCGCGGTCGATCAGCGCAGTGCGGATAGCCACATTGAAGGTTACTTTTAGATTTGGAGCGATATGACCGATACTTCCTGTGTAGATTTTCCGCGGCGAGGTCTCGAGTTCGGCGATGATGCTCATTGTACTGACCTTCGGCGCGCCGGTGATGGACGCGCAGGGGAAGAGTGCACCGAAGATCTTCGTCAGCGACATGTCCGTTTTTGCCTGCACGGTTGAGGTCATCTGCCAGAGAGTGGGATATTTTTCGGTCGCGAATAATTCAGGGACATGGACGCTCCCGATCCTTGAAATCCGCCCCAGGTCGTTGCGGATCATGTCCACGATCAT
>JRYF01001630.1_pt1 | contig 14159 bp, 13 predicted proteins | sample 235331 | NCBI WGS metagenome assembly JRYF01 (sample SAMN03074217, study PRJNA261475) | activated sludge metagenome | biome: Wastewater Treatment Plant; feature: Wastewater; material: Activated sludge; isolation source: activated biomass of a wastewater treatment plant treating hydrocarbon... ...
CAGGCGCTGGGCGCCAGCGGCCAGCCGGCGGTCGCCGGGCTGCTGCGCGAGCGCCTGGGCTCGGGCAGCGGCGCCGAGGCCGACCCCGAGGTGCGCGCCGCGCTCGACGAGGCGCTGGCCCGGGTGCAGGCGCGGCTGGTCTGGGGCGAACGGCTCGGGTTGCTGTTCACCGGGCTCAGCCTGGGCTCGATCCTGCTGCTGGCCGCACTCGGGCTGGCGATCATCTACGGCCTGATGGGCGTCATCAACATGGCGCACGGCGAGCTGATCATGATCGGCGCCTACGCCACCTACGTGGTGCAGAACCTGTTCCGCGCCCATCTGCCGGGCTGGTTCGACTGGTACATCCTGGCCGCCATCCCGGCCGCCTTCCTCGCCAGCGCCGTCGTCGGTGCGGTGCTGGAACGCGGCGTCATCCGCTGGCTCTACGGGCGGCCGCTGGAGACGCTGCTGGCGACCTGGGGCATCAGCCTGATCCTGATCCAGGCGGTGCGCAGCCTCTTCGGGGCGCAGAACGTGGCGGTCGAGAACCCGAGCTGGCTGTCCGGCGGCTGGCAGGTGCTGCCCAACCTGATCCTGCCCTACAACCGGATCGCGATCGGCATCTTCGCCGCGCTGGTGCTGGCCGGGGTGGCGCTGCTGATCGCGCGCACGCGGCTCGGCCTGTTCGTGCGCGGGGTGACGCAGAACCGCCGCATGGCGGCCTGCGTCGGCATCCACACGGCGCGCGTCGACACCTACGCGTTCGCGCTCGGCGCCGGCACCGCCGGGCTGGCGGGCTGTGCGCTGAGCCAGGTCGGCAACGTCGGGCCGGACCTCGGGCAGGCCTACATCGTCGACTCGTTCCTGGTCGTCGTGCTGGGCGGCGTCGGCCAGCTCGCCGGCACCGTCTACGCCGGCCTCGGCCTGGGTGTGCTGAACAAGCTGCTCGAGGGCTGGCAGGGCGCCGTGCTGGCCAAGATCATGGTGCTGCTGTTCATCATCGCCTTCATCCAGAAGCGGCCGCAAGGCATCTTCGCCCTCAAGGGCCGGAGTGCGGAGGCATGAGGGTCGAGGGCTTGTCGAACGTGCAAGGGCCGCGGCTGCTGTGGTGGCGGCGGTTGCTGCGGTTGGGTTTTCTGCAGCCGTGGCGGCCGAGCCGGGCCCGGGCAGGCCGCGGCGCGCGAATCCGGCGGCCGGCGCCGCGCGCCGACTTCCCTGCGCTGCTCGGCGCCTCCCACGCGCGCCGCGGCCTGCCCGGGCCCGGCTCGGCGGCGACGCTCGTGGTACTCGACTCTCCGTGCGCAACGGTGGTGCCCAGCGCGGCAGNNCTGCCGCGCCGCCACGACGGTTGTGGGCCTGACTGGGCGCCGCGCACTCCGTTCGCCCATCCAGCGGACAGGCGACCGCCAAGAGTTGTCCCGCGCCTCGAAGGGATCGTCGTGAGCACGCGACTGCTCTCCCCCGCCGCCTGGGGCGCCGTGCTGGCCGCGCTGTTGGTGATCGTGGTCGGCCTGCCGGTGCTCAACCTGGTGCTGCCCAGCGGGCACGCGCTGCATCTGGCCGACCACTGGGTCAGCCTGACCGGCAAGATCCTGTGCTACGCCATCTGCGCGCTGGCGATGGACCTGATCTGGGGCTACACCGGCATCCTGTCGCTCGGCCACGGCCTGTTCTTCGCCCTCGGCGGCTACGCCATGGGCATGTACCTGATGCGCCAGATCGGCACCGATGGCCAGTACCGCAGCGAGCTGCCCGACTTCATGGTCTTCCTCGACTGGAAGGAGCTGCCCTGGCACTGGGCGCTGTCGGACAGCTTCGTCGCCCAGCTGCTGCTGGTGATCCTGGTGCCCGGGCTGCTGGCCTTCGTGTTCGGCTGGTTCGCGTTCCGCTCGCGCATCAAGGGCGTCTACTTCTCGATCATCACGCAGGCGCTCACCTTCGCCGCCATGCTGCTGTTCTTCCGCAACGAGACCGGCTTCGGCGGCAACAACGGCTTCACCGACTTCAAGCGCATCCTGGACATCCCGATCGTCACCAGCGGCATGCGGGTCACGCTGGCGGTGATCACCGGCATCGTGCTGATCGCCTTCTTCGTCATGGCGCGCTTCATCGTCACCAGCCGCTACGGCCGCGTGCTGCAGGCGATCCGCGACGCCGAGAGCCGCGTCATGTTCACCGGCTACGACCCGGTGGCCTACAAGCTCAGCATCTGGACCCTGTCGGCCGTGATGTGCGCGGTGGCCGGCGCACTCTACGTGCCGCAGGTCGGCATCATCAACCCGAGCGAGATGACGCCGGCGGCGTCGATCGAGATCGCGATCTGGACCGCGGTCGGCGGCCGCGCGACGCTGATCGGGCCGGTCCTGGGTGCGATCTTCGTCAACGGCGCCAAGAGCTGGTTCACGGTCGCGTTCCCGGAGTACTGGCTGTACTTCCTCGGCGCGCTGTTCATCGCCGTCACGCTGTTCCTGCCGCACGGCCTGGTCGGCCTGCTGCGCGGCATCGCCGGTTCGGTCGGCAGGCTGCGCCGGCCGCGCGAGCCGGGCGCCGGGGTGCGCATGCAGGCCGGCTTCGTCGCACCGTGGCGGCGCCGCCGGCGGGAGGACCGATGAAGCCGGAGGCCCTCCCGCTGCCGCCGCAGGCGCTGGTGACGCCACCGTCGGCCGCCTCGCCGGCCGGAGGCCTGCCGGCGGCCACCGGGCGCGTCGTGCAGCCCGGGCGGCCCGACTTCACGCACGGGGTCGCGCTCTACGTCGAGGACGTCAGCGTCAGCTTCGACGGCTTCAAGGCGCTCAACGGCCTCAACCTCGCGATCGACGTCGGCGAGCTGCGCTGCATCATCGGCCCCAACGGTGCCGGCAAGACGACGATGATGGACGTCATCACCGGCAAGACGCGGCCCGACAGCGGCAAGGTCTTCTTCGGCTCGACGATCGACCTGCTGCAGCTCAAGGAGCCGCAGATCGCGCAGATCGGCATCGGGCGCAAGTTCCAGAAGCCGACCGTCTACGAGCCGCTGACGGTGTTCGACAACCTCGAGCTGGCGCTCAAGGCCGACCGCCGCGTGCGGGCGACGCTGTTCGCGCGCCTGAGCGGTGCCCAGCGCGACCGCATCGACGAGGTGCTGGCGCTGATCCACCTGAAGGACGCGGCGCGCCGCACCGCCGGGCTGCTCAGCCACGGGCAGAAGCAGTGGCTGGAGATCGGCATGCTGCTGATGCAGGACCCGGCGCTGCTGCTGCTCGACGAGCCGGTGGCCGGCATGACCGACGAGGAGACCGAGCGCACGGCCGAGCTGTTCCTGTCGCTCGAGGGGCAGCACTCGCTGGTCGTCGTCGAACACGACATGCACTTCGTCGAGCAGCTGACCGAGGGCCACAAGCGGGTCACGGTGCTGCACGAGGGCCGGGTGCTCGCCGAGGGGCCGCTGGCGCAGGTGCAGGCCGACGAGCAGGTGATCGAGGTCTACCTTGGACGCTGACGCGGTGGCGGTCGACGAGCGGCCGGCGGTGCGCCCGGGCGCCGCCGGCGAGCCGGTGCTGCGCGTCGAGGGGCTGAACCAGTACTACGGCGGCTCGCACATCCTGCGCGGGGTCGGCTTCGAGGCGCGGCCGGGCGAGGTCACGGTGGTGCTCGGGCGCAACGGGGTCGGCAAGACGACGCTGCTCAAGAGCCTGATGGGCGTGGTGCCGGTCCGGTCGGGCCGGGTGCAGCTCGACGGGCGCGACATCACGCACGCGCCGCCCTACGAGCGCGTGCGGCGCGGCATCGGCTACGTGCCGCAGGGGCGCGAGATCTTCAACCGCCTGACGGTGGAGGAGAACCTGCGCCTGGGGCTGGCCAGCCGCAGCGGCGGCGCGCGCATCCCGCCCGAGCTGTTCGAGCTGTTCCCGGTGCTGGCGCAGATGCTGCGCCGGCGCGGCGGCGACCTCTCGGGCGGCCAGCAGCAGCAGCTCGCGATCGCGCGCGCGCTGGCGCCCGGCCCCAGGCTGCTGATGCTCGACGAGCCGACCGAAGGCATCCAGCCGAGCATCATCAAGGACATCGGGCGCGTGATCCGCATGCTGGCCGACCGCGGCACGATGGCCATCGTGCTGGTCGAGCAGTACTACGACTTCGCCGCTGCACTGGCCGACCGCTACCTGGTGATGGAGCGTGGCGAGGTCGTGATGCAGGGGCGCGGCGAGGACATGGCGGCCGACGGTGTCCGCCAGCGCATGTCCATCTGAGCGGCCCGCGGCCGGGCTGCAGCCGCCACGGGCCGGGCCGCCTCGGCCGGCGGTGGTGCGGGCGGCGCGTCGACGCGCGAGGGCAAATTCGGCCATCATCGCGCCCATGCTGAAGACGCTGAAGGACTTGTTCGCCAGCCTGGCGCCGCCGGCGCCCGGGGCCGCCGCGGGCGATGCCGAGCACACGCTGCAGCTCGCCACCGCGGTCATGCTGGTCGAGGTGATGCGTGCCGACCCCGAGACCAGCGAAGCCGAGCGGCGCGCCGTGATCGCCGCGCTGCGCGACAAGTTCGCGCTCGGCGACGACGAGCTCGGCCGCCTGGTCGAACTCGCCGAGCGCACCGCCAAGGGCGCCACCGACTGGTTCGCCTTCACCTCGCACATCAACGCGCGCTTCGACATGCCGGCCAAGCTGCGCATGATCGAGCACATGTGGCGCGTGGCCTACGCCGACGGCCACCTGACGGCGCACGAGCAGCATGTGCTGTGGCGGGTGGCCGACCTGCTGCACGTGCCGCAGGGGGCCTACATCCACGCCAAGATGCGCGCGCGGGAGGCCACCGGCCCGGGCGCCTGAGTGCCCCCGGTGGCCGGGCCACCGACCCGGGCGAGGCAGGTGTCACGCCGCCGACATGTCGCGCGCCGGCGGCGCGCTCGATAATCGGGCCCCATGAAAGTCACCGTCATCGGCACCGGCTACGTCGGCCTGGTCACCGGCGCCTGTCTCGCGGAGATGGGCAACCACGTCGTCTGCCTCGACGTCGACGCGCGCAAGATCCGCATCCTGGAGGAGGGCGGCGTCCCGATCCACGAGCCGGGGCTGGAGCCCATCGTTGCGCGCAACCGGGCCGCCGGCCGGCTGCAGTTCACGACCGACGTCGCCGCCGCGGTCGCGCACGGCACCTTGCAGTTCATCGGCGTCGGCACGCCGCCGGACGAGGACGGCTCGGCCGACATGCAGTACGTGCTGGCGGCGGCGCGCAGCATCGGCCGCCACATGACCGACACCAAGGTCATCGTCGACAAGAGCACGGTGCCGGTCGGCACCGCGGACCGCGTGCGCGCCGCCGTGGCCGAGGAACTGGCCGCGCGCGGCCTGACCGACATCGGATTCGCGGTCGTCTCCAACCCCGAGTTCCTGAAGGAGGGCGCGGCGGTCGAGGACTTCATGCGCCCCGACCGCGTGATCGTCGGCGCCGACGACGAGCGCGCGATCCTGCTGATGCGTGCGCTGTACCAGCCCTTCATGCGCCAGTCCGACCGCCTGCAGGTGATGGACGTGCGCAGCGCCGAGTTCACCAAGTACGCCGCCAACGCGATGCTGGCCACCCGCATCAGTTTCATGAACGAGCTGGCGAGGCTGGCCGAACGTGTCGGCGCCGACATCGAGCAGGTGCGCCGCGGCATCGGCGCCGACCCGCGGATCGGCACCCACTTCCTGTACGCCGGCACCGGCTACGGCGGCAGCTGCTTCCCGAAGGACGTCAAGGCGCTGATCCACATCGGGCGCGACAACGGCGTCGAGCTGCAGGTGCTGCAGGCGGTCGAGGCGGCCAACGAGCGGCAGAAGCAGGTGCTGGTCGACAAGGTCGTGCACCGCTTCGGCGAGGACCTGGCGGGCCGCCGTTTTGCGCTCTGGGGGCTGGCGTTCAAGCCGAACACCGACGACATGCGCGAAGCCCCGAGCCGCGTCATCGTCGCCGAGCTGCTGCGGCGCGGCGCCAGCGTGGTGGCCTACGACCCGGTGGCCATCGACGAGGCGCGCCGCGTGATGGGCGATGCGCCGGGCCTGAGCTTTGCCGCCGGCGCCGACGAGGTGCTGGAAGGTGCGGATGCCCTGCTGCTGGTGACCGAGTGGAAGGAGTTCCGGACCCCGGACTTCGACCGCCTGCGCGCGGCGCTCAGGCAGCCCGTGCTGTTCGACGGCCGCAACATCTGGGAGCCGGCGCTGCTGCGCGCGCTGGGTTTCGAGTACCACGGGATCGGGCGCGGCGGCGGCTGACCCGCCACCGCCCAGCGTGGCGCCCGGCGCCGCCGGGCCGCTGGCGCAGGCCCGGGCTCAGCCGATGACGGTGCCGACCGCCTCGCCGAACCCGATCCGCACCCGGCCCGGCCCGCCACAGTGGGCGCGCAGGATCACCGTGTCGCCGTCCTCGAGGAAGGTTCGTGTCTGCCCGCCTTCGAGCTGCAGCGGCGCCCGGCCGCCGTTCGTCAGTTCGAGCAGCGAGCCGCCCTGGCCCGGGGCCGGCCCCGACAGCGTGCCGCTGCCCAGCAGGTCGCCGGTCTGCAGGTTGCAGCCGCCGATCGCGTGATGCGTCAGCAGCTGCGCGATCGTCCAGTAGGCGTCGCGGAAGTTGCTCTGCATCAGCCGCTGCGGGGCCTTCATCGCCGCGGTCTGGAGCCAGACCTCGAGCGTGATGTCGATCGCGCCGGCGGCGCTGTTGAAGGCCGAGTTCAGGTAGGGCAGGGGCTGCGGGTCGCCGGCCGGATGCGCGAAGGGCGCGCGGTAGGGTGCCAGCGCCTCCTGCGTCACGACCCAGGGCGAGATCGTGGTGCCGAAGTTCTTCGACAAGAAGGGACCGAGCGGCTGGTACTCCCAGGCCTGGATGTCGCGCGCCGACCAGTCGTTGAGCAGCACGATGCCGAACCAGTCGGCCTCGGCCTGCTCCATCGTCTTCGGCACGCCCAGCGCATTGCCGGTACCGACGAACACGCCGAGCTCGAGCTCGTAGTCCAGCCGCCGGCAGGGCCCGAAGGACGGCGCCTCGGCGTCCGGCGCCTTGGTCTGCCCCATCGGCCGGCGCACGCGCTGGCCGCTGACGCCGATCGACGAGACGCGGCCGTGGTATCCGATCGGCACCCACTTGTAGTTCGGCAGCAGCGGGTTGTCGGGCCGGAACAGCTTGCCGACCGCGACCGCGTGGTGGATGCCGGTGTAGAAGTCGGTGTAGTCGCCGATGTGGCAGGGCAGGGCCATCTCGGCGTCGGCCTGCGGCAGCAGGCACAGCTCGAGGAAGGGGGCCTGGTCGCTGCCGTCGGCCAGCGCTGCCGACAAGGCCTCGCGCAGGCGCCGGCGCGCGGCCGCGCCCAGCGCCATGAAGGTGTTGAGGTCGCCTTCGGCCAGCGGCGCCAGCAGCTCGGGCACGCCCTCGCCCCAGGGGCATTGGGCGGCGGCGAGCTTCAGGTCGAGCACCTGGTCGCCGATCGCCACCCCGATGCGCCAGGCCTCGTCGCTGCCTCGGCGGCGCAAGCGCCCGTAGGGCAGGTTCTGGATCGGAAAGTCGGAGCGGCCGGTGTTGGCCGATTCGACCCAGCTCCTGAGCGCCGGGTCGTGCGTCGCGTCGGTGAGTTTCATGGTTGGAAGTTGTCCTTCAGGCCGCTCCAGCACTCAGCGTAGCGCAGGTCGCACGCGCCGGCGCGCAGCGCCCACTCGGTGGGGCGGAAACGCCAGCGGCTCTCGAACATGAAGGCCAGCGTGTGGTCGAGCTTGTGCGGTGCCAGCGGCGCGTTTGACGCCTTCTCGAAGGCCTCGGCGTCGGGCCCGTGCGGCACCATGCAGTTGTGCAGGCTGGCGCCGCCGGGGCGGAAGCCCTCGGGCTTGGCGTCGTACTGGCCGTAGACCAGGCCCATGAACTCGCTCATCAGGTTGCGGTGGTACCAGGGCGGGCGGAAGGTGTCCTCCATCACCAGCCAGCGCGGCGGGAAGATCACGAAGTCGCAGTTGGCCGTGCCCGGGGTGTCGCTCGGGCTCGTCAGCACGGTGAAGATCGACGGGTCCGGGTGGTCGAAGCTGATCGAGCCGATGGTGTTGAAGTGGCGCGTGTTGTACTTCAGCGGCGTCAGGCTGCCGTGCCAGGCGACGACGTCGAACGGCGTGTGGCCCTGCGTCGCGCGCCAGAAGGCGCCGCCGGTCTTCTTGACCATCTCGTAGGCGCCCGGCACGTCCTCGCAGGCCGCCACCGGCGCCAGGAAGTCGCGCGGGTTGGCCAGCCCGCTGCTGCCGATCGGGCCCAGCTCGGGCAGGCGGAACATCGCCCCATGGTTCTCGCACACGTAGGCCGTGCTCGGGCCGTCGACCGCGACCTTGAAGGCCAGGCCGCGCGGCAGCAGCACGACCTCGCCCGGCGCGGCGTCGAGCACGCCGAGCTCGGTCGTGAAGCTGAAGCGGCCGCTCTGCGGCACGACCAGCATCTCGCCGTCGGCGTTGACGAGCGCGCGCCGGTCCATCGAGCGGTTGGCGAACACGACGTGCGCGGCGACCCCGGTCTGGGCGTCGGCGTCGCCGTTGACGACCAGGGTGCGCAGGCCGTCGATGAAGTCGAGCCCGCCTTCGGGTGCGGCGGCCGGGTGCCAGCGCAGCGGGTCGGGCGGGCACTCGACGCCGGCGGCGGCGCCGGTCTTCCAGTACGGCAGCTCGATGCGCTCGTAGCCACCGACCTTGACGCTGGGCAGGCGCCGGTACATCCAGGTGCGCCGGTTCTCGGCGCGCGGCGCGGTGAAGGCGGTGCCCGAGAGCACCTCGGCGTACAAGCCGTGGGCCACCCGCTGCGGGCTGTTGCGGCCCACCGGCAGCGTGCCGGGCACGGCTTCGGCGGCGAACTCGTTGCCGAAGCCGGACTGGTAACGCAGCGTCATGCCTGCGTCTCCGGCGTGTCCGCTCCAGCGACGCCGCGGCGCGCGAGCGCGATCGCCTCGTCGAGCACGCGCAGGTCGCCGATGTGGTTGGCCAGCAGCAGCACCAGGCGGGCCTGCATCAGGTCGCTCTGTTCGTCGCTCAGGCCGCGGTGGGCGCTGACCAGGCGGTCGTAGAAAGCGTCGCCCGGCATGTAGGGGTGGCGGTAGCGCTGGCCGGGCAGGCCGAAGTTCGGCTGCACGTTGAGGTATTGCGTCGTGATCATTGGGGGTCCTCCTGGGGCTCAGGCGGCGGCCAGCGCGCGCTGCAGCGCGCGCCGCACGTTGCCGGCGTCCAGCGCGCGCCAGCGCGCGGCCACATGCTGGTCGGGGCGGATCAGGTAGCAGGTTCCCGGGCGGGCGTCGTAGCGCCGCGCGACCAGGCCTTCGACGTCGTCGACCACCGGCAGGCCTTCGACCGCGGGGGCGCCGGCGGCGCGCACCACCAGCGGGCGCACCGGCACCGCGCCGGCGGCCAGGCTGGCCAGCGCGTCGCGCTGCGCGGCGTCGGGGGCGCCGAACAGCACCAGCGTGAACGCCGCGTCGACCTGCGCCAGGTGCGGCAGCAGCCACGGACCGCGAGCGCCTCGCACGGGTGCGTCGTCGCACGGTGCACCGGGCACCATCCAGCCGTCGAAGGCGTCGCCGTCGGGCGTGTTCAACGGCGAGTCGGCGAGCGTGCTCGGCACCGACAACCGTCCGCTGTTGACCAGCGCACGCCCGCCCGGGGTTTCGGCGGCGAGCGACAGCACGGCGTTGCGCAGGGTCTTGGCGACCTTGCTCTTGGGTGTCATGAAGTCGGTCGAGCGGGTCGAGTTGAGCAGGTTCTCGTCCGCGGCGGCCACGCGCTCGTCGCTGTAGCTGTCCAGCAGCGCCTCGCCGGCCTGGCCGCCGATCACCAGCGCCAGCTTCCAGATCAGGTTGTCGGTGTCCTGGATGCCGGAGTTGGCGCCGCGCGCGCCGAAGGGCGAGACCTGGTGCGCCGCGTCGCCGACGAACAGCAGCCGGCCGTGGCGGAACTTCGTCATGCGCCGGCACTGGAAGGTGTAGACGCTGGTCCACTCGAGCGTGAAGCCGATGTGCTTGAAGCCTTGCTGGTCCAGCGCCTGGCGGATGCGCGGCTCGACGCGCTCGGGCTGCTTCTCGAGCTCGGGGTCGGCGTCCCAGCCGAGCTGGAAGTCGATGCGCCAGACGTCGTCGGCCTGGCGGTGCATGAGCGCACTCTGTCCCGAGAAGAAGGTCGGGTCGAACCAGAACCGACGCTCGGTGGCGTCGAGCGGGAAGGGCTCGCCGTCGAGCACGACGTCGGCGATCAGGAAGCGGTCCTGGAAGATCTGGCCCTCGATGTCCAGCCCCATCGCGCGCCGGATCGGGCTGCGCGCGCCGTCGGCGACGATCAGCCAGTCGGCGTGCAGCGCGTACGGGCCCTCGGCGGTCTCGACGTGGACGAGCGCGCCGTCGTCGCGCGCATCCACCCGCGCGACCTTGTGCTTCCAGCGCAGGTCGATCGCGCCCAGGTCCTTCGCGCGGTCGACCAGGTACTCCTCGAGGTAGTACTGCTGCAGGTTGACCATGCCGGGGCGCTGGTGGCCGGCCTCGGGCAGCAGGTCGAAGCTGAAGACCTCCTGCTCGCGGTGGAAGGTGCGGCCGACGTTCCAGGTCACGCCCTTGTCGACCACGCGCTGGCCGACGCCCAGGCGGTCCAGGATCTCGAGCGTGCGCTTGGCGTAGCAGACGCCGCGCGAGCCGACCGAGACGGTGTCGTCCTCGTCGAGCAGGATCACCGGCAGGCCGCGCTGGGCGGCGTCGATGGCGGCGCTGAGGCCGACCGGGCCGGCGCCGATCACCACCAGCGGCACGCGCCGCGTCTCGGCGGCGCCGAGCTCGGGCGCAGGGCGGGCCGCGAAGCGCGGCCAGGTGTAGGTGTTGAGCATCGCAGCGGTCTCCTCGGGGCGCGCGCTCAGGCGCTGCCGAATTCCTTCTCGTGCATCCAGGCCGCGTGCTTGGGCGCGCGGCGGGTGCGGCTCCACTCCTCCAGCATGGCCCACTTCACCGCGTCGAGCTTGCGGTTCATCTCGGGCGTGGCGGTGTCGGCGGCGAGTTCGACGCGGTGGCCGTTGGGGTCGAAGAAGTAGATCGACTTGAAGATGGTGTGGTCGGTGACGCCGACCACCTCGATGCCCGCGGCCTCCAGCCGCGCCTTGGTCGCTTCCAGCTCCTCGACGCTGCCGACCTTGAACGCCAGGTGCTGGACCCAGGTCGGCGTGGCCTCGTCGCGCCCCATCGCGGGCGAGTTCGGCAGCTCGAAGAAGGCCAGCACGTTGCCGGCGCCGGCGTCCAGGAAGACGTGCATGTAGGGGTCTGGCGCGTGGGTGGACGGCACATGGTCCTCGGCGATCGCGAGCACGAAGCCCATGCCGAGGTGCTTGCCGTACCACTCGACGGTCTCCTTGGCGTCGCGGCAGCGGTAGGCGACGTGGTGGATGCGTTCGATGGCCATGATCGGGTCTCCTTGAAGCGGTGCGGGCGGGACGGCGGAATCAGGACTCCAGCGCCTTCCACATCTCGATGTCGCGCTCGGCGGTCCAGATGCGCGGGTCGGGGTAGGCCGTCGCCTCGTCGTAGGCGCGCGTGACGTCGAACGGCATGCAGTGGTCGAAGATCACCCAGTGGCCGTACTTGGGCCGCACCGCGGCCATGGTTTCCTGGTAGACCGTCTTCAGGTCCTTGCCCGCGCCGGCGCCGGCCTTGGCGGCGGCGAAGACGTCGGCGATGAAGGCGCGCGTGCCGGCCAGGCCCTTGGCGACTTCCTCCGGCGTCTGCAGCGCCGCGCCGCGGCCGGGCACCAGCTTCTCGGGCTTCAGGGCGGCGATGTTGTCCAGCGTCTGCGGCCAGTCGCTGAAGTAGGCGTCGCCGGCGTAGGGCGTGGCGTCGAACTCGACCAGGTCACCGCTGAAGAGGATCTTCTCCTGCGGCAGCCAGACCACGGTGTCGCCCTTGGTGTGGCCGCGGCCGAGCTGGATCAGCTGCACCTCGAGCTTGCCGAGCCAGATCGTCATGCGGCCGGTGAAGGTCATGGTCGGCCAGGTCAGGCCGGGCGGCACGCTCTCGACGGCCCGGAACAGGCGCGGGAAGCGGCCGATCTCGCTCGCCTTGTCCTGCTCGCCGCGCTCCTTGATCAGGCTCAGCGTGTCCTCGCTGGCGATGACGTGCTCGGGCTGGTAGGCCGACGCGCCGAGCACGCGCACCGCGTGGTAGTGGCTCAGCACGACGTACTTGATCGGCTTGTCGGTCACCTCGCGGATGCGGCGGATGACGTCCTGCGCCATCGCCGGCGTGGCCTGGGTGTCGATCACCATCACCGCGTCGTCGCCGACCACGATGCCGGTGTTGGGGTCGCCCTCGGCGGTGTAGGCGTAGGCGTGGTCGGACAGCTTGGTGAAGCTGACCTGCTTCTCTTCGAGGTCGGCTTGGGAGGCGAAGGCTTTGCTCATGGGGTGTCTCCGGGGTGCGAGGCGAAGGGGCTTGATCTGTTGAACGCGTTCGTCTATGTTGAACTTGACGGGATCTTAAGTCAAGTGTTCAATAATGTCTAACTAATTCGCTTGGGTAGAAACACCGACATGAGTGAACGGGAACAGCGCGGGATTCAGAGCATCGAGGTCGGCGGCCGGCTGTTGCTGGCGCTGGCGCACGAAGGCCGGCCGATGCCGCTGAAGGCGCTGGCCCAGGCGGCCGGCATGGCGCCGCCCAAGGCCCACCCCTACCTCGTCAGCTTCGGCAAGCTGGGCCTGATCGCACAGGACGAAGCGAGTGGTCACTACGGCCTAGGGCCCCTGGCGATGCAGCTCGGCCTGATCAGTCTGCAGCAGAGCGACCCGGTGCGGCTGGCCACCGCGCAGCTGCCGGCGCTGGCGCAGGCGGTCGGGCAGACGGTCGGCATCGCGGTCTGGGGCAGCCGTGGGGCGACCATCGTTCGCACCGAGCAGGGGCCGCTGCCGGTGCATGTCAACATGCGCCATGGCACCGTGATGACGCTGCGCGGCACGGCCTCGGGCAAGCTGTTCGCGGCCTGGCTGCCGCATGCGCAGATCCTGGCCAGCGACCCGCAGGCGGTGTTCGACGCCGCGTTCGAGCGCGAGCTGGCCGCCGTGCGGGCGGCCGGTCTGGCGCAGGCGGTGGACGCCGCGATACCCGGCGTGGCGGCGCTGGCGGCGCCGGTGTTCGACGCCGCCGGCCATCTGGTGCTGAGCCTGACCGCGATCGGCCCGGCGGCGAGCTTCGACACGCGCAGCGACGGCGCACCGGCGTGTGCGCTGATGGACTGCGCGGCGGCCCTGTCGCGCCAGCTCGGCGCGATCGACCGGTCGCTGCGGCCCGAGCCGTCGGCTGCGGCCGCGGCCTGAAGAGCGCGCTGCCGGCTGCGGCCGCGACCTCGTCGGCATCCTGCCGGCGGTGCGCGGCGCGCAGCGCATGGCCGGGCCAGAGGCCCATGCGGGCGCGGGATGTCCCGGAGGCGCCGTCGGCGCGCATGGCGCGTAATGCAGCCTCCCCCCACCACAAGCGAAGGAGACTGCCGATGCGCCCCGCCCGCACCCTGGCCCTGACCGCGACCGCTGCGCTGCTGCTGGCCGCCTGCGCCACGACACCGCCGACCGGCCCGATGGGCTTCTTCGTCACCAGCGTCGGCAGCGGCGAAGGCGCCAACCTCGGCGGGCTGTCCGGCGCCGACGCGCATTGCCAGCGGCTGGCCGCCGCAGTCGGCGCCGGCGGCCGCAACTGGCGCGCCTACCTGAGCCTGCCGCCGACCTTCCCGACCGCGACCAGCCCGGCGGTGGCGGCGGTCAACGCGCGCGACCGCATCGGCAAGGGCCCCTGGTACAACGCCAAGGGCGTGCTGATCGCACGCGACCTGGACCACCTGCACAACGGCAACCACATCAACAAGGCCAACGCGCTCGACGAGAAGGGCAACCCGGTCCCGGGGCGCGGCGACACGCCGAACGAGCACGACATCCTCACCGGCACCCGCGCCGACGGCACTGCGTTCGCGCCGCAGACCGACACCACCTGCGGCGGCTGGACCAAGAGCGGCGACGGCTCGGCGGTGGTCGGCCACCACGACCGCATCNNTGGAACTTCTCGCACCAGAGCCTGGGCTGCAGCCAGCAGGCGCTGATCCGCACCGGCGGCGCGGGGCGCTTCTACTGCTTCGCGGCCGACTGATCGCCGCGCCGGCTAGCCGGCCGCCGCCTCGCCGGGCGGCGGCGGCAGCCG
>JRYF01012464.1_pt1 | contig 14155 bp, 2 predicted proteins | sample 235331 | NCBI WGS metagenome assembly JRYF01 (sample SAMN03074217, study PRJNA261475) | activated sludge metagenome | biome: Wastewater Treatment Plant; feature: Wastewater; material: Activated sludge; isolation source: activated biomass of a wastewater treatment plant treating hydrocarbon... ...
CTTCCTCTCTCCATGCTGAACGGATACCTTCCCGTTGCAATTGGTCTGATTTTGGCTAGTACGCTTCTTGTTGGGAACCATTCATTTACATCTGATAAGTATGTAATCAATAAAAGACTGGTTGCCATTTTTTTATTGAAATCCTGCCCCTCGCACTTGATCCGTTTCGGGTCAAGTTTTCGCCCCCCATGCCTGATTCTCTTTCTCTCATGTAATCAATTTTGATTGCTTCGCCGGGTACTTTAGAAACATACCAGGCTTGTGGCTCATGGTTAGTCAACCTGTGTCTGTTAAGGAAGAGTAAAAAATAAATTTACTTTAATAAAATGCAATTTTATTCTTTTGGTGTTCCTAAGTTGATTTTGACGAACGATGTAATCGTAGCAACTTCCCAGATACCACTTGTAAAACCACTTAACTGATAGCCGCTTTAAGACAAGCCTCTACGCAATGGAAGCGATGGCAAGCAGTCAGAAACACGGACAAACACATCCAAGATGAAAAAGAGCTTACACAAATTCCCAATGCTCCCAGTGATACCAGGCCTGTCCATAAGCGGGAACGGCAACCTTCCCTTTCACTTGAAAGACATGATGCGCATGGCTGCACGCTTGCTGGTGATGTTCTTGGCAATGGCATCGGTCTTTACGGTACAAGCACAGACCGCTCCGCCTGTTTGGCATACAAGTGACCAAAAAACCGCTGCTGGGTCCAGCACGTCCCTTTCCGTGGCCCGGCCCGACAATGTGTCGGCGGGCGATTTGATTATCCTGATCTTCACGCAGCAGCGTAGTTCGAGCAATGGAACCTCCGGGTTTTCGGTGCCTTCCGGCTTTACCCTGATTCGCTCTGAGCATCGCACGAACAACAATGGCACACCTGAAATCATAGCCTTTTACAAAATTGCCGACAACAATGAACCGGCCAACTACACCAGCACGGTGACCAACTGGGGCAATGTACCCAACTGGAAGGCCGCCTCCATCAGGGTGACGGGATACAACCCTTTCGACCCCATCGGCAATCATAGTGGCGAAAACTCAGGTACTTCGTCGGTGTCAACCTTGACTGTGCCGTCTTTGAACACCACCAGCAATCACTCATTGATTGTTGGGGCACGCGCTGTCCGGCGGTTGATTTCCAGCGAGTCGGTGCCCAGTGGGATGACAGAGCAGTTCAACCTTGCCGGTTCTGGAGGCGGGGATGGAAATGGCAGTGCCCCGGCGCTTTTGGGTGCAGAACAATACATGGCATCAGCAGGCGCAACGGGCACCAAAACGTTTAGCTGGAGCGGATCGGCCCGTGCGACCGGGCTGATGTTCGCCATCAATCCCGTGAACCCGGCCAACTGCCCCAACACCCTGACGGTGAACCCCGGTTTTGAAAGTGGGGTGAGTTCATGGGGTACTTGGGGCAGTGTCACGACGAGTTCGGATGCACGCACGGGCAGTTCGGCAGTACAGATTAGTGGAAGTAGTTCAGGTATTACACAAGCTTTTGTGGGCACACCGGGTCAATCCTATACAGCTACGGTTTGGGCCAAAGCACAGAATACTACCTGGGGACAAGTATGGATTGAGTTTTTCAATTCAAACTGGCAACTTATTTCAACCACAGCATTTGTAAATTTTGGCAACCCGTCCAGCTATACATCTTATAGCGTTACGGGCATAGCACCTGCCGGTACGTTTTGGGTGCAGGCGGTGGCAGGTGGCGGGGTCAATGCAGGAGGTTATCTGCGCGTGGATGATTATTGCCTGACCGTGCCGCCGGTTTCGCCAGGCGGGGTTGCTGGCGTTGCGGCATGGTATAGAGCCGACGAAGGTGCAAACGCCGGAGGTACTTTCACCTGGGTTGACCAATCCGGTAACAACAGGAATGCCGTGCAGGCTACGGCAGCCAACCAGCCTACTATTACCGCCAACAGCATCAATTTCAACCCCGCCATTACTTTTGACGGTGTCAATGATTTCCTTTCAGTCCAGAATGTAGCAGGGCTGCCCACTGGGTCGAGTCAGGTCCAACAGTTTGCCGTTGGGAGACATCTCAATGTTGCTGCATCATGGGGCAGGTTTTTTTCGTATGGGGCCGATGCGAATGGCCAGTTGTTCCAGATGTCAAAAAATGCGGGCAATGCCAACGCTGCCGCCTCTGTTTTCACAACGGAGGCTATCAGTTCTTCCTCCGAATTTGCGAATGGGGCACCTGTACTTTTGGATGCCAAATACACGGGGACACAGATTGTCATCTCCAGCTTCGGTGTGCAGCGGGCAGCAACCACGGCCGCTTCCAACAGGACAACAGGTGCCGGTACTATTGGTTCTACGCTGAATGGCTCCGCCAGTTTTTGGGACGGCAACATTCCTGAAATCATAGTTTATCCCACCAACCTGAGCGCTGCCCAAGTCAGCAGGGTCAATTCTTATCTGGCTTTGAAATATGGTATCACCATTGACCAAACAACCGCCCGCAACTATTTTGCCTCCGATGGTTCAACGATATTCTGGAACGGAACCACCAACAGTAGCCATAAAAACAACATCGCCGGTATCGTCCGGGACGATGGTTCGGGCCTTAACCAAAAACAGTCCCGCTCGGTAAACCCCGGCCTGCAAGTGGTGATAGGCAACGGCAATACCATTGCCGCAACAAATGCAGCCAACAATCAGAATTTTCCGGTGGACAAATCCGCTTTGGTCTGGAGCGACAACGGCGCATCCGTCGCCTCCTGGACTACCGTTGGGGCACCTGCCAACAGGGCAATCCTGCCCAGGGCCTGGCGCGTGCAGGAAACAGGAACGGTTGGTTCGGTCAAATTGCAAATCCCCCAGCATGGCGCACCGAATGGTTTGCCCGCTACCGTGGGTTCTGTCATTTTGTTGGTGGATGCCGATGGCAACTTCTCCTCCGGCGCTGTTTCCTACACCATGACCCTCAACGGCAGCAACTGGGAAGTGGACGTGGATTTCACCAACGGTCAATATTTCACGTTTGCTATATGCTCCAACCAGGTTGGGGTGCCCACCTTCACGATGGGTTCTACTTCGACCCGATGCCAGGGAGCCAGCACCATCACCTACACCGCTACCGCAACCAACAATACAGGCATTACCTATACCCTTGACCCGGCAAGCGTCGCTGCCGGCAACGTAATCAATGCTGCTACGGGGGCGGTCACTTATGTGGGCAGCTATGGCGGCAATTCTACCATCACAGCGACGGCGCAGGGATGCGGCGGCCCTGTCACGGCGACGCATACCGTGACGATTCAGGGCGTAATGGCGTATCCTTCCTTTGCAATGGGGGCTTCTTCAACGCGTTGTCAAGGGGAAGGTATCGTGACTTATACGGCATCCGCCACCAACAGCATCGGAATAGCATACAGCTTGGATGCCGTAAGTTTGGCGGCTGGCAACTCTATCAATCCGTCAACCGGGGCTGTTTTCTTTACTGCTGAATGGTCGGGGATAACTACTGTCACCGCCACCGCAACGGGATGTGCCGGGCCTATTGCTATCAACCATACCGTCACGGTCACGCCGTCCGTTGCCCCCCCCGTGTTTGCCTTGGGAGCCGCATCGGAACGCTGCCAGGGTGCTGGAACGGTGGCTTACACTGCCTCAGCACCACATTCTACGGGAATTGTGTATAGCCTCGATGCAGAAAGCCTTGCGGCAGGAAACAGTATCAATCCTGCCAATGGCCAAGTGACGTTCGTTGCCAATTGGACAGGAACGAGTACCATTGACGCAGTTGCATCCGGTTGCAACGGGCCGACTTTTTCCAAGCATGTTGTAACCATCATTCCCACGGTAGGGAAACCCGTTTTCCTCCTGGGCGAAAATTCTATCCGGTGTATAGGTGAAGAAACGGAGACTTACGTTGCCGTGGCGACCAATGCAACGAACATCACCTACTCGCTCGATCCTGCCAGTCTTGCTGGAGGCGTTACCATTGACCCCTCGACAGGTGAGGTTACATACACGGCTTCGTGGAATGGATTTTCTACCATAACTGCCACTGCGTCGGGATGTAGCGGGCCAACATCGGCGACCTTTATTGTAAAATCAGTCGCTGTGGAAGCTGTGGATGATCTGGTGGAGGGTTATCAGGGCAAACCTATTGTCATTGATGTATTGGCGAACGATTTATGCGATGTGGATGCCAACAGTTTGGTCATTATTTCGCCTCCTCAATTCGGGAACTTGCAATTCGGTAACCAGGGGCAAATCATCTACCTGCCTGCCGGAAACTTTGCGGGAAATGATGAAATAGTGTATCAAATTTGCTCCGTCACCGACCCTTCGATATGTGACCAGGCCACCGTCTCCATCACCATTATCGGCACTTTTCTGGACCCTTGCGCAGAAGCAACCAGGAACAAAACCTATTACCTGCCATTTGAGGAAAACACCAGATTGCGGAGCGCCTTGCTGAGTTGTGGCTCGGTCAATTTGCACTCCAACATTGTCCGCAGTGTCGTTTCGATAAAAATACCTTACCCTGGTATCACAATAACGTATGACCATTGGGAAGATGGTTATGAAGCGGATATTACCAATCCCGTGCAGGCTACCACACAGGTTTGGGGCGATGGGAACCTGCAAAACGGCACAGCGCCGGGGTATCCCAACGACATATTGCCGCCTGGCGCTTATATTGTGTTGGACAACCAATTTCAATACAACCCCAGAAACCCATCTACAATCGTATATGATGGTCGGGATAAACTTTTCACAAGGGGCGATGTGGCCATTTCCAAGGTGACGGGCGATGCAGGGTTTGGCGGGGGCAGTATCATATTTGACGTGCAAAACCTGAAAACCAATGTGTATGACATTTCCCGCTATGGCGAATATTTTGTCATGCCATTTGGTGAAAATATAAACCTTGGGGGCACGGTGGCTTTCAGATATACGGGGATTTCCGTGAAAGCTGCCGAGAACGGAACCATTATCAATTTCGACTTTAACGGCGATGGCGTAGTGGACATTACACAATCGCTGAACGAGGGTGAGTTTTGGTATTATGATGGCACCGCTTCCCAACCGGGCGTGTTTCCTGCAAATGTGAACAATGCCAACGATATTAAAGCAGGGGGCACCCTTACCTCCAATAAGCCGGTCGGGGTGGATTTGATATTCGGCGACGGCTTCAACTATGGCACGCGCAACCTGGCGTTGCTGCCCAGTCTTTTCTATTCCAATGCCTATTATTCGCCCGTCTGGACAACGGCCCCTTCCAATGCGAATGTCCAATTGAATGCTCCAGTGTATGTATTTTTCACGAACGTGCTCGACAATCCGATAACAGTGCAATGGACGAGCAATAGCAGTAGTGGTACGGTTGCGGTTCCCGCCAACGGCAGCAACTATTATGAAATTCCATACAGTGACGCAGGCCGGGGCTATCGGTTCCACGCTGTGGGGGGAGAGTCATTCACGGCAGTTGCTGTCATTGATGCGGATGCTGATGGCTCTCGTTACGACTGGGCCTTCAACCTGATACCGCAAGAGCGGCTGACTACCTTCTCAAGTATTGCCTGGGCGCCCGGTTCCAGGGATGGTTCGGGCAACTATCAACCCGTTTGGGTAACACCCACCGACAATACCACCATTTACGTAAAATTTGATGGTAACATGACCGGCGGCACGGCAACTTTAAGCCCCTGTGGGCTGCCTTATGATATTGCAGTGCCGCTCAATTATCTGGAGTCGTACCGGTTTTATGATTACATGGACAACGACCAAAGCGGTATGGCGCTCTTTACATGCGATGATGTTACATTCACTGCCGTATGGGGCCAGGATTCACGTGCGAATGGGGGTGAAACGCCGCCCGGCTCGCCTGCTATGGATGTGGGTTATGTTTTGGAACCCAAATGTTTGAAGGCATTCATATTCGCCAACGACGATTATCGGTTTACTGCACCCGAAACACCTATCATCATTGAAGTGACAATGAATGATTTCGGTTTTTTGGCCACGCTGAATCCTTTGTCCGTCAGGACAGAAGGTTTGCTGCAACCGGCGAACGGCACAATCGTCGTCAATTCGGACGGCACGATTACCTATACGCCCAATCCGGGATTTGAGGGAGTGGATGTGTTTGATTACATGGTGTGTGCATTGGAATATCCTGAAATATGCGATATTGCCAAAGTTACCATCCGCGTGACAGATTGCCCGGTGAATGCCTCCGAAAACCTGATTACCGGTATCGTATTCGTGGAGCAATTGCCGGATAACGGTGCATACAACGGTGAAAATCCTGCAAAGGGCGTGAAAGTTGACCTATATGCCGACCCGAATTGCAACGGCACTATTGATGCTGGTGAAGGTGTCATACTGACGACGATTTCCGATCCCTCCGGCAATTATTATTTCAGCGTTCAGAACGGATATAATGCAAAAGACGACTTCGACCCCGTTGCCGCTTTCAACGGAAATGACGGTGGCATCAACTGGAGTACCAACTGGGTCGAACAGAACGATGATGCCAACTTCAGCAATGGCTTCGTCAGGATAATGCCCGACTTTTCCGTGGGAGGATTGGGCAATGCCATCCGGTTGTCAGGCAACGCCACAGCTACCTTGCGGGGTATTTCCCGGTCGTTGACTTTCACCGGAGCGACCGGTGCTTCCCTTAAATTCAAATACCGCAGGGAAGGATTAAATAACCAGGGGGAAGCCCTCGACGTATTGTTCAATGGCAGCGTCATACTTGTCATTGACGATGGTGACTATGTAGGGACGGATGTCAATTACCATGAAGTGATATATCCCCTTCCAACCTACAATGCCAACGGCCCCAATACTGTTTTTTTCAGGGTAAACAGCAGCGTAAATGCAGATGATTACTATTGGATTGATGACGTGGAACTTGTTTATTTCAGAAATCCCGCTTGTTATATTGTCCAGGTGGATCCCTCCAATACAGGAGGCACCTATCTGCCGTCTTCGCTCAATAGGCAAACTGCCGTTTTCACAGGATTGGGGGCGTGCGAGAGTGTCAAATATTTAGGTGTATTGACTACGATGGTAGCTGAGGATGACCATGCGAATACTTCGGTTGATGTTCCTGTTCAGGTATATGTTTTGGTAAATGATATTGTAGGAAATCCCGATCCCACGACCGTGACGACCAATGGCTTGGTCAACCAGCCCCAGAACGGAACCGTCACAGTGAATGGTGATGGCTCCATTACCTACACGCCCAACGCCGGGTTCATTGGTGTGGACGATTTTGAATACCGGGTCTGTAGTATGGATGACCCCAATATATGCGATATTGCCGTGGTGACCATCACCGTTTCCTGCTTTCAGATTGCTTTGCAAAACACCATCACGGGTATCGTATTTGACGATATTAATTTGAACGGGTCCAGGCAGCCCGGCGAGGAGGGCCGTGGTAGTATCCATGTCAACCTCTACCACGATACCAACAACAACGGGGTATTGAACGTCGGTGAGCCATTGGTGACAACAGCAACAACCAACTCCTTGGGGGGTTACCAACTCAATGTAACGCCGCCTTCTGCGACGGCTACTTACCGGGACCAGTTCAATACCAATGGGTCGGCCAGCGGCTCGAACGGTACCACCAACTGGGCTTCAACGCCCTGGGTGGAAATCAACGAAACCAATGGTTTCAACACCGCCAATGTCTTTGTCACCGGTAATCAACTCCGCCTGCAAGGAGCCAATACGTTTTACCTGGACCAGTTCAATGCCAATACCACTGCCAACCAGACCAACGGCACCACGAGTTGGTCGGGCCATTCCTGGGTGGAAATCGGAGAGTCGAACGGATTTTCGACCACACAGATTACCATTACATCGGCCAATGGCCTTCGTATTGCAGGCAATGGTACGGCAACGGTTTTGGGCGCTCGTCGCACGGTTCCGCTTTCCGGGGCCGGCGCTGCCAAACTTTCCTTTAAGGCGACCACTTTTAACCTCGACATCAATTCATGGGTGATGGTGGAGGTGGCCAGTTCTACTGCCGGGCCGTGGACGACCCTGACCACCATTCAAGGCCCCTCCAATGCCGTTGTCAACAATTACAACCTGACCATACCTGCGAACCTGCTCTCTGCAACGACCACCATCCGCTTTGTCACAAATGGACTGAGTGCTATGGGTTCCACCAGGGGCGTGTTCTTTGATGACATACAGGTAAGGTATGTCCCGTCTTATTTTTTCGTCGGAGCGGCCAGAAGCGCCAACCTGTCCAACGCAGTATCGGCAACACTTTCCCTGGATTATGCAGAGTCAGGCCTCGATTTGGCGGTGGAGGATTATGTGGATTTGCTGGTATCTTCAACGCCTTCCGGCCCGTGGACGTTGCTGAAACGCTTTACAGGTGCCGATGGAAACCAAAGCGGCACTTTCAGCGCAGACATATCAAGCCACATTTCGGCAAACACCACGATACGGCTGGTTACTTCGGGCGACGTGGATATGACCGCTTCCAACATTATCAATTTCGACAACGTACAAATCAGTTATCAGACCCCGCTACCGGCCAGTTATATCGTACAACTGGAACAACCCATTGGGCCAGGATATGGCCTGACAACACCCTTGCCATCACCGACGGGTAACCACACGGTATCTTTTGCCGGGGTGGGCGCAGGCGACTGCGAGAACAGCTTCGGGTTGGCAGGAGCCGATTTGTCCATCCTGAAAACGGTTTCCTCCGAAACAGTATATGCCGGAGAAAACATCACCTTCAATATCATTGTGACCAACAATGGCCCGACCAATGCTGCCTCCGTCATAGTGACGGACCAACTCCCCCCTGGACTTACATTGGTGAGCGCAGCACCCAGCACCGGAAGCTGGATGTCGCCTAACTGGGTCATTGGTTCGCTGCCGGTAGGGGCCAGCGCTGAATTGATTTTGCAGGTGACCGTGAATGCAGCGCTGTCGGAGGGCACGATCATCACCAACACGGCAACGGTAACCAGTTCTACGCCCGACCCTGATCTGGACAATAACTTGGATACCGCTACAACAGTAATTGTTTGCCCAGATTTGTTTGCCGAACCGGTGTCCAATAGTCCGGTTTGCGCCAATGGCTCCATCCATTTATCCGAAACTGGAGGCAGCAGCAATATCAGTTGGAACTGGAGCGGGCCGGCGGGCTTTGTTTCCACGGCACAGCATCCCGTCATCAACTCCCTGTCAATCGCCAACAGCGGAACCTATTCCGTAACGATTTCTACCCTGAACGGATGCACGGATACAGACACTGTGAGCGTGATTGTCCATCAGATTCCCAACCCGGATTTGGCCAAATCCAGTGATTTTGTTTGTGGTGTGACAACGGTGACGCTGACCGCTACGCCGGAAACCGGTGTAACCTACGCCTGGAGCAACGGGGCCGTTTCAAATGGCGACCATACAGCCAGCGTTGAGGAAGAAGGAACCTATTCGGTGACGGTTACGGATGTAAATGGTTGCACCGCTGTTGCACAAGTAATTGTCAACTACATTATATGTGTCGAAAATTGCAGCAACGGCATTGATGACGACGGCGATGGCCTGGTAGACTGCGACGACCCCGATTGCGAAATGCCTTTTATCGAAGATATATTTGCCACAAGTGCAGATAATTGCCCCATTTTGAATAATGGTGAAATTACTGTTTTGCCGGATAACCCCGGTTGGGAATATAGCATCAACGGGGGCACTACCTTCCAAACATCCAATGTTTTTACGGGATTGATACCTGGCAATTATTATATTCGGATACAAAATGCAAGTACCGGGTGTTATTTTGATTCTTTTGACAACCCCTATTCTTTGACGAGTGTAGAATGTATTGAAATATGCGACAACGGAATTGACGATGACGGCGATGGGCTGATAGATTGCGAAGATGAGCATTGCATTCCCATAGCCAACGCCAGTTCCGGTGCTGCGATATGTATTTCCGAATTGTTCGACATATCAGCGGATGCATCAGGCGGGGGAGAACCTTACAGCTATAATTGGGACAACGGGCTTGGCAGCGGCAGTACACATACTGTAAGCCCCTGGGAAACAACGGTTTATTACGTCACCGTGACCACCCCGGCGGGTTGTTCTGCTGTGGACTCGGTCTTGGTGCTCGTTGTACCTTGCCCGGAGGACTGTACCGATGGCATTGACAATGATGGAGATGGCCTTGTGGACTGCGAAGACCCTGATTGCGCCATTATCGGGAAACCTGACCCGGTTGCTGACATATACCAAACCTGTCCGGGTGCTGTGTTCCAGGAGCAGGTCGTTTTCAACGATTTCAACCTGAAAAAACCCATTTATAGCATTTACAGTATGCCCAATAGCGGGGAAGTCACAATGGACAGCAACGGGGTCTTCATTTATAGCCCCAACGCAATGAGTTGCGTGCCCGATGTTTTTGTCTATCAGGTCTGCAATGCCGACTACGGTTGTTGCGACACGGCATCGGTAACGCTTAACTTCGGTGACGGGCTGCCTCCCGTGTTGGTGAACGTGCCCGCCGACCTCACCATTGGTTGCGACGAGCAAGTGCCTGCCACTCCTTTGGTCTATGGTATTGACAAATGCCCCGGCATCTTCCTTTCTTTTACGGAAAACAATACAAAAGAAAGCTTAGGTGCTTGCCAGACTTATACCATTACCCGCACTTGGCAAGCGACCAATATGTGCGGAAATTCGAGCAGTGCGGAGCAAGTGATCCACGTGAAAGATATTTCCGAACCCGAAATCTTCCAACTCTACACGTTGCCCAACGGCAAAAAAATGATTGCCGGCATTTCAAAAAACACCTCGCACCGCTGGAAATATGTGCGCTTCCCCATCAACTTTGGCAACAACCCCATCGTGCTCACGCAAACCATTACACGGAACGACACCGCTGCTGTCACCGTGCGGCAACGGAATATTTCCATCGAAGGTTTTGAAATGCGCTTGCAGGAAGAGGAAATTTCAGATGGTGAACACGGCTACGAAGAAGTCGCATGGGTGGCCATCGAACCGGGGTCTTTCTTTGATGCCGACAAACGGATGTTCGCAGGGTTGTTCCCCAATGCCAACAACGTACAGAAAACACTCAATTTCCCGCAGGCATTTTCCGGCACGCCCGCTTTTTTTGCCAATATGCAAACGACCAAAGATGCTGATCCTGCAAGTATTCGCATCAACAACCTGTCCACCAACTCGGTCGGGCTAATCGTTGAAGAAGAACAGTCGAAAGACAGTGAGACGGTACACGGCAACGAAGATGTGGGCTATTTTGCCATGATGCCCGGCAACTTGCTCGACATTGAAAACAAATTTATCGCAGAAGTGAACCGGATCATCATCTCGTCCCAATGGACTACCGTCAACTTACAGAACAGCTACACCAAGCCGGTAGTCATATTCGGTGGCCTGCCCACAGGAGGCGACCCGGCGCTCATGCGTGTCCGCAATGTGACTGCCAACAGTTTTGAGGTCCGCATCGAAGAGTGGGATTACCTGGACGGCTTGCACGTCAACCGAACGGTTTCTTATATCGTGGTCGAAGGCGGCATTCCGGCATCAACCGACTTTCACTGCATCCTCGGCGCTGGAAATCTGGTGCCCGGTGTCAACCTCTTTGTCAGGGACAATTGCGACAATCAGGTGGACCTGCTTTACAACGAAAGCCAAAACATGGGATCTTCAGGTTTGCTCGTCAACCGTTCGTGGACGGCTGTGGACGACTGCGGAAACTTCCTTTCGCAGACCCGCACCGATACCTGCTCCATCGCCAAGGTAAGGATGAAGGCGTTCCTCAATGGTGCATTGATCGGCAGTGTCAGCTCCAGCCTCATGCGCGACGACCTGCGCCTAAAAGGCCTTATACCGCTCACAGAGCCTTATTCCGGAATGACCGGCTTCCAGCACAAGGGGCAGGGTGGGGGAGAAACCATCTCGCCGGCACTGCTGGCAGTTACTGGCCCTAGTGCCATTGTGGATTGGGTCTTCCTTGAAATACGGGACCCCTGGCAACCCGCCCAAGTGCTCGCCACCCGGTCCGCTTTGCTGCAAAGGGACGGTGGTATCGTCATGGCAAATGGCGACCCGGTTTGGGGACTTCCTTCCCTACCGGAAAGCTACTACCATGTGACGGTGCGCCACCGCAACCACCTGGGCCTGATGACCGGCGTACCGGTTTATCTCGACAATAGCGCTCCAATCGTGGACTTCGCTGACGCTGCCCAACCCGTACACGGCGGGTTGAGCGGGGGAAAAGTGTTCAACGCAACAACCCGCTCCCTCTGGGCCGGTGACCTGAACGGCGACCGCCGGGTCATTTTCCAGGGGCCTGACAACGACGTGTTTTTCCTATTCTCCCACGTCATGTCGGACAATGGGAACCATACATTCCTCAGCAATTACATCAGCCAGGGATATTACCGAAGCGACCTCAATATGGACGGTTCGGCCATTTATCAAGGCCCCAACAACGACCGGAGCCTTCTGCTTTTCAACACCGTATTGGGGCACGTTGGCAACCCCTTCAACCTGGCCAATTTTATCGTGTCGGAAAAATTGCCTTGACGGGTTTCCGTCATTGCTTTCGGAACGGGTCTCTTTTTTCGATGTGTTCCCACCCTTCGTCATTCCGACTAGTGGGCCATGAACGAAATGCTTGAATGTTTTGGAATGGGCCAGACCTGTTAGGTGCTATGTTAACCACCATGTTCTTTAACCTTCAAAAACTTCGTTCATGCGCCACTATAGGGTACTGGCGAGAGACAAGTTACGGGGTCGCTTCAAGCGCCCCCGTAACTTCAGAAAAAACAACGCATCCCCGCCAACAACGGCGGGGCGGCGGGAAGCAGACAAGTTACGGGGTCGCTTCAAGCGCCCCCGTAACTTCAGTACGCCCAATCATTCCTGCCCCCCAATTCCCGCCAACTTACCAACTTGCCCTGTGTAGTCAGTACTGTTTCATTGCCGCCATAGATTACGAAACCGGATTGGGGGTCGGTACCGGCGAGTTGGTGCCAGTAATCGAGGCCCTTGAAATAGGCGGTGTTTTGGGTCATACCAGATTTGATTTCAATAGGTGTCAGTTGGTCGGCTGTTTCGAGCAGCAAGTCCACTTCATTTCCGTGGTTGTCCCGCCAAAAGTAGAGGTTGGAGGTTTTGGCAGCGTGGAAGCGTTTTTTCAGCATTTCTGCCACGATGAAGTTCTCGAAGAGCGCACCCCGTTGGTGGTGGGTCAACAGTTGGTCGGCATGTTCAATGAAGAGCAGGGAGCAGGCAAGGCCCGTGTCGTAGAAATAGAGCTTGGGCGTTTTGACGAGGCGCTTGTTGAAATTGCGGTGATGCGGCAGCACTTGGAACACCACGAAACTGGCCTCCAATATGGATAACCAAGCCTTGGCGGTGTTCGGGCTGATGCCAGCATCCGTGGCGAGCGAACTGATGTTGAGCAATTGGCCTACCCGCCCGGCGCAGAGCCTCATAAAGCGAATGAAATCATTGAGGTTGCCGATGTTCTTAACCTGCCTTACGTCCCGCTCCACATACGTCTCCAAGTAAGATGGGTAGAAATCGCCGGGCAGGTATTGACGGTCGTAAATGGCCGGGAACATGCCTTGGTAAAGTATCTCTTCCAGCGTTGGGGGAAGGAGTTGTGCCGACTTCAGTTCCTCCATTGAGAATGGCAGCAACTTGAGAATGGCGGCACGACCCGCCAGCGACTGGGTCACTTTTTCCATAAGTAGGAAGTGCTGCGATCCGGACAATATGAAGTGGATGTTACGGTCGTTGTCCACGATGCCCTGCAAGTAGGAGAACAGTTCCGGCACCCGCTGCGCTTCGTCGAGCAGGGCACCGCCGGGGTAGTGTTGAAGGAACAGGCGGGGGTCGGCAAGTGCCCTGTTGCGCACGTCCGGGTCTTCGAGGTTGGCATAAGGCAGGGTTGGGAAAAGCGCCTTCAACAAAGTGGTTTTGCCAGACTGGCGGGGGCCACTAAGCACCGTTACCGGGTATTTGGCACTCAATTCGAGCAGCTTGGTCGTGATGGTCCTATCAATCATGTCGTACAATTTTGCAATTGGATTGCAAAATTGTACAAAATAAATCAAAAAGCGTACAAATACGTAGTCCTGAAGTTACTGGGTCGCTTCAAGCGCCCCCGTAACTGG
>JRYF01001375.1_pt1 | contig 14124 bp, 34 predicted proteins | sample 235331 | NCBI WGS metagenome assembly JRYF01 (sample SAMN03074217, study PRJNA261475) | activated sludge metagenome | biome: Wastewater Treatment Plant; feature: Wastewater; material: Activated sludge; isolation source: activated biomass of a wastewater treatment plant treating hydrocarbon... ...
CGTTGACGCGCAGGCCGGCGTCCCAGGCTTCTCGCGCCACGCGCCGGGCGTGGCTTCCCATGTCTGCGCCGCTCCTCGAGGTGATGCTGCTGCCACAGTAATCCCACCACTCGTCGAACGTCACGGCAGGAACCTCTCAAAGTCAGGCGGCGTCCAGCCGGCCGGCTTCTTGACCTTGCCCGTCTCGTCCTTCACGAACACTCCGCCGACCTGCTTGTCGGTGACGTTCGAGCGGTGCAGCTCGGCCCAGGCTGCAGCCAGCCTGTCGCGGTCGTTGCCGACGAGCTGGTAGGCGAGGCACAGCGCGACCCAGGCGGTGTCGAGCGCCGCGTCGAGCGCGTCGACCTTCGGCGCCAGCGAGCCGCTTCGCTTGCGCAGGAGTCGCGACAGCTCGTCGCTGAACTGCTCCGCGTTCTCCGCTGCGCTGCTGACGTGGAAGTCGTCGCTCGATACGCAGGCCGCCAGCTCGCCGGCCTCCTCGACGACTAGCGCCGCGTACAGCACGTCGCGGCCGTGATGTCCGACGCCGTCGCACCAGTCTGCCACGCTGGTCAGCGGGTTCTTCCCTGAATCCATCTCTCGACTTCCTCTCTGCGCCAGCGGCGCGTCTTGCGCGACAACTCCACCGCCGGGCGGGGGAAGTCCGGCCGGCACACCACGCGGTCGGTGGCGTACTTGCGGCTGACCTTCAGACCCGCGGCGATCTCGTTGATCGTGACGAGTTCTTGTTCCGCGGTCACGAGATCTGCGACGGGCGCACGGTCACCGAAGCGTTGCGCTTCTTGTCGTGCAGGATGTGCTCGTTGCCTTCGGCGTCGACGATGATGTACTTGCAGCCGATCGAGCCGAGGATGGTCAGGGCCCTGGACAGGGCGACTTGCTTGAGGTTCGTGGTGTCGGTCATTCTTGAGGTCCTGTCAAAACGGGATGTCGTCGTCCATGTCGTCGAAGCCGGTGTTCGTCTTCGTCGACGAGGTCTTCTTGGCGGGCGCGCGGTTCTCGCGTTGATACCTCGTGGGCCGGTCTTCTTCGTCGCGGTTGCGATCACCCATGAGCTGCAGTTGCTCGGTGACGATCTCGGTCGTGTACCGCTCGACGCCTTCCTTGTCCTCCCACTTCCGGGTCTTGAGGCGGCCCTCGATGTAGATGCGCGAGCCCTTCTTCACGTAGTCGCCGATGACCTCTGCGGTGCGGTCGTAGGCGACGACCCGGTGCCACTCCGTCTCCTCCTGCTTGTCCCCCGACTTGTCCTTCCACTTGCGGGACGTGGCGACGGAGAGGTTGACGACGGCGACGCCGTTCGCGGTGTAGCGGACCTCTGGGTCCTGGCCTACGTTGCCGATGATGATGACCTTGTTGACTGATGCCATGTAGTGCTCCGATGGTTGAAGGTGGCCTTCTGCGATTACCCGTGAACCATTACGCGCAATAGGTTTGCCCATGCCGGCAGGCTGACTTGCCCGGGGGACCCGCCGGTTAGAGATCGCTGATCACCGCAGCCCGGCCGCAGGCTGCTAAAGGTCGCGCTCCCCCTCGTATCAGGCGCGGACGGACAAGCTCTTCTCGGTCACGAGCTCGACGCCCGGGTAGTTGAGCTGTCCTCCGAGTGCTTTCGCCAACTGGTTGAGCCGCGTCTCGTTGACGTCGACCAGCTCCAGGAGGGCGGGGGACTGCGCGATGAACTGGACGAAGGCGGCCTTGTCGACTACCTTGGCCTTGACCGTCTCGCGCACCTTGCTGATGCCGGCCGCCTTCGGGGGCGGGGGCGCGACCTGCGCGACGGCCGCCGCTTCGAGCACGGCGACCGCAGCCTCCTCGGGCTGCGCGGCCGCGCGCGCCTGGGCGATCGCCGCCTCCTCGGCGCGCCTCGCCTCCGCGCGCTGGCGCTCGACGCCCTCGCTGTAGGTGATCATCGCCCGCTTGATCAGCGACTCGGCGGCGGCGAGGGTGGCCATCGGACCCTTGAACAGGTCGTTGATCGCCTTGAGGCCGGCGTTGATCGGGCCGGTGATGGAGGTGCGCTTCTCCTCCAGCAGCTTTTGCCTGGCCTTGATGGCCTTCAGCTCGTCGGCCGCTAGCTGGTACGACTCGTCGTCGTGCACCGGGTAGTCCTTGGCCATGGCCAGGGCGGCGTTCGCGTTGCGGTCGAGCTCCTCCCGGTTCGGGATGTTGAGGCTGCCGAGGTGGGACAGGGGGTTAGACATACTGGTTCTCCTGCTTGAATCGGTGGATCAAGTGGCACGAAAGGAACACGGCCCAGTCGCGTGGCGACGTGAGCTCGCGGAAGCGGTACGAGCCGTCGCTCTTGAGCTGGAGGAACGCGCGGCGCAGCGGCTTGCCGAAGTTCAGGGCGGCCTCGTACGCCGCGGTCTGTGGGCCGACGGCTCCGATCACGTTGTCGCCGGTCTTGATGTCGATCAGCCACTCGTCGTCGCCGATCGCCACGACCCGGTCGAGCGTGCCGGCGTACCTCATCGTGCCGTGGTAGACCTGCGTCTCCGACAGCAGGATGACCGGCGACGCCTCCCGCTTCCACGCCCGGTACGCCGCGATGTAGCCGGCCAGCGCCTCGTCGACCGAGTCCGGGTCGAGGGTGCCCTGGTCGTCGAGCTCGGTCGCGAGGTGCACGGCGTTGCCGCGGGCGGCGGCTGCAGCCAGGACCTCGGGGTCGATGCGGCTGTAGTCCAAGATCGGCTTGAGGATCTGCGTCACGCTCGGCACGAGCTGGCCGGCCCAGGCGTACTGGTGAGTGGCCGGGTTGAACTCCAGGCTCATTCNNTCACGACAGCAGCTCCGACTTGATGGCGGCGAACTGGTCCTTGGTCATCTCGTCGATGACCTTGACCCCGTGCCTCTCGAACAGCGCGACCATGTCCACGCCGGCCGCGTCGATCTTCTTCTTCGTCCAGGCGCGCTCGCCGTCGGTGGCCAGCACCGGCCCCTCGCTCTTCTCGGGCGCAGCCTTTGCGCGCGGCTCCTGCGGCCGAGGCTTGCTCTCCTTGCGCGGCTCGTCGCGCACGTCCCGGCCGTCCTCGTCGAGGTCGTCGTCGGCCGCGAGGCAGAGGATCGCCGCGTACTGGTAGCGGCGCAGGTATGTCAGCGCCGCGCCGAAGCGCTTCGGGTCCTCGACCTTGTTGAAGTTCGGCACCGGCATGCGCGAGTGGATGCTGCCGCCGTCGGCGTGCACGACCACCGTGTCGAGGTAGCCCTGGCCCTGCGGATCCATGCCGACGGACTGCACGACGGCGAGCCCGTTCTCTGCCAGCGCCGGCCTCGTCTTCGCGACCAACTCCTCCAGGTCGGCGTAGCGGAACCCGTACGCCGCGCCCTCGCGCGGGCGGATCGTCACCTCCCGGTTCTTCTCGATCGCGCCGAACTTGCCCTGCGCCTTGGCCAGCGCCGCGTACAGCTTGGCCTGCTTGGCTTCGTCGTGGAGGTTCTTGCCCCCGGTTTCTTCCAACATGTTCACCCCCAGATCACGCTGATCAGGAGCGCCGCGACGCCCGCGGCAAGGCACGCTGCCGTGACACCCTGGTCAGTCGACAGCCACTCCATGGCTTTACGCAGGGCGCTCAACGAGATCTCCTGCAGCGGCCACCAGTCGCTTGAGGTCGCGGGCGATCGCCGAGATCGGTCGATTCATCTTCTGTTCTCCTGTCGGTTGACGATTCTGATCGTGTGTCGGATGGTTGTCAACTGCTCAGTTGCAGTCGTCGGCGTACCCCTCGGCCACCTGCTCGACGAAGCTGCGCAGCAGGGATGCCGCCTCTTCCGGGGAGTTCTTCAGTGCCGCGCAGCAGGCCTTCAGCAGCAGGGCCTTCGCCTCCTTCGGGGAGCACTCGCCGAGGTACTCGCTCGGCAGCACCTCCTTGACGGAGCCCCAGCTCACCGGCAAGGGCTTGTCCTCGCCGGACTGGACGATCAGCACGAAGCGCTCGACGTCGTCGCCCCGCTGCTGGTCCAGGAGGAGCGCGCGCTCTTGCGCTCCGTCGACCCATCCGCGTCCAGGTTGCCAGTCCATGTCGATCTCCTTGTTGCTCAGTAGTTGACGAAGTGATTGTGCGCCGGTTGCCGCAGGTTGTCAACTACGTCAGGCGCCGATGGGGCTGACGCGGTACGCGTCGACATCGTCCTGGCCGCAGGGGAGTGGGCCGGTACGTGGAACATCAGACTCTCCTTGGTTGACAACTTCGACACCACGAATGTAAACCATCCTCGAGCCCCGTGCACGTCGACCCCGGTGTTTTGTCAACTATTCTTTGCAACCATGGTTCAGTCTGTGGCATGATGCGAGTTACAGCTCGGCCTCGAACGCCGCGCTGCAGTGCTGTGTGTCGAGCGCAGAAGGAGGGGTGGCCCATCCGCAAGGACGCCGCCCCCGATCGGCACCGGGGGGTTCGAGCCCCTCTCCTTCTGCGCGGAGGAAGTTAGTGACCGCTCCGTACTTCGCGCTTTACCCGACCGACTTCTTGGCTGATGTCGGCCACCTCGGGAACACCGAGCTCGGGGTGTACTGGCGCCTGCTGCTGGTGTACTACCGCGACGGCAGGCCGCTGCCGTTCGAGACGGATCGCCTGCGCCGCATCGCGATGACCTTCAGCCCGGAGGAGTGCCGGGCCCTCGACTCCGTCGTCGCCGAGTTCTTCACCCTGTCCACCGAGCCCGACGGCACCCGCGTCTGGCGGCACAAGCGCGCCGACCGCGAGCTCCAGGCCGCCCAGGAGCGGCATGCCGCGGCGGTCGCCAAGGCGCAGCGGGCGGCCGAGGCCCGCTGGGGGAGGGGTGCCAGGGAGTTCCAGCGCGTGCCACCGAGTTCCAACGAGCATGCTCCAGGCAATGCTCCAAGCATGCCTGAAGCAATGCTTGTGCAATGCCAACCAGAACCAGAACCAGATATACCCCCTATCTCTCCTCCTTCGTCGGAGAGATTGCCCCCCAAGGGGGCCAAGCCGCGGCGCGATCCGGTGGCCAAGCCGCTGGGGGTTGCCGAGCTCGTCGAGGACGGCGTCGACCCGCAGATCGCCGCCGAGTGGTTCGCGATCCGCAAGGCCAAGCGCATGCCCCTGACCGCCACCGGCTGGAACGCCACCGTCCGGGAGGCCGGCAAGATGGGCCTGTCGCCGGGCGACGCCGTGAAGCTGGCGGTCGAGCGCGGCTGGGCCGGGTTCCGGGCGGAGTACGCCGCCCAGGCCAAGCCGGCCGAGACGACCTACCAGCGCTCGATGCGCGAGCGCGCCGCGCAGATCCACCCCGCCCTGGCCGCGCCGGCGCCCGGGCAGCATGACCCGATGGCCGTGATCGACATGGCCGTGGCCGAGAGCAGGAGGGCCCTGAAGTGAGCCGCATGATCGACGCCGTGTTCGCCAAGCTGGCGCTCGTCTACGGGCGCGACTTCACCTCCCGCTGGGAGGGCATGGACCTGGAGCTGGTGAAGCGCGACTGGGAGCACGAGCTGGGCGGCTTCATGGCCCGGCCGGAGGCCATCCGCCACGCCCTGCAGCACCTCCCCCTGGACCGGCCGCCGAACGTCCTGCAGTTCCGGGCGCTGTGCAACGGCTACACCCCGCCGCCGGCGCCGGCCCTGGAGGAGCCCAGGAGCGAGCCGTCGCCCGAGGATCGGGCCCGGCTGCAGGCCATCCTGGACGGCCTGCGCGGCCGGATGGTGCCGCGATGAGCGCCGTCACCGAGCTCATGCGCCGCAGGGAGGCGGGCGCTGACCAGCTCGCCGAGTACCTCGGCCTGCCGATCGAGGACGTGTACGCCGAGCTGGTGGCCGCGGAGGCCGAGGGGCTGGTGCGTGTCGAGGTGGTTCACCCCCCGAAGGGCATGCCGCTGCGGACCTGGAAGGCTACAGGTGCTCTGACTGTCGGCGCACGATACGCCCGATGACCTCGCCGTCGAGCTCGCGCGGAGGGAAGCGCCGCTGGTCGTGGCTGTCGGCGCGCATGGGTCACGCGCCCGGTTGACTGCGGTTCACAACTGTGGTTTACTCCTGGGATGGACCGAGCTATCAACCAAGCCGCTGTCGAGCTGATCGACAGACTGGGCGGCCTTTCCGCGGTCGCCAAGGCAACCGGCGTCAGCCGGCAAGCCGTCCTCAAGTGGCGCCGGCACGGCGTCCCGCCTGACCGCGAGCAGTCGCTGCGGCACGCCTTCAGGCTGCGGGTTGCCGACGTGCAGCCGGCCGTCGGACGCGGACGGATCGGGCCGCGCTCGTGAGCCTTCCGCTGCGTGACCTGCGGGCCAAGATCAGCGCCGAGGCGGACCTCGCGCTGGAGGCCAGGGCGCGCGCGACCGGGAAATAGAAGTCCGAGCTGGTGCGAGACGTGCTGCATGCCTGGGCCCTCCAGGAGATCGAGGCAGCCAGATGTCGATGCGACTCATGGCGAAGGAGGTGCCGTGGTCGATTGTCGAGGAGTGGAGGCGGGGATGACGGCCAAGGCGACCGCGCGCGACCCGCTGGCCGGGGCGAACAAGCTCGAACGCGAGTACGCCGCGCACCTCGAACTGCTGGCGCGCGCCGGCGAGATCCTCGCCTGGGGCTACGAGCAGATGAAGCTGCGGCTGGCCGACGGCGCGTTCTACACGCCCGACTTCATCGTGGTCGCGGCCGACGAGGCGCTGGAGATCCACGAGACGAAGGGCTTCATGCGCGAGGCGGCGCGGGTGCGCATCAAGGTCGCCGCCGAGATGCACCCGTTCAGGTTCTTCATCGTCCGCAAGGAAGGCGGGCGCTTCAAGAAGGAGCCGGTATGAGCTGGAGCGAGCCGATCAGGTCCTACATCGAGCGCGGCGAGGTGGTGCGCCGGCGCGTTCCGGTGTCGCCGGCGTCGGCGAAGCGGCGCGTGATCTACCAGCGCACGCTGATGAAGCAGGAGCGGCTGCTGTGAGCGAGATCCAGCTCGTGCGCCAGGACGGCGCCATCCTCGAAAGCGATCGCGAGGCCGCGCGCCGCGTGCTGTTCGGGCTGATCGACGGCCTGGGTGAGCAGGGCCGCAAGGCGTGGCGCCGGTTCTTCAACGGGCTGATGCGCCTGGAACCCGGCGAGATCGTCGAGGTCGAGGTCAAGCAGGAGCGCAGCGGCCCGTTCCACCGCCGGCACATGGCCATGGAGCAGCGGGTCTTCGAGGCGCAGGAGCGCTTCGAGCACTTCGAGCAGTTCCGCAACTGGGCCAAGGTCGGGTCCGGGTTCTGCGACTGGGTCGTCGGCCCGAAGGGCGGGATCATCCCCGTGCCGCGCTCGATCCGGTACGCGCGGCTCGAAGAGCACGAGATGCGCCAGTTCCACGACGACTGGGTCGCCTTCATGCGCTCGCCGCACGCGATCAAGGCGCTGTGGCCGAAGGCAGATCAGGCTCAGGCCGCCGAGGGCATGGAGCTGCTGCTGTCGGAGTTCGGCGAGTGAACAAGACCGGGCTCGCCCTGATGTCTGCGCACGCGCCGGATAACTCCCGCCTGAAGGCGGTCACGCACGTCGACTCGGCGCTGGCAATGCGTGCGCGCATCGACCTGAAGCAGCGCGTGCAGCAGGACCTCGCGACGATGGTCAGCCGGGCCATGGTGTTGGAGCGCGAGGACCTGTACCGCCTGAGCCGCGTCGAGGACAAGGCGGTCATCAACGGCGATCGGTTCGAGCTCGACTGCTTCGTGATGAGCCCGGACCAGTTGGCCGAGTTCGCCGCGAAGTGCTTCGAGGCCGGGCTGAAGGGCAAGGAGATCCGGTGACCTCCGTCCCCAAGCAGGTCTACGTGCGCAACAGGTCGATCCTGATCGGCTGCCGCCAGCTCGCGTGCCAGCACTGCGGCCGCAAGAACGGCACCGTCGTCGCGGCGCACTCGAACTGGCACGACCTGGGCGGCAAGGGCAAGGCGATCAAGGCCGACGACCGCTACGTCGCGGCTCTGTGCTTCAAGTGCCACTCCGACCTGGACCAGGGCTCGAAGATGACGAAGGACCAGCGGCGCAGCATGTGGCTCGCCGCTCACACGCGAACGATCGACCGGCTCGTCGCGTTGAACCTCTGGCCTGCCGGCGTTGCACTTCCCCAGTAGGAGCCTCATGGAGCCTTTCATCCAGCCCAAGATCAGCGGCTACCGCCAGCTCAGCGAGCAGGAGGCGGGGCTCATGAACGAGGGCAAGCATCTCGCCGCCCAGGTCGGCGCCTACATCGATAAGCTGCGCTCGATGCCTTCGACGCAGCCGACGGCGCGCGTGTCCGAGGAGGAGCAGCCCGTGCTGATCGACCAGCGCTGGGTCAGCATCGGCGCGACGCAGATCCAGCAGGGCTTCATGGCCGTGGTCCGCGGCATCGCCAAGCCGAATGGGTTCTGACAAGCCCACCGACCCGGCAGACCCCCGCACGTGGTGGGTGATGCTGGTCGACGCCGTGATCGGCATCCGCCGCCGGGAGCTCGCGCCGGCGCAGGAGTACCTGCGCTTCGTCGCGGAGTGCCGCGGCCGCAAGCTCGCCGAGCAGGCGCGGGCGGCCATGATGCGCTACGTGAGGCACCAGACCTGGGCCGACGTGGAGCGCTGGCCGGCCTGGGGCTACGCATGCAAGCCGCCGGCGCCGGCCGAGCTGGCGCCGGCCGAGCTGGCGACGAAGAGGGGCCGGCGTGGCAAGGGCTAGGGTCGCGTTCCCGCACGCTGTCGAGAACTGGAAGCGGTACTGCCTCGACGCGGCGGATGCCTCCGGCTGGCGCGAGACGTGCGGCTCGGCCGAGCGCATATATGCGGGCTCGCCAGAGCGCTACCGCGGGCACGACGGCGACATCGAGGTGCCCGTGGACCGGGCCAACGGCGAGCGCATGGAGCGCATGGTGCGCATGCTGCCGGAGGCCGAGCGGATCGCGTGGCACGTGAAGCAGGGGTTCAGGGAGCGGCCGAAAGGAGTCAGCCAGGAATGGATCGAGGAGCACTACGAGAAGGCGCGCGTCCGTCTGGTTCTGTGGTGGTCGGCATGGGCGCAGTGACCGTCGTCCCCCTGGGCCCCGTCATCCGGGAGATCCTGCGCGGCGCGACGAAGCCGATGACCCATCACGACATCGTCGACCGCCTGCTGAGCGTGGACATCGTCGCCCAGCCCGGCGAGGTGTCCAGCGTCCTGGCCAAGATGCGCGACCGCAAGGAGGTCGCGCGCAAGAAGGTCAGCAAGCCGGCCGGCCGCCTCGGGCGCCGTTCGGTGTGGGCCTACAGCTTCGTGCACCTGGCATGACCGACACCGACCGCATCGAGTGGCTGGAGGCGATCGCCCGCCGCGGGCAGGGCGCCGCCATCACGGCCGCCCTGCACATCGCCCACGGCAGCATCACGGTCGCCGTGAGGGAGGCTGCGCCGGGCGCAGACGTGGTCGGGCTCGCCTCGACGGTGCGCGCAGCGCTCGACGCAGCGATCAATGCGGCCAACGGGTGGCCCCGAACTGACCCCACGGCCGACCCGTTCGACCCCGAAACTGACCCCGAAACTGACCCCGGAACTGACCCCGGAACTGGCCCGCAGGCGGCCTGATCCGACCCCGAAGCCGAGATTCCAACCTCCAGAGCAGGCAATGAGGATCCTGACGGACAAACAAGAGGCGTTTGCGGTTGCAGTGGCGGCCGGGCAGGGCCTGACCGAGGCCTACACGGCCGCCGGCTACACCTGGAACGGCGCCCCGAAGAACCTGTCGCGGCAGGCGCAGAAGATGTCGGACAAGCCGCTGGTCGCCGCCCGCATCGCCGAGCTGCGCGACCAGTACGCCCAGCGCGTGGTCGAGGCCAGCCGCGGCAAGCCCGAGCCGACGAAGGCGCGCGCGTACAGCGTGGCCGACGCGATGGCCGAGCTCGACGAGACGATGGCCGTGGCCAAGGAGAATGGCAACCCGGGCGCCATGGCCAAGGTCGTCGAGGTGCGGATGAAGCTGTACGGCCTGGGCATCGCCGCCCAGAAGAACCCGAACGACGAGCAGCCGATGAGCTACGAGGAGGCCGTGAAGCTGCTGGAGGAGGTCAAGGAGGCCAGGAAGGGGATGCACTGATGGCCGAGATCCACTGGAGGTGCGACAACTGCGGGGCGATCGTGACCGACTCCGCGCTGCTGCGCGCGCCGAATCCGTTCAGCGAGAAGGACGTCGTCCACGGCTGCCCGGAGTGCAAGGCGATCGGGGCGCTCGATCAGGTCTGCGACGAGCCTGGGTGCACTGCGCTGGCGACCGCCGGCTTCCCGGTCGATGGCGGCGGATACCGTCATACGTGTTTCAGTCACAGCAAGTGGGGTGCGCAATATGGCCGATGAGCTGGAGGCAATCGAGGTCCTCGACGCCGAGCTGTTCGAGATCCCGGCGGCGCAGGGTCCGATCCCGTACGCGGTCGACAGCCAGGGCACGATCTACGTGTCGGGCCACCTTCACCCGATGGGCATCGCTCACGCCATGCGCGAGGCGGAGGCCAACAAGGTGACCTGGGTCCAGGCCGGCGCGATCGACGTGCTGTTCCCGCTCCCATGGGTCGCGGCCGCCGCGCTGCAGCACAACAAGGACGCCACCGACGCCATGCGCATCGTGGCTCTGGGCAAGATCGAGCGGTACGTCCGGGGGCGCGGATGACCGACGCCAGGGTCGCGCGCCTGACGCGCTTCGTGATGTCGACGGCCACGCAGGGCGACGTGCTGCGCCTGCTGGGCCTGCAGCCGCTGACGGCGCGCCAGCTCGCCTGGAGGCTCAACGCCCGGGCGGACGACCTGCAGCTCAGGCTCGACAAGATGCTGTCGCGCGGGCTGATCCACGAGAGCGGCCGGCGCCGGCTGCGCTCGGGGCGCATCGAGCCGGTCTACTCGCCGGGTGATGGACGAGAAGCTGGCGGAGGCTGAGCGGCTCGCCCAGTCGGTGATCAAGCAGTGGCGCCTGCGCTCGCTGTTCCCCGAGGAAGGCCCGCTGCGGCGCGAGCTGTACCCGCGGCACTGCGCGTTCTTCCGCGCCGGTGCGGGGCACCGTGAGCGCCTGTTCATGGCGGGCAACCGGGTCGGCAAGACGGTCGCCGGCGGGTTCGAGCTCACGCTGCACCTGACCGGTCGATACCCGCAATGGTGGGTCGGCCGGCGCTTCGGCGAGCCGGTGAACGCCTTGGCGTGCGGCACGACGCTGGAGACGATGCGCGACATCGTGCAGCTCGAACTGATGGGCCCGGAGTCGGCGATCGGCACCGGGCTGATCCCGTACGTGGACATCGACCAGGGCACGCTGCGCTACCGGCCGAACACGAACCGCGCGCTCGACTCGGTGCAGATCAAGCACAGCAGCGGCGGGCTGTCGTTGCTGGGCTTCAAGTCGTACGACCAGGGCCGCAAGGCCTTCGAGGGCACAGCCAAGCACGTGATCTGGCTCGACGAGGAGCCGCCGCTGTCGATCTACACCGAGTGCCTCACGCGCACGGCGACGACGAATGGCATCATGATGATCACCTTCACGCCGCTGGCCGGGGCGACAGACGTGGTGATGGACTTCATCGAGAAGGCCGAGGTCGTCGAGTGAGCAAGGCCCTGATCCAGGCCGGCTGGGACCACGCGCCGCACCTCGACGAGGTCACGAAGCGCGAGCTGCTGGACAGCTACCCGGCGCACGAGCGGCAGGCCCGCACCGAGGGCAAGCCCGTGCTCGGCTCGGGCATGGTCTTCCCGGTGGAGGATGAGCAGATCTCGTGCGACCCGTTCGCGCTGCCCGAGAGCTGGCCGCGCATCGTCGGGCTGGACTTCGGCTGGGACCACCCGGCCGCCGCGGCATGGCTGGCCTGGGACCGCGACAGCGACACGATCTACGTGTACGACTGCATCGCCTGGAAGCAGAAGACGCCGGCCGAGCAGGCGCCGGCGATCATCGGGCGCAACCAGTGGATCCCGGTGGCGTGGCCGCATGACGGCCTGCAGCACGACAAGGGCAGCGGCGAGCAGCTCGCGCAGAAGTACCGCGACGCCGGCGTGAACATGCTGCCCGAGCGTGCGACGTTCGAGGACGGCACGAACGGCGTCGAGGCCGGCATCATGGACATGCTGGAGCGCATGCAGCAGGGGCGCTGGCGTGTCTTCAAGACCTGCGGCCTATGGTTCACAGAGAAGCGCACGTACCACCGCAAGGACGGGCTGATCGCCAAGATCAAGGACGACGTGATCAGCGCCTCGCGATACGCATCGATGATGCTGCGCTTCGCGAAGACGAAGCCGCGCGGCGCGTCAACCGTAACCGTCAGGCAATTCGGTCGAGGGGGTTATTGACGTGTTCTCCTCAGTGTTCTTCTGTGCGTCTTCTGTGCTCTTCTGTGGGTGAAGCCATGAACTACGAGGCCAAAGCAGCCGAATCCATCCGTCGCCACCGCGAGTTCGCCGCCAAGGTGCGCGACACGCTGTGGGCCATTGCCATCGTCACCTGGATGTGGGCCATTGCCATCGTCACCTGGAGTTTCATCGCCTAGCTAACCGGCGGGCGCTGCTTTTGCGCCCGTCCGCGTTGAGCGTGGAGTTAGGTTTTGTTGTGCGAAAGCGCTTGACACGCTGAGACTAATGCACTACATTACTAACCATGTGAGGCGCGGTGCCGAGCAGCAAACGAGAGGAGCCGAAGTCATGGGCACGTTCTACGAAACAGATAAGGGCCTGAGCGGGATGACCGCTCAGGAGTTGGACGCCATCGCGCTGGAGCGCGGTGGTGAGGTGGGGTCGATCGGCTACGGGTACGCCACCCGTGGCCAGATCGACCAGTTGGCGGGCGGCTGGACCGCCCAGTGGATCGCCACGGGCGGCATGGGCAACTGCGGGACGCTGGTGCTCGTCCCGCAGGACGCCCGGACGCGGGCAATCGCCCGCGAGGGCAAGGTACGCGCTTTCATGCGCGCCGGCCTGAGCCGCGCGCAGGCCGAGTGCCTGCACCGCGCGAAAGCGCGGTACAAGTTCGAGCTGGCCGGCACGCTCGCCAGCGTGCTGTCCAGCAAGGGCCAGACCCGCGCCATGCTGGCGCACCCCGGCACCTACGGCCCTGGCTCGGGACGGGGAGAATGGCTGCGCGCATGGGGCGCAGTCTTCGGCCCGGAAGGGCTCGGGCTGTCCGCTCCGAGGGAAGCGGAGCTGGCAGCAATGGTGTCCGCCTGCGCGCCGCTCGCGGAGGCGGCATGAATGGCGATGACACCCTGAGCCGGGTGGCGCTCAGCCACTCTGCGGTCAAGCGCTGGCACGCGAAGGCCGGCGAACTCGCCATGGAGGCGAGAAAACACGGTGTCCGCACCCCGGCGGACATCCCCGACGAATTGGCGCGCGTCGAGGCGGATGGCGCGCTCACGCTCTACGTGCCGATGCCGGACGGCACGGAGCTTTCCATGCGCGTCGAGCCGCACGAATGGGCGTGGCTCGGCCCGCGCAACCAATGAGCGGGCCGAAGCAGAAGCGCCCCGCTCACCGCCCCCCGCGATACCCAGGAGAAGAGATGACGAACCTGACAATCCGCCTGCCGGTTCGACTCAAAGAAAAGCTCATGCGGCTGAGCGGCGGGAGGACGGGCGAATGGGTTTGCGACCGCATCGAGAAGGCGCGGGAGAGTGAAACCTAACGCGGAGCTAAGCGGACCGCAACGGCCCGCAGGAAAGGACGAGGAATGAACAGACGTAGCCGGCCGTTGTGGGTCCGCTTGAGCGCACTGTTAGGCCTGGTGGCCGGAGCGGGATGCAGCAGCATGACGCAGCCCGAGGACATTGCCGTAGCCGAGGAACTGTGCGCCAAGCGCGGCGGGTACACGCACGTTTCGCGCTACGAGCGCGGGGCGAACCTGCACATCAACTGCAAGGACGGCACGCACATTGACGTGCGCCTGCCGGAGAAGGGGTGACGATGGACCAGCAACCGACCGAAGTGTGGGGCATCGCGGTGATGGCCCCGAAGCAACGCCCAGCCGCCGAGAAGCACTGCTTCGGTGACTGCGGAAAGATCAGCATGGCGGGCGCGATCCATGACGACCTGACGGGCGGCCTGTTCGTGTGCTGCCAGCCGGCGTGCCCGTATGAGGCGCAGGTGATGCCCAACTACGGCAGCACGATGAGCTTCGGCAAGCCGCACACCGTGCACCTGCGTCTGCTGAAGGAAGAGGCCTAACGCCAGCTTAAGCGGCGG